>OGMR01000809.1_pt1 | contig 13079 bp, 9 predicted proteins | sample 1573251 | NCBI WGS metagenome assembly OGMR01 (sample SAMEA2581979, study PRJEB24529) | metagenome | biome: Human gut stool | place: China | collected 2011
CCCGCCGCAAATGCCATACGCCGCTTGCGTTTCAGGGCGTTCCTCCTCAGGAACACGCGTGCAGGGCGAACGCAAAAAAAGAGGCCAGCGGTCCTTGGGACTGCGAGCTGAAGTTTTCCAACCAAAAGGAGCGGAGGACTCATGCATTGCTGCGGCGTTCTCCATGCCTTCAATGAGCCGAATCCCGCCCGCCATCCGTTTCGAACTCCCCGGGAGATGTAACAAGAGGTCGGAACGAAACACTTCGAGCATCTCGGAACAAACCCTTGAAACGCCTCTGCAGGAGACGCCCCGCATGACTTTGAGCGAAGAACGCCCCACAGGATTCTTGCATCTCGTTGCAAGCGCCCCGCCGAGGTCAAAAACAAGGCCTGCAGTCGTTTTCCTGCAGGCCGAAATCATGTTCTTGAAGTCTCCGGAGGGCAGCTTCGCCTTCCTGATGCATTGACTGTACCTGAAGGGCCTCCCGGTGCTGTTTCGTCATTGGGCCTTCTGTAACAGAGCTTCCTGCCGCGCCGCTCCGCCTCCCTGCCCTCCGCACACAAGACGCCTCGTGCAGAGGGATATATCGCCCGACTGCGCTGCACGGCCTCGTGGAACGCACTTGCATTCTGACGCATTTTGGCGGGATTCCGCCGCAGCCCGACGAAGCAGGCAAACCCGAGGCTCCGAAGAAGCAAAAAAAAGAGGCCTGCGGGCAACGCCTGCAGGCCTGAAGCTTTCCAACCAAAAGGAGCGGAGGTCCTCCGTGCTCGTCGCACTTCGTTCTCCATGTCTCGTACTTTAGGGCATGTCGCTTCGCGAGCTGTTTCGACTTCCCGGCGGACGTAACAGAGCGCAGGACGAAATCTCGCCCGCGAACCTAGGGTTAACCCTCCAGACGCTACTGCGAGAGGTCTTTTCAGTTGCGGGCGCAGGCGAAAGGCTCGCGGCGACTTTTGCATTCCGTAGCATCTCAGGCGCCTTTCTTACGGGTTCTCGGAAGGAAAATTCCTCCGAAAACCCCTGCGGCACTGCATAACGGCATGCTAGAATGCGCTCCGCACTCTTCAGGGGAGTAGCTCGGGCGGCCGCAACGGCCGCCGTCCTGCGTCAACATGCTTGAAGCGCCTTGCTTTATGGCGCAGGAATGCGAGCCTCGGGGACTCATCGTTCCCGGCGCGGCATGAGCAAGACCTGCGGTGTGTCCTCTTCCGGATAAACCGCAAGGACGCCCAGGACGCGCCCGGGCCGGCGCATCGGGCAGGAAGAGGATGCGCCCGCAGTTTCTTGAACACATGCCCCACGCGCCGTCCCCGACAATCCCCCATGCTTGAAGCCCTTCAGACTCTTCTTCTCTCCACCGGCGTCGTCACCGCAAGCGAAATCGGCGACAAGACCATGCTCATGGCCATCTGCCTCGCCGCCAGATTCCGCAGGCCTGCTCCCATCATCTGGGGCATCCTCGTCGCCACGGTCCTCAACCACGCGATGGCGGGCGGCGTGGGCGCCGTGCTCGCCACCCTCATCACGCCCGAAATCCTCCGCTGGATCCTGATCGTCTCGTTCGCCGCCATGGCCGCCTGGATGCTCGTCCCCGACAAGCTCGACGACGAGGAGACGGACGAGGGCCGCATGAAGCGCTTCGGCGTCTTCGGCACCACCGTCGTGCTCTTCTTCCTCGCCGAAATGGGCGACAAGACCCAGCTCGCCACCGTGGCGCTCGCCGCGAAGTTCCCCGCCGAGGCCCTCTGGGTCATCTCGGGCACGACGCTCGGCATGATGATCGCCGACGCGCCCGCCGTCTTCATCGGCAACAAGCTCGCCGAGCGCCTCTCTATGAAGCTCATGCGCCGGATCGCCGCCGCGGTCTTCGCCATCCTCGCCGTTGCCGCCTGGCTCGGCTGCTGATCCTGCCGCACTCACCCCGCCGACACGGCGGCAGGGGCCTGAAGCCTCGAAAAATAAAAAAAAGCCCGCGGTCTCAGTAACAGCGGGCGAATAAATCCAACCAAAAGGAGCGGAGGACTCGTCACCTTCCGGCGTCGTTCTCCGATGAGCTAACTTTACCTGACGAGCTCTCCGCCAAGGTTTCAGACGTCGGGGCAAATGTAACAAGTCTTCAGTAAAAACCCTAGGTTGATTAGTAGTTACCCTGTCTCCCTCCCGCTCTTGCCCGTCACCACAGGCGAATTCAAACTTCACAAGAAAGGCCTAGGCAGTTTGTACTAGATGCATTTTGTTGCATTTCTAGGGATTTCTTCGTCCCTTCAGGTGCCTTTCGATCCCTTTGGCAAGGCTTTTTTCCCTGTTCGCGCTTCCCAAAAAAATCCTGCGCGGAGAGGATTCTCCTGCGCAGGACTTCTGCTACCGCCGGCTTTGACAAGCTTCAGGCACGTCGGAACTTCAGGGCCCTTAGGCCTGCTTGCCGGCGTCGGACGTCTTGGGCGCGACGGGGCGGTAGGCGCACATCATCTCAGCCTGGGCGACGACCTTGCCGTCGACGCGGGCGACGGCCTCGAAGATGCCGAGACCGAGCTTGGAGCGGATGAACTTGCCTTCGATCATGAGCTGATCGCCGGGCTGCACGACCTGCTTGAAGCGGGCCTTGTCGATGCCTGCGAAGTAGAAGAGCGAGTTCTTGCGGTCCGTGCCTTCGGGAAGGCGGGAGAGCGCGATGATCGCGCAGGCCTGGGCCATCGCCTCGATGATCAGAACGCCGGGCATGACGGGCACGCCGGGGAAGTGTCCCGTGAACTGCGGCTCGTTGGCAGTGACGTTCTTGAGCGCAACCACGCGGCCGGCCTCCGTGTCGAGTTCGACGATGCGGTCGATGAGAAGGAACGGATAACGGTGCGGAAGCATGTCCATGATGTCACGGATGTCGAGCGTACTCATATTGGAACGTAACCTCTATTGAAAAATGGGGCCTTGGCGTGCGGCGGGATGCCGCCGCTCTCCGGGGGCATCTTCTTATTGTCGCGCCTTTTGAAAAATTATTCTTCGGCAGAACGGATTAACGCCTCGAGTTCAGCCATGCGGCGGGCAAGGGCCTTGAGCTCCTTGCGCATGGCAGGAAGACGCGAGATCGTGGCGCCGACGAGCTGGAAGTCGCGGCCCTCCAAGGCGGGGAAGAAGCCGGTCTTCTGGGCGGGTTCCTTGCCCCAGCCCGTGATGGCCGTGCCCGGACCGATGCCGGAACCTGCGGGGATGTTGATGTGGCCGTTAATCATGGCCGCGCCGCCCACCATGCAGTGGTCGCCCACGGTGGTCGAACCCGCGATGCCCACGCAGGCAGCCATCACGACGTGGCGGCCGATGCGGTCGTTGTGGCCGAGCTGGATCTGGTTGTCAAGCTTGGTGCCGTCGCCGATCACGGTGTCCTCGAGGGCGCCGCGGTCGACCGTCGTGCCCGCGCCGATCTCGACGTCGTCGCCGATCACCACGCGGCCCACCTGCGGGATCTTGACCCACTCGCCCTTGAAGGGCGCAAAGCCGAAGCCGTCGCCGCCGATCACGCAGCCGGGCTGGAAGATGCAGCGGTTGCCGACGACCGTGCCGCGTTCAAGCACGCAGTTCGGGTAAAGAATGCAGTCCTCGCCCACGACCGTGTCCTCACCCACGACGGCGCCCGTCTTGATGACGGTGCGTGCGCCAACGCGCGCGCCGCGGCGCACGACGGCGAGCGCCTCGACCGTTGCGCTCGGATCCACCTCGGCGCCCTCTTCAACGAAGGCGCGCGGATGAATGCCCGCAGGCGTTTCGACGTGGAAGAGAATCTGGGAGGCGAATGCAAAGAAGGCGTACGGATTGTCGCAGACGAGCACGGCGCGGCCGGGTTCGTCCGAACCGAAGAGCGCCTCGACATCCTGCTCGCGCATGATGAGGAGCGAGGCCCTCGAAGCCTTCATCGCCTCGGCGTAGGCGGCGTTCGTGAGAAAGGCCATGTCGCCTTCGCCCGCAGTCTGGGGCGGCATGAAGCGGGAGACTTCGGCGCATTCGCCCAGAAGGCGCATTTCAAGCCTTCCGCGGCTCATTCCGGACACGCGGGCAATCAGATCGGTAACGGCATAACGCGGCAGATTTTCGGCCATGACGGCTCCTCAGTATGTTGTGGTTTCGTTGTTGCATGACGGCGAACGGGCCTCAGGCCCGTTCATGCCGCTTTGCTTTTTCCATTATTTTTTCTTCTTCGCAGGCTTGACGTCGGCGTCAAGCGCCTTCATCACGCGGTCCGTGATGTCGACCTTGGGACTGGCATAGAAGAACTCGTAGAGCACCAGATCGAACTTCTCGGTCTCGGCGATCTGCTGGATGATGCGTCCTGCGCGTCCCTGCAGCAGGAGCACCTCCTCGTTGCGTCGCTGATTGAACTCATCGCGGGCCTCGCGGCTGCGGCGCGCAACGTCGCGCTCCATCTCGGCGAGCTCCCTGCGCTCGGTGACGCGCTCGCTCTCGCTCATGTCGGAGGCGCCCTTCTCGAAGCGCTCGAGACGCTGCTTGAAGCGCTTGGTGAGCGCATCAATCTCCTCCTGACGGCGCATGCCCTCGGCATTGAGGCGCTCGCCCGCTTGGGCGGCGGAGAGAGAGTCGCGCAGAATGCGCTCCATGTTGACGACGCCGATGCGAAGATCCGCGGCGCCCACGGGCGCGAGCATGGCGAGGCCGAGCACGGCGGCCGAGAGAACGGAGGGCAGAAGCTTTTTCACGGTGTTCACCTTTGGGCTTGAAAAAAACGGGGCGCCCGATTTGGGCAGCCCCGTCTGCAGGCATTTTCGTATTTTACCGCCGCGCACGGCCCGACGACGGGCCGCCCGCGCGGCTCGGCAGGTCTTAGAAGCCCGTGCCGATCTGGAACTGGAAGCGCTGCGTCTTGTCGCCTTCCTTCTCGTTGAGCGGGAAGGCCAGCGAGAACTTCAGCGGGCCGAGCGGAGAGATCCAGGCCACGCCGATACCGGTCGAGTAGCGCAGGTCGCTCATGCTGAATTCCTGACGCCTGTAGTCGGCATGGCCGTTGGCGTTGACGAAGCCTTCGTAGCCCCAGGCGTAGCCGGCGTCGAGGAAGCCGAAGATACGCAGCGTGCGGTCGCCGCCCGGCAGCGGGGCGAGGAGTTCAAGCGAGGCATTGACCATGCGGTCGCCGCCCAGATTGTCCGCGTCGTCGTTCATCTTGTTCGTGCTGTCCTTCGGACCGAGCGTGCCGGATTCGAAGCCGCGCACCGAGCCGATGCCGCCCACGTAGAAGTTCTTGAAGAACGGGAACATGTCGGTCTGGCCGTAGACGTCGCCGTAGCCCACTTCGCCGTTGAAGGCCAGCGTCCACGTCCTCGAGAGCGGGAAGTAGTGCTGGTACTGGTAGGTGAACTTGTAGTACTCGATGTCCATGCCCGGCAGGCCGACTTCACCGTTGAGTCGCTGGTACACGCCGCGCGTCGGAGCGAGCGAGTTGTCGCGGGAGTCGCGGGACCAGCCGACCGTGGCGGCCACGGACACGGGATCGGCGCCGTAGCGGTTCACGTAGTCCTGATAGCGCTGCGGGGAGTTGCTGTTGGCGTCAACCTTCGTGGATTCGATCTTGCCGCCGAGGAACACGCGGTCGTTTTCCGTGAACGGGATGCCGAACGCGAGCGAGGCGCCGCGGGTTTCGTATTCCACGTCGGCGACGTCGAGCTCTTCAAGGTCGACGCGGCGGTCATAGACTTCCCACGAGCGGCTGATGCCCTCGGGCGTGATGTACGGTTCGACGACGGAGAGCGCGTAGGTGCGCTGGGACTTCGACGTGTTGACGTCGACGGACACGGACTTGCCGGTACCGAAGACGTTGTTCTGCGCGAAGCCCGCCGAAAGGATGATGCCGTCGGACGTGGAGTAGCCCGCACCGAGCGAGACGGAGCCGGTCGGACGCTCCTTCACCTTGATGTCGACGTCGACCTGGTCGCGCGTGCCAGGCACGGGCACCGGGTCGGCCGTCACGGACTCGAAGTAGCCGAGACGGTCGATGCGGTCGCGCGAGAGCTTGACCTTGGAGCTGTCGAACCAAGCGGATTCGTACTGGCGGACTTCACGGCGGATCACCTCGTCCTTCGTGCGGTTGTTGCCCGTGATGTTCACGCGGCGAACATAGGCGCGGCGGCCCGGGTCGATTGTGTAGACGACCTCGACCGTGCGGTTCTCGCGATCGGCGATCGGATTGGGCGTCGCGGTCGCAAAGGCGTAGCCGAGCGTGGAGAGCTTGTCGACGAGCGCCGTGGAGACGTTGTTGACCTGCTCGGCACTGTAGATCTCGCCCGCCTTGAGCGTCAGGAGCTTGTTGAGCTCCTCGTCGATGCCGAGAAGGTCGCCCGTGAGCTTGGCGCCGGCGATCGTGTACTTCTCGCCCTCGGTCATGTTGATCGTGATGTAGACGTCGGACTTGTTGGGCGCGATGGAAACCTGGACGGAGTCGATCTTGAAGTCGAGGTAGCCCTGATTCATGTAGAAGGAGCGGATCGTCTCAAGGTCGGCCGCAAGCTTTTCACGGCTGTAGAGATCGCGCTTCGTGTACCAGCTGAACCAGTTCGGCATGCCGAGCTGCATCTGGTCGAGCAGCTCGTCGGCATCGAAGAGGCGGTTGCCCGTGAAGCGGATCGAGGCGATCGACGAGGCACGGCCTTCGTCGACGTTGATCGTGATGCGCACGCGATTGCGTTCGAGCGGCGTGGCGATCGTCTTGATCTTCACGCCGTAATAGCCGCGGGCGAGGTACTGGCGGCGCAGCTCCTGGTCGGCGCGGTCAAGCGTCGCCTGGTCGAAGATGCGGCCCTCGGCCATGCCGACGTCGCGCAGGCTGGTCTCGACAGCGTCCTTGTCGAAGGCCTTGATGCCGTGCGTCTCAATGGTCGCCACGGCGGGACGCTCGACGATGTGCACGACGAGCACGTCGCCGTCCTGGGAGAGCGACACGTCCTTGAAGAGGCCGGAGCGGTAGAGCGAGTGGATGGCGCGGGTGCCCATGTCGGGCGTGTACTCGTCGCCTGTGCGGAACGGAAGATGCGAAAAGACCGTACCGGGTTCGGTACGCATCAGGCCTTCAACTCGAATGTCGGAAATGACAAAAGCCGAGGCCCCCTCGGCGCACACCATGGCCGCAATGACAGCGGCGGCCGTCTTCGTCAGATTGGCAGACAAAATGAATTCTCTCTATATCGTCACGGGTCACGCCCTCCGCCCTTGCACGGTCTGCTTCAGGTTCATCCCCGAAGACGACCGCAAACGGCGGCGGCAAATTTGTGTAAGGTTACCAAATCTTGAGGCTCTCCGTTAGCGGGCGGCGGGACCTCTTTCACGACAGAACGGGTAATCCCTGTCTTCGAGGTCGCATTCCTGCGCCACCTGACTCCGTTGAGCCCCGTCACGCGCCCTCGAAAAGGCGCGTGAGGTCGTTGTTCATCGCAAAGGCAAAGACGACGAGCATCAGGCCGAAGCCCGCCTTGCCTATCCAGTTCTTCGTCCTTTCGGAAAAGTCCCGGCCGCGCAGGCCCTCGAGGCCAAGCACCACGAGCTGTCCGCCGTCGAGCACCGGCACGGGGATCAGGTTCATGAAGCCGATCGCGATCGAGATGAGCGCAAGATATTCAAGGAAGGGCACGAAGCCGCCGCGCACGGCGTCGCCCGCCATGTCGGCAATGCCGATCGGGCCCGTCAGGTTCTTCGTACTGGCCTCGCCCGTGGCCATCTGGCTCACGCCTCTGGCCTGAAGGGTAGTGATGCTCTTCACCTTGCGCCAGCCCGCGGCGACTGCGTCAACAGGCGAGAGCCTCACGACGACCATCTCGGGAAGCGCCCTGATGCGGATGCCGACAACCGTGCGGCCCTCGGACGTCACGGGCATAATCTCCACCACGCGCTCGGTCTCGGGCGTCCTGATGTTCGAAAGCGTCAGCCTCACGGGCGAGCCCGTGGGCGTCGCGCCTATGGCCTCAACCGCCTCCTGGACCGAGCTCACCCCTGCGCCGTTGACGGCCAGAATCCTGTCGCCGCTCGCAAGCCCCGACTTTTCGGCGGGCGAATCCTTCCCCGCCCCCGCCACGACGGGGTCCCTGAGCCAGGGCACGAGGCCGAGATGGATGACGGGCGGGCGCCCGCTCATGTCGTCAAGGCTCACGCCTGCGAGCGAGAAATGCCTGACGAAGGTCTCATCCCCGCGGGAGAACCTGACGGGAATGTCGGCGCTGCCCGCCAGACCGAAAAGCTCGACGTTCATGTCCGTGATGCCGAGAACCGGCGCACCGTTGACGGACAGCACGCGGTCGCCCTGCCTCACGTTCTCGCTCGCCGCCTGCGTGCCTGCGGGCGGCGTGCCCATGACGGCCGCGAAGTCGGGCGTTCCGATCGCGCCGACCATCACGTAGAGGAAGAAGGCGAGGACGAAGTTCGTGGCGGGCCCCGCAAAGAGCACGAGGCCGCGCTTCCAGCGGGCCTGACGGGTGTAGAGCCTTCTGCGGTCGTCTTCAGTGAGATCCGCATCCGCCTCGTCGGCCATCCTCACGTAGCCGCCGAGCGGCAGGGCCGAGAAGCAGTATTCAGTCTCCCCCTTTCTCCTTCGCCAGAGCACGGGGCCCATGCCGAAGGAGAATCGCGTCACCTTGATGTTGAAGAACTTGGCCGTGAAGAAATGGCCGCCCTCGTGAACGATGACGATGATGCCGATGGTGAGTAGAAAGCCTGCGAGGCCCAGAAGAAAGCTCATGATCAGATGCGAGAGATTGGAGTCGGACCCAACAAGATACACGGTTTGAGCCGCGCACGCGCGGCTCCTCCGCGCCCTGCGGACGATTGGTTACGCTTTTGCCCGGGAGGATCCGCCTCAGGCCGTCTGCAGCTCGACGAGACGCGCGAAGGCGCCCTGTGCGGCCATCAGCTCGTCGTAGGAGCCGGTTTCGATGATGCAGCCGTCCTTCATCACGACGATGCGGTCCGCGTCGGCGATGGTCGAGAGCCTGTGCGCGACGACGAGGCACGTGCGACCCGAGCGCAGTCGGCCCATGGCCTCGGAGACGTGCTTCTCGGTCTTGCTGTCGAGCGCGCTCGTCGCCTCATCCATGATGAGGATCGGCGCGTTGCGCAGGAACGCTCTGGCGATCGAGATGCGCTGCTTCTGACCGCCAGAGAAGAGGCTGCCGCCGTCGCCCGTGCGGGTGTCGAGCCCGTCGGGAAGCTCCGCCACCATCTCGGTCAGCGAGGCCGCCTCAAGCGCCTCCCTGATCTGCTCGTCGGTGACGTTCTCAAGGCCGTAGGTCAGATTGTTCCTCAGCGTGTCGTCGAAGATCACGACGTCCTGAGTGACGAAGGCGATGCGGCTTCGCAGGCTGCCGAGCCTGAAGTCGCGGATGTCGCGCCCGTCGATCATGACGCGGCCCGACTCGGGCTCGAGGAAGCGCGGCAGAAGATTGATGAGGGTCGTCTTTCCCGAGCCCGACTGGCCCACGACCGCGATGCACTCGCCCGGCCTGACCGTGAGGCTGAAGTCCCTGACGGCGGGAACGTCCTTGCCGGGATAGCGGACGACGACGTGCTCGAACTCGATGCGTCCCTCGCCCGGACCTATCTCAAGCTCCTCCGTGCCCTCGGTCTCTACGGGCGAGTCTAGCGTCTCGAAGATGCTCTCCGCCGCGACCGAGATGCCCGCGAATGTGCCGCTCAGGCCCGAGAGATGCTGGATCGGCGCCTTGATGAGCAGCAGGGCCGAAAGGAAGGTAACGAACTCGCCGATCGTGAGCATGCCATGCTGCGCCTGATAGAGCGCAACGCCGACGACGCATGCGATGGCAACGAGCGTGAGAATCTGCGTGACGGGCGTCGTGACCGCGCTGAGCTTGAGCGACTTGAGGCTAAGCCTGCGGATGCCGTCGTTGACGTCCGCAAAGCGCCTTTCCTCGAAGTCGTAGGCGTTGCTCACCTTGACGAGGCGCTCGGCCTCGTAGGTTTCCTGCACGCGCGAGATCATGCCGCCGAGAAGCTCCTGGCTTTCTCCAACGATCTTTCGGATGCGCGTCGAGATGAAGCGAAGGGTGACGGCCAGACCGGGAATGATGACGAACGTGACAAGCGTGAGCTTCCAGTCCTGCCAAAAGAGGACGACGAGAAGCGCGGCGACCTGCACGGAGTCGCGCACGAGAACGGTGAACGAGCCGACGGCGCCCGAAAGGGCCGAAGCCGCCTCGTTGACGAACTTGGAACTCATGCGGCCCGACGTGTGCTTCTGGAATTCGCTTTCGGGCCAGTGAAGGATGTGCTCGAAGAGCAGGCCTCGCATGGTGAGGAGGACCGACTGGCTCACCTGCGCCATCAGGTAGGCGCTCATCACGGTGCAGAAGGCGAAGCCCACCGTGACGGCGATGAGCGCGACCGGCGCCGCATAGATCATCCAGCTTTCCTGCTGATAGAAGCCCAGGTCGGCCATCTTGCCGAGCAACGTGGCCGTGATGGACGACATGCTTGCGGAACCCATCAGAAAGACGCACGCAAAGCCGAGCCTCCACTTGTAGGGCATGAAGTAGCGGTAGAGCCTGATCAGGTTGGGATCAATCATCTTGAAGGTCTTCATGCCTGCACCTCCGTGGCGGTCTCGGCAGGTGCATCCGAAAAGTCCCCTGGATGCTCGAGCGCCTGGAGCCTGGAGAGCTCGGCGAAAAGGCCGTTCTTCACGAGAAGCTCCTCGCGGGTGCCCGTTTCCTGAACGACGCCGTCGGCCATCGCGACGATCTGCGTGGCGTGCTCGATCGTCGAGAAGCGGTGCGCGACCATGAAGGTCGTGCGACCCTTCATCAGTTCGATCAGGGCGTCCTTGATCTTCTCCTCGCTCTCGCTGTCGAGCGCGCTCGTCGCCTCGTCGAGAATGAGGACGGGCGTGTCGCGCAGGAACGCGCGCGCAATCGAGACGCGCTGCTTCTGGCCGCCCGACAGGAGGCCGCCGTGCTCGCCCACGGGCGTGTCGAGCCCTTCGGGGAGCGAACGCACGAAGTCGCCGAGCGCAGCCATGTCGAGCGCCTTCCAGATTTCCTCCTCGGTCGCGTCGGGAGAGCCGTAGGTCACGTTGCCGCGGATCGTGTCGTTGAAGAGCCTCACGTCCTGAGAAACCGTCGCAATATTGGCGCGAAGCGAGTCAAGCGTGTATTTCTGAGAGTCGACGCCGTCGATCAGGATGCGGCCCGAGGTTGGATTCCAGAAGCGCGGGATCATGTGCACGAGCGAGCTCTTGCCCGAACCCGAAAGACCAACGAAGGCGACGCATTCGCCCGGCCTGACGGTGAGCGAGAGGTCGTGGACCGCGTCCCTCTCCGTTCCGGGGTAGCGGAGCGAAACATGTTCGAAGACGAATTCGCCGCGGCAGTCCCTGAGCTCGATCGTGCCCTCGTCCGCCTCATCAGGCTCGTCGAGCAGGCCGAAGATGCTTTCGGCCGCAACGCCCATCTGCGCAAAGCCCGTGTTGACGCCCGCGAGGTTGCGAAGCGGCGGCATCAGCAGAAGAAGCGCGGCGAGGAAGGTGACGAAGTCACCCATCGTCAGGAGCCCGAGGCTCGTCTGGTACATGGCGAAGGCCAGCACGACGGCGACGCCCGACATGCAGATCACCTGCGTGAGCGGCGTTCCGAGCGAGGAGACCTTCGTCATTTCGAGCAGCATCCTGCGCATCGTGTCGTTGATGCTGTGGAAGCGCCCGAGTTCGTATTCGTAGGTGTCGGAGAGCTTGACGAGCCTGTGGCCGTCGTACACCTGTTTGATGCGGCCCAGCACTTCGGCGAAGGACTCCTGACAGTGCTTCATCAGCACCTTGACGCGGGACGAGATGAATCGCAGAAGCTTGACGATCAGGGGCGCGAGCAGGAGGCTCACGAGGGCGAGCATCCAGTTGTTCCAGAGAAGCACGCACACGAGCGCGACCACCTGGCAGGTGTCGCGCACGAGAATGATGCTCGACTTGGCTGCGCTCGAAAGCGCCACGTTTGATTCGTAGATGAACTTCGAGGTGACGGCTCCCGTGGGATAGCCCTGATAGGTGGCGGCAGGCCAGCGCAGGAGCTTTCTGAAGATCTCGCCGCGCAGCTGCACGAGAACGCTCTGCGTCGTCTTGCCGAGCAGATAGTTGCTCATGAACATGCTGCCGCCGTGCAGGAAGGCGATGAAGATGAGCGCCGCAGGCGCGCCGAGCACGATCCACTCCTCCTGGTCATAGAAGCCCACGTCGGTGAGCTTGCCCAGAAGCAGCGCAATGAGCGAGGAGCCCGCGCCCGCCCCGATCATGAAGAAGACGGACATGAGGAGCTTTCCCTTGTGCGGCTTCAGGTAGGCAAGGAGCCTGACGAGGTTGGGATTGAGCTTGGACTGGAGGCGTTGGATAAGTGGCATGCAGTGAGGTGTGCAGACGGTGGGTCCTGCGCGTTGTGCGGATGCGTCCCACCTGCGGTGCGGGCGGGACGGCACGGAACGCGATTTCCGTGCCTGCCGCTATTTTACAGAGGCGATGCGCGCGGGCAAATCGGGAAACGCATTGTTTCGCTCCCGATGCCCGACCGGTCAGAAGATCGAGCGGATTCAGCGAACCGCGAGGCGTTCGCGGGTCTTGGCGCGAACGGCGCGGTCGAGCTCAATGATCTCGTCGACCGAACCGGGAAGCGGCGCCAAAATGCTCTCGAGCATGCCGCGCACCGTGCTGAAGATGTCGGTGAAGCCGATGCGGCCCTCGAGGAAGGCCTCGACGGCGATTTCATTGGCGGCGTTGAGGACGATGGTCGCGCCGTTGTCGGCGGCCAGCGCATCGTAGGCGGCCTGAAGAAGCGGGAAGGTCTTCGTGTCGGGCTCCTCGAAGGTCAGCCGACCGATTTCGGCAAGGCTCAGGCGCTTCGCGCAGCCGTCAAGCCTTTCGGGCCAGCCGAGGGAGTAGGCAATCGGCGTGCGCATGTCAGCCGAACCCAGCTGCGCGATGACCGCGCCGTCCTCGAACTCGACCGCCGAGTGTACGATGCTCTCGGGGTGGACCACGACCTTGATGCGCCCGGGCTCGAAGTCGAAGAGCCAGCGCGCCTCGATCACCTCAAGGCCCTTGTTCATGAGGCTCGCGG
>OGMR01000816.1_pt1 | contig 13049 bp, 10 predicted proteins | sample 1573251 | NCBI WGS metagenome assembly OGMR01 (sample SAMEA2581979, study PRJEB24529) | metagenome | biome: Human gut stool | place: China | collected 2011
ATTGTACGTCTTCCGTTGAATCAAGTTGAGTCGTTGAATAAAATCAGCAAAGCCTTCTCTAAATTCGAACAGGAAAACGAACGCAGACCTTCTCCTGAAGAACTTGCAGATGAACTGGATATTCCGGTAGATAAAATTTCGGATACCTTAAAAGTATCGGGAAGACATATCTCGGTGGATGCTCCGTTTGTGGAAGGCGAAGACAACAGTCTTTTGGATGTGCTTGTTAACGATGATGCTCCTATCGCTGACCGGTCGTTAATGAACGAGTCATTGGCAAAAGAAATTGATCGAGCCCTTGCTACATTAACCGAAAGAGAATGTGAGATAATCAAAATGTTTTTCGGTATTGGCTGTCAGGAAATGACATTGGAAGAGATTGGCGACAAATTTGGCCTCACAAGAGAGCGCGTCCGCCAGATCAAGGAAAAAGCAATTAGAAGATTAAGACAAAATTCGCGTAGCAAGTTGCTCAAGTCTTATTTGGGATAAGATAAGGATTGATTTCCAAAAAAAGAAAAGAAACGGATAAAACTGCAAGGGTGTAGTTTTATCCGTTTTTCTATGTTAATTTGTATTCACTCTTTTTGTATTAAGTGATAATTGATTATTTTTGTTGCCAATTTAGATTTTTGATTATGAAATTGACTAAGATTTTATGTTTTCTTGTTGCGGCTGTAGCCGCTGTTACTGTATTTGCCAAGCAGCCTAAGAACAAGACTAAATATGGTGTTTACGTGGCTGGAGTTTCGGCTTCGTTTACGGATTCATTGGTTTATATGACCGATATTCAGTATGTGGATAGTGCATCCTTGGATAAAAACGGTTTCTTGGTTGGACGTGCTTTATATAGCCTCCAGTTGAAGGATTATCTGGAAATGCAGAAAGGGGAGCGGAATCGCACCTGTTTCGTATTTTTCAGTTCCAAGAAGAAAAGTCTTCAAAAAGAGCTTTCAAAATTAAAGCAAAAATACGAAAAGGGAAAAACCTTGGTGGTTTTGAATGTTGGACCAGATTTCAAGTTTGAAAAAGCTGATACCTACTGATTCGTTTATGAAAAAGATATTAATTTGTCTCTGTTCAGTTTTGCTGTTGGCCGCATGTTCGAACGAAATTCCGTCAGAGGACCCGTTACCACGTAAGGGGCGTACAATATTAGCTTATTTGGTCTCTAATAATCAGGCGGGAGGCGATTTGGACAGCTATTTAAAGAAGAACGTACTTTGGATGTATGAAAGTATGTCTTCTTTGAAGGATTCATGTAGTTTGCTGTTGTACTACCGCCCTAAGGCAGGTGATCCATATGTGACAGCTCCTTCTATACTTGAATTTGTATCAGATGGACATGGTAATATTAATTCTATGCCGGCTTTACAGGGAGCAGAACTGACAGAAGCAAATGTTTTCCAAAGTGCTATTGTGCGAAAGTCTTATACGGATCCGGAACATAATGCCGTGGATCCGGTAATTATTGCTCAGGTATTTAAGGATATGCAGAAGGCAGTGCCATCTGAAACCTATGGATTGATCTTCGGTTCTCATGCTACGGGATGGATGGAGGCTAATCAGACAGTAGGTCGTGCATTTGGTGACGATAATGCTTATTCCATCAATGTTCCGGAGCTGGCTGCTGTTCTGCAGGAGGGTTTTGGAAATGGAATACTTGATTTTGTCCTTTTTGATGCATGTATGATGGGGACTGCTGAGGTTGCTTATGAATTAAGAGATGTAACGCATTATTGCATTGCTTCAGTAATGGAAACTCCTGCAGGTGGTTTTCCTTATCAGCGTCTTTTTGCTTATCTGACAGAGGATGATATCCGTTTCCAAGAATTATGTGCAGCATTTACAGGTTATTATTCTTCTATGACTGGTGGATGGGGGACTTGTGCAGTGGTTGATTGCACTCAAATGAATGATTTGGCAACCGCTGTTCGGAATGAACTTCTTGCTTTTGCAGACTCGATACCAACTTTGTCTTTTGATGATGTTCAGCAATATGGCGCAGGTAGCTATCATGACTTTTCTTATGATGTTGGTGACTTTTTTCGAGTGTTGAATGGAGGTACTATTCCGGCAGACTTTCAGGAGGTACTGAATCGGGCAGTTGTAGCAAAGGATTGTGTAAATGGAGGATTTAAGGAGGTTCGTCCGGATTCTGATCGTTTTTGCGGAATAGGTATGTATATTCCTTATTATACCTCTCATGATCGTTGGGACGCTTATTATGAATCTTCTATTACCTGGTATGATGCTGTTGGGTGGGAGGCATTTCGTAATAACTAACTGAATCTTTTTTTGCTTTGATGTGAACCTTGCGTAATTGTTGTGTGTTTAAAATTACTAAAAAGGTATTTTATGTGGAATTTCATCAAAGAACTTAAGCGGAAAGATCACCTGCGCTATTTGGGTGGTCTTGACTTTTTTAAATATATTGGTCCCGGTTTGCTGGTTACAGTAGGATTTATCGATCCGGGGAATTGGGCCTCCAATTTTGCGGCAGGTTCTGACTATGGTTATGCTTTGTTGTGGATTGTAACATTGTCTACTGTGATGCTAATCATCTTGCAGCATAATGTGGCTCATCTTGGAATTGACGGGATTGTGCCTTAGTGAGGCAGCGACACGCTATACCCCTCGGTGGGTTTCGCGCCCGGTTTTGGCTACGGCTGTTTTAGCCTCTATATCTACCTCGTTGGCAGAAATATTAGGAGGTGCCATTGCTTTACAGATGCTTTTCGGTATTCCTGTTGTCTGGGGAGCAGTGCTTACAACAGCTTTGGTTGTCATAATGCTTTTTACAAATTCTTATAAGCGTATTGAACGGGCGATTATAGCGTTTGTGTCTGTGATAGGGCTTTCTTTTCTTTATGAACTTTTTCTTGTTGATATCGACTGGGGATTAGCAGCTCGCTCGTGGGTGGTTCCAAGCATACCTGAGGGCAGTATGTTGATTATTATGAGTGTGTTGGGGGCTGTCGTTATGCCTCATAATTTATTTTTGCATTCTGAAGTTGTACAGAGTCATGAATATAATAAGCAAAGTGATACCGCTATCCGTAAATTGTTGAAGTATGAGTTTTATGATACTTTACTTTCCATGGGGATAGGATGGGCTATCAATAGTGCGATGATTTTATTGGCGGCATCTACTTTTTTTGTAACAGGTACTCCGGTAGAAGAGTTACAGCAGGCAAAGTCTTTGCTGGATCCTTTGTTGGGTAATCAGGCTGGAATTGTTTTTGCTCTGGCATTATTGATGGCAGGTATTTCTTCAACTGTCACCAGTGGAATGGCGGCTGGTTCTATTTTTGCGGGAATTTTCGGCGAATCTTATCATATTAAGGATGTACATTCCAGAGTAGGGGTCTTACTCTCTTTAGGAATAGCTTTATTGATCATTTTCTTTATAGGTGATCCTTTTCAAGGACTGATTTATTCGCAAATGGTTTTAAGTTTTCAGCTTCCTTTTACTGTTTTTCTGCAAGTTGGACTTACGTCCTCCCGACGTGTTATGGGACCGTATGCTAATTCCCGTTGGAGCTCTTTCGTACTTTATTTCATTGCTACGGTCGTATCGTTGTTGAATATTATGTTGCTGTTGAACTGGAATTCGTAAATTTTAAACTTAAGATATGGATACAACAAAATGTATAGCTGCTCTTTTTGATTTTGATGGGGTTGTGATGGATACCGAAACTCAGTATACTTTGTTTTGGAACGAAATAGGTGAAAAATATTTTCCTCAATATCCTGAGTTTGGACGTATAATTAAAGGACAGACTTTGACTCGGATTTATGATACTTACTTTCCTGATATGGAAGAAGTCAGGCAGGAGATCACAGATTCTTTGAATCTTTTTGAGAAAGAAATGCATTATGATTTTATTCCTGGCGTTGTGGGTTTTATGAAGAATCTGCGTGAGCATGGGGTGAAAATGGCAATTGTGACAAGTTCCAATCAAATGAAAATGGCCAATGTCTATCGTGCTCATCCTGAGTTGAAAGAACTGGTCGATTATATCCTTACAGCGGAACAGGTGAAACACTCTAAACCTGCTCCAGACTGCTTTTTATTGGGGGCGGATATATTAGAAACTGTTCCTGAAAATTGCGTTGTGTTTGAGGATTCATTTCATGGACTGGAAGCTGGAAATGCAGCCGGAATGCTTGTCGTAGGATTAAGTACCACTAATTCAGAAGAAGCAATTCGTGATAAATGCAGCCTGGTAATCCCTGATTTTAGAAACTTCACTTACGAAGAGATGAGGAGACTGCTTTGATTTTATTTGCTTGAATCGGAGAAATCAGCTACTTTTGCAGCTGATTTTTATAAACTAAAAGAAAAAAATAGAAATATGGCAGGATATCTTTCGGGGGATTCACGTAAAGTGACCACCCATCGTTTGATAGAAATGAAGCAAAGAGGAGAGAAGATTTCAATGCTTACCTCTTATGATTATACCATTGCACAAATAGTTGACGGTGCGGGCGTTGATGTGATTCTGGTGGGAGACTCAGCTTCTAATGTAATGGCGGGAAATGTAACTACGCTTCCTATAACGATTGATCAGATGATTTATCATGGAAAATCTGTGATGCGCGGAGTAAAACGTGCATTGGTGGTCGTAGATATGCCTTTTGGCTCTTATCAGGCAGATCCGTTTGATGGAGTTCGTAATGCTATCCGTATTATGAAGGAAACAGGAGCGGATGCTTTGAAACTGGAAGGTGGAGAAGAAGTAATAGACGCTATTCGTAGAATTATAGGTGCAGGTATGCCTGTTATGGGACATTTGGGCCTTATGCCTCAGTCTATTAATAAATATGGAACTTATGGTGTGCGTGCCAAAGGAGATGCTGAAGCTGAAAAACTGGTTCGGGATGCTCATTTGCTGGAAGAAGCCGGTTGCTTTGCTTTGGTACTGGAGAAAATCCCAGCAGATCTGGCTAAACGTGTGGCCAGTGAACTGACCATACCTGTTATTGGTATTGGTGCCGGAGGAGCTGTCGATGGCCAGGTGTTGGTGGTAGCTGATATGCTGGGAATGACTAAGGGATTTAGTCCCCGTTTCTTGCGGCGTTATGCTGATCTGCATTCGGTTATGACGGATGCTATTGGTCAGTATGTTGCAGATGTGAAGTCAAGTGATTTCCCGAACGAGTCGGAACAATATTAAAAATCAATGGATTGCCAGAATAGTATATGACGAATACGGCATTATGGAATAGGAACTTTGCATTGCTGGTCATTGCAAATACCATGCTTTACATGGCTGTTTATATGCTGTTCCCTTTATTGCACCATTGGTCTATGGAATCATGGGGATGTACAGAGCTGACGGCAAGTGCGGTAACTGCCGTTTTTGCGGTGGCTCTGTTCTTTCCTGGTATTCTGAATGCATATTTAGTGGATACTTTTCCCCGGAAACAGGTTTGCATTCGCAGTATGTTATTGCTGTTGCTTCTGAACTTTGCGTATGTATATTTGTCTGCTGTATGGCAGGTGTTTCTAGTGCGTATTCTACAAGGAATGTGTTTTGGCGTAACACTGGCATCAACAGGAGCAACGTTGGCGATAGATGTAACACCGGGCAATAAACGTGATCAGGCCAATTTGTGTTTTGCTTGGTCTGGGGTACTGGGAATGCTGATCGGAGTGGCCGTCGGTGTTTGGTATGGAACCAGCTTTTCTTTCTTTACATGGATGTGCGTCTCTGCTTTGTTGGGGGGAGTTTCTGTTTTATGTATATCCATGCTGGATGTCTGTTTCCGGGCGCCGCTGGATTTGCCTCTGTTCTCATTGGATCGCTTTCTTCTTCCCCGTGTACTATTGCCGGGAATAAATATGATGATCGTTCCTTTTATTTTGGGTGCCTTGTTTGGTGCTCAATATCAATCTTCTTTTTATCTTTGCATGGCAGGTGGATTCCTATTCTATTTGTTATGCCGTTACTGCTTTTCCCGTTTACCGGATGGTGGTTGGGAAATAGGAACAGGTTTGATTTTGATGGCGGTAGGTTTAGCATTGCTTCAGGAAGCAGAAGGGTATCAGCCTTATTTGTCAGGAAGTCTGATCGGTTTGGGTGTCGGATTTTCGTTGTCTCGTTTTTTGCAGATGATGATTTTATTGCCTCTTCATTGTGAGCGTGGTACAGGCTTTCATACTTATCAGTTACTATGGGAGGCTGGTGTGATGTTTGGTGTTTTGGCCGGAAGATATTTCTTTTCTCAGGGAAATATGTATAATATGGCTTTGACAGCTTGTGCTGTTGGTCTTATTTTCTATTATACCTGTATTCGGGTTTATTTCAGAAAGCACATGCTGAATCGTTGATTCTATTGTCTGGCAGAACGAATTTGGGGACGAAGCATTAAATGCAATTATAGATTTTTTTATTAATAAACTTAGATGTAATATGGCAGACGACAAGAAAGTTATTTTTTCAATGGTGGGAGTGAGCAAATCCTTCCAGAACAACAAGCAAGTGTTGAAAGATATTTATCTGTCCTTCTTTTATGGTGCCAAAATCGGAATCATAGGTTTGAATGGTTCAGGTAAGTCTACGTTGATGAAGATCATCGCCGGCCTTGATAAGAATTACCAGGGAGAGGTTGTTTTTTCTCCAGGTTATTCGGTGGGATATTTGGCACAGGAACCTCAGCTGGATGATACTAAGACCGTAAAGGAAGTCGTTATGGAAGGCGTGCAGCAGGTGGTAGACACACTGGTTGAATATGAAGAGATTAACAATAAGTTTGGACTGCCGGAGTACTATGAGGATCCTGAAAAGATGGATGCTTTGTTTGCTCGTCAGGCAGAACTGCAGGATATTATTGATGCAACTGATGCGTGGAATCTGGATACCAAGTTGGAACGTGCAATGGACGCTTTGCGTTGTCCGCCGGAAGATCAACTGATAAAAAATCTTTCTGGAGGAGAACGCCGTCGGGTTGCTTTATGCCGTTTGCTGTTGCAGAAGCCGGATATCTTATTGTTGGATGAGCCGACCAACCATTTGGATGCAGAAAGCATTGATTGGCTGGAACAGCATTTGCAGCAGTATGAGGGTACGGTAATTGCTGTTACGCACGACCGTTATTTCTTGGATCATGTAGCTGGATGGATTCTGGAACTTGACCGCGGTGAGGGTATTCCCTGGAAAGGAAATTACTCCAGCTGGTTGGAGCAGAAAACCAAGCGTATGGAAATGGAGGAAAAAACTGCAAGTAAGCGCCGTAAGACTTTGGAACGTGAGCTGGAATGGGTGCGTATGGCTCCTAAGGCTCGTCAGGCAAAAGGAAAGGCTCGTCTGAATTCTTATGATAAATTGCTGAATGAAGATGTAAAAGAGAAGGAAGAAAAACTTGAAATCTTTATTCCGAATGGTCCTCGCTTGGGTAATAAGGTGATTGAGGCTAAGCACGTAGCTAAAGCATACGGAGACAAATTGTTGTTTGATGATCTGAACTTTATGTTGCCTCCTAATGGAATCGTAGGGGTAATTGGCCCGAATGGTGCTGGTAAGACTACTCTTTTCCGTTTGATTATGGGATTGGAAACTCCGGATAAAGGAGAGTTTGAAGTAGGAGAGACCGTAAAAGTGGCTTATGTAGATCAGCAGCATAAAGATATTGATCCAAATAAGAGTGTATATCAGGTGATCAGTGGTGGAAACGATCTGATTCGTATGGGAAATCGGGATGTGAATGCTCGTGCTTATCTCAGCCGTTTTAACTTCTCTGGTTCCGATCAGGAAAAGTTGTGTGGTATGCTGTCAGGAGGAGAACGTAACCGTCTGCATTTGGCTATGGCACTGAAAGAAGAGGGTAATGTGCTTTTGTTGGATGAGCCGACCAATGATATCGATGTTAATACACTGCGTGCACTTGAAGAAGGTTTGGAAGATTTTGCAGGATGTGCGGTGGTGATCAGTCACGACCGTTGGTTCCTTGATCGTATTTGTACACATATTCTGGCATTTGAAGGAAATAGCGAAGTTTTCTTCTTTGAAGGAAGTTATACGGAGTATGAAGAAAATAAGATGAAACGTATGGGAAATGTTGAGCCAAAGCGGGTACGCTACCGTAAATTGATGGCTGACTAATAAGTATATTGGTTATTGCAGAAAATCCGGAGATGTTTTTTCGTTGAAAAGCATTTTCGGATTTTTTTTGTTATTTGTGCATAATTGTAGTTTTGTTTATGTAGAGAAGATTTTGCCTATTGGGGATTATGGCTATATCTATCTGTTAGATTGTAAGTAAAATTCTTTCAAGGTGCAAAAATAGTTAGATTTAAGGTGGAATATAAGCTGTTTAAAAGGATATATAAAGTAAAATGGTTGTAATTTGTTATCACCTTAATAGATTGTATTTGCGGGCAAATGTAATGGATTTGTAGTGTAAAACAAGACAAATGTGTTAAAAAATGAAGGTGTGTTACATTTCTTCGGCTAAAAATAGTGAAAATTAGATTATAAATACTTATATTTGTGACTAAGAAGATTAAACTAAACTACAATTAGAACAAAAAACGTATGAAAAATCATCTGAAGCATTTACTTTTGTTTGCGATGCTTACTGTTTGTAGCGTTGCGACGGCTGTAGCTCAGGCTACCTTGAAGGGTAAGGTGGTGGATGCTGAAACAAAGGAACCGTTGATTGGTGCGACGGTTGCTGTCAGCGGTACTTCCTTAGGGTCTATTACCGACATAGACGGTAATTTTACTGTAGAAATACGTGCCAAAAAGGCCGTACTTGTCTTTAGTTATGTCGGATATTCCGAATTGCGTCGTGAAGTGAATGTCTCTGGTTCAAAAGCTGACCTGGGAGAAATTGCTTTAACTCCGGATGCTGTTGAAATCCACTCCTTCTGTATATGTTACCCGTGAAAGTGGAGGTTATGGAGATTCACGTATTAACATGCGTGGTTTCGACTCTTCTAATTTGGGTATTCTGATTAATGGTGTACCTATTAATGGTATGGAAAATGGTAAGGTTTATTGGTCAAACTGGTCTGGTTTGTCTGATGTAAGCCAGTTTATTCAGGTACAGCGTGGTCTGGGTGCTTCTGCTTTGGGTCTTTCCTCTGTCGGTGGTACCATGAACATGGTTACTAAGAGTACAGAAGCCAAACGTGGCGGATCTGCATATTTCGGTATCGGTAACGATGGTTATCGTAAATATTCAGTTTCTCTTTCTACTGGTCTGATGGACAACGGATGGGCAGTTACTTTGATGGGGGCCTTGAATACAGGTGATGGCTATGTAAAAGGTACGAACTACGAAGGCTGGACTTATTTTGGAAATATTTCTAAGGTAATCAATGAACATCATAAACTTTCGCTGACAGCATTCGGTGCTCCGCAGTGGCATAATCAGCGTGGTACCATGCACTATATTGAGGATTATAAAAACAGTCCTGATGGTGGTCGCTTTAATAATGGTTATGGCTATATTAATGGTGTTTTGACTGGAAGTGGTTATGGTTATAATTTCTATCACAAACCTCAGATCTCATTGAACCATTACTGGACCATCAATGAACAGTCATCTTTGAGTACTTCTCTTTATGCTTCAATCGCTACCGGTGGTGGACGCCGTGTTCGTGGTAATCATACTGAGTGGCTGACAATAGACTATAATACTGGTCGTCCAAAGGATGGTGCCATGATGACGACTGACGGATTGATTGATTTCCATTCAGCTATGGAAGCAAATGCTGCTTCTGAAAACGGTTCTGAAGTTATTTTTACTAATGCAATCAATGACCACAAATGGTATGGACTTTTGAGTTCTTATAAGAATCGCTTTACAGAGAACTTTACCTTGACAGGCGGTTTTGACGGACGCTATTATCGTGGATATCATGCGGAAAAAATTGATGACCTGCTGGGTGGTGCTTATTATGCTCCTGGAAGCAAAGCCCTGGATTTCCAGACTTCAGATGCGATTCTGAAAGAAGGTGATTATGTTCAGTACTATAGTGTTGGTGAAATTGTTTGGGCAGGTTTGTTTGCTCAGGCTGAATATACCAAGGAAAAATGGTCTGCATTCTTGTCTGCATCACTGACTGAAGAAGCATATCGTTATCACGACCGTGGTGGTGCTCCGATTGATGGAAAGAAGATCTCTGACTTCTATCATTTCCTGCCTTGGAGTGTGAAGGGTGGTTTCAACTATAAGTTTACCAAGAATCATAATGTGTTCGTAAATGCCGGATACTTTACCCGTGCTCCGTTCTTCAATGCTGTATTCCCGAACAATAACATCGTAGCTAATGATAATGCTCCTTACGAAAAGATTATGACTTTTGAGTTGGGTTATGGATTCAGCACACATAATTTCAATCTTGCGTTGAATGGTTATTATACTCGTTGGAATGACAAGACAACTCGCCGTCAGATTGGTGATGAATATGCTAATATTACTGGTCTTGACGCTGTACACATGGGTGTGGAACTGGAAGCAACTTATAAGCCTGTTGAGAATCTGGAATTAAAAGGAATGTTCTCTTATGGTGACTGGAAGTGGGCTGACGATGTAAACTTCACCTTGTATGATGATATGGGTGCTCCGATCGGTACATACAATGCTTATGTAAAGGATGTTCACGTAGGAAACTCTGCACAGATGACTGGTGCTTTGTCTGCTTCTTGGGAAATGTTCAAAGGTTTGAAACTGAGTGTAGATTACAACTATGCTGGTAAAAACTATGCTGACTTTGATCCCTCAAACCGTACAGATAAAAGCGATGCCGGAGTGGATGCATGGAAGTTGCCTGATTTTTACACAATCGACTTAGGTATGAGTTACCGCTTTGATCTGTGTAAAGGCCTGAAAGCTGTAGTCTATAGCAATGTGTATAACTTGACAAATACTCGTTATATTGCAGATGCCAAGGATGGAGCAAATCATGACTGGCGTTCAGCTTTGGTTTACTATGGATTTGGAACGACCTGGTCTACCGGATTTAAAATTATGTTTTAATCGCTAAACGAAAAAGACTTATGAAACTCAGATATAAATTAGTTGCTTTGTCTCTATTGGGTGTTGCTATTGTGGCTTGCGACCCGTTGGAAGACATTTATCAGGAAATTGACTCGGAAGGTGTTACCGTGGTCAATGAGAAGGAAGAGTATGTGTTGACCAGTGCTGATTATGAAACGATCTCCAAGGCAGCACTGAAAGATGCGAAAACTAAGGCTGATACTGCATTGGCTAATAAAGTAAAGTCTGAACTGGCCTTGAATAGTTTTGCTTCAGGCGATAAATATATTCCTGCTGTATTGACTTCATTGTATCCTTCTTGGGGAAATGGTTCCACCATAGGTGTTACTTATCAGTTCCAAGGGGATGCTTCTGAACTGGAAACTAAGTATGCGAATCTGGATTGGACATCTTTGTCGGATGAAGATTACATCAAGATCTGGGGAGCAGATGCTCCGGTGCGTTTCCTGTCACCCAGTCACGGCGTAAATGAAATCCCTGCTTTGCTTAAGAACAAATTCCCCAATGCTGTTGAAGGTGCTTATGTTTCTGTAGATTATAAATATGCTTCAGAAGAACCGTCATGGACAGGAAGTGTGAATCCTGTTTTCAGCGAAAATTTTGAGTCTCAGACTAAAGACGAAGATATCAATTTGAAGGGATGGGTTCAGCAATGTACAGTTGGTAAACGCACCTGGCAGGCTAAATTGAATAGTGGAAATTTGTATGCTCAGTTCTCAGCTAATGGATATAGTGACGGTGAAGTTGTTTCGTGGCTGGTTACTCCTGCCATTGCAGTGAGCAGTGCCGACTTGAATTTGACATTTGATCTGAAATATGGTTATTATAATGCTGATTGTCTGGATGTGTTGATTTCTACAGATTTTGATGGAAACGACGTGGCCGCTGCCACCTGGACTGAAGTGACAGATCAATTTGCAGACTTTGATAAAATTGACAAGCCTTCCAGTGGTTATGGTGATGCTCTTGTTAATGTAGGAAGCATGTCATTGGCTTCTTATAATGGTCAGTCTGTATATGTGGCTTTCCGTTACACGGGAAATGGACCGAAAGCTGCTACGACAACCGTTCAGATTGATAATGTGACGGTAAGCAATCTGAAGTGGACGAATCTACCTGAAACAGAAGACCGTATTGCGTTGTTTGCTTTCAACGGTTCATCCTGGAAAGCATCCTCAGACGATGATGTTGTGTTGCTGACCAATGAGGATTATGATGCTATGGGAGCTCCGGGTACAAACAATAACTTTAGTTCATCTATTGATCCGGATAATTATGTTCCTCAGTTCTTGAGCGCTTATCTGCCTTATGCACAGAATGGTGATGAAATGGCTGTATTGTATAAGTTCTATAATTCATCAGAAAAGGTTACTACATTGGAGTCAAGAGTTTACACATTCAATGGCAGCTGGGCTCCGATAACCAATATTGTTACTAAAGAAAAAGAAACTTATATCATTTCTGGTGGTAAATGGATGTTCAGCCCGATCATTAATGTAACTCCAACTAAGGAACAGTTGCAGAAGCTGGTTGACTGGGTAGCTGAAAATCATCCGGGATATGTAGATGCGAAGTACAAGGATTCTGAGTATTGGTTTGGTGCCAGTGCAAATTATATGAACTTCAACATCACGATGTACAAGCGCTTATCAAATGATCCTGATGGAATTCTGAAAGCTATGAGTGATGATGAGGCAAAAGCATATTTGCAGGAAATGCTGGCTGAGGGCGCTCGTCAGTTTATGGAATTGAATTATCCGAATGCCGAAACTCAGATGAATGGTGCAGATTTGTACTATGCATTGACTTTGACTGTTTACGATGATGGTGCTTATTACCTGTATACTTATCGTTTCAAGAGTTTAGGAAAAGGCCAGTTTGAGCAGGATGGTGATCCGACGGTAACCAATAAGTAATATCTGTCCGGACAGAATATAAATAGAGTGCGGGACAATCTCCATAATGGAGTTGTCCCGCATTCTTTGTATGCTCGGCATGAGTATTAGCTAACGGGTGCAAGTCCCCAATGAGCCCTA
>OGMR01000823.1_pt1 | contig 12997 bp, 4 predicted proteins | sample 1573251 | NCBI WGS metagenome assembly OGMR01 (sample SAMEA2581979, study PRJEB24529) | metagenome | biome: Human gut stool | place: China | collected 2011
GAGGAAGACCATCCGGTTGTCGAAGCAGAAGACGGATTTGTATGCCGTGGCCCCGGGGGTGAAGTTCTTGCGGTCCTTTTCGACGAAATGCAGGGCCAGTATGCCGTTGCGGCCTTCGAGCGACGAGGCGCCCGAGAAGCGCTCGGGGTTGCGCTCCATGAGCGTCCCCGGCAGCGGGCTTTCCAGTTCGGGGTAGGGCAGATGGATGGTCGTGGCGCCCGGCACGCGGTTCCAGTCCCAGCCCTCCTGCACGAATCCGCTCGCCGCGGCCGAGACGGGATTGCCCGAACCGATGATCGGTGCTGAACCGTAGCTCTGGTAGCGTCCGTAGCGGTTGTCCTTGGTATAAATCTCCGATCCCCAGACATCGGTGTTGAATGCTTTGAGCGTCACCATCCAGTCGCCGCGGCGGTGGATGCCCGCGGCCCCGTAGTTATAGACGAAGAATCCCGAGGGCGTGGGACCCGCCGAAATCCCCTCTTTCCTGAAGAGGCTGTTCAACTCCTTGTCCGTGCCTTTCAGGCGCAGGTAGGCGCCCGCCAGTTCGGGGTCCGCGCCCTTGCCGCTGCCCGTCAGGTCGCCCAGCGCGGCCAGATAACCGAATGCGTTGACGTCGGCGTCGGGGATGCGGCCGTTCTTGCCGAAGGGATGGCGGCCGGCCAGGCCGAGTCCCCAGTCGCGCAGATCGGTGTAGCTGGCCATGGTCATCAGCGCCAGCTTGAAGTTGCGGCGCGCCTGCTCCGAGAGGGTGAAATCCGTTCCCCGGGTTGCTTTGCAGAAGTAGCCGATCATGGCGAATGCGCCGGTCGAGTAGGCGGGGTAGAAGCCGCCGTGGTGGAAGGTCGTGCCGTCGGGCTTGATGCCGCCGATGGTGCCCGGCGTGAAGCCGAGGCTCCCCGAGAGCCATACGCCGAGGCTCTTCATGGCGCGGTACTGTTCGGCCTCGTCGGGCAGCATCAGCGCGCTGACGATCTTGGGGATGAGCAGCGTGTGCCACGAGTCGAGCAGCTCGTCGCGGCCGTAGACGTAGGGTTTGCGGGTCTCCGCCAGGCCGCTCCAGTAGGCCAGCACCTTGACGTATTCGTCGGTCTTGCCGCGTGCGGCGATCTTGTCGCGCATGAGCCACATGGCGTCGTAGATCTTGCGTATGTTGTAGCCGTAGTGGTGGTTGGTTCCGTTGCCGTGGCCGAAGGCGAAGCCCTGGTCGATGGCGTGGTCCATCACCAGAAAGAAATCGTCGTCGTATTTCGGATCGTTGTTGATATGGCTGTTCAGCGCGAAGGCGTTGAGCATGTTCTCGATGTCGTCCAGGCGCAGTTCGCCTTTCGGGCGGTTGCACTCGTCGTTCGAGAGCAGCGGGGCGCCGATGATCCCGCCGTCGTCGGTGCGGCGGATCGCGGCCTTTTCGAAGGTCGCCCGGGCGCGCGGGATGATCGTGCCGTTGATGTAGTTGGCGCTCGACATGTTGGCCGCGACGATGCTTTCGATGCGCGATTTCACGGCGTCGAGCTGGGCCTTTTCTGCGGGCGTGACGTCGCGCAGCGGCTCTTCGTATTCGTACTGCTCCCACTCCCAGAGGCGCGCCCAGTGCCACAATTCGCGAGAGAGATTGCAGTTGTTGCCGGGAATCTGCTTGTCGGGGGTGATCTGGTCGTGGAGCTTGACCTCGGAGAAGGTCAGGCGGTCGAGGAACAGCTCGCCGCTTTCGACCCCGGCGGGCGTCGAGATCGTCAGCCGGGATACCTGCTGCGAGGCGTGGTCGCCCGGCATGTCGTTGTACTTGATCCAGCAGGCGCGCCAGCCCGTGAAATCCATGTGGAAATCGAACCGGTAGGGGACTTCGCCGGTGGGCGTCTCGAACGAGAACCGCATGTCGGCGTCGACGGCCCTGGGGTTGTAGATCCAGAGCATGACGCCCGCGCCCTTGACCCGCAGCGAGCGCATCAGCTGTCCGAAGTCGTTGAAGCGGAGCGTCGACGGCGCGCTCCACGACCAGCGCAGCGAACGGTTCCCGTCCTTGTAGTGGAGGCCGCTCAATTCGGCCGTGCTGTTTTCGCCGCATACGAAAGCCTTGGGAATTTCCGTTTCGAAACTGATTTTGGCGTCGATTGCCGCAGCGGCATGCTGGCCCCAAAGCGTGCTGAATAGTATCCAAATCGCTGGTACAGCGTGTTTTAACATATTTTTCATAGATTCATATTTGGTCAAAAATAGATAAAGAAATTGGTTCGCCAAAATTTTTCAAAGAGAAAATAATAAAAATTTTACATTCATCAGAAAAGATTATTAAAATATGTTGCAAGTCCGAAAAAAACTTTACCTTTGTCCGAAAAGCTGATTTGGTTTACCAAAATAATCATGTTAATCACCTAATTTATGAAGATCTTATTTAAATATGCGACCGTCGCGCTCCTCCTGGCAGGGGCTGCCGCCTGCTCGCAGCCTTCGAAGCGCGCTTCGATCATTGACGAAAACATCGCCGTCGCCGAAAAGCAGATCGGCATGCTGGCCGATTCGAGCGAGACGGGCGGTGTGATCCGCATCCCCTCGACCTGGAAGAACGGGCGGATCGACTACGTGCCCGTCGACGACTGGGTGAGCGGTTTCTTCGCCGGGACGCTGTGGTACATGTACGAACTGACGGGCGACGAGGCATGGGCCGCGCGCGCACGGAAGCATACCGAGATCCTCGATTCGGTGCAGTACCTGCAATGGCATCACGACGTGGGCTTCATGGTCTACGACAGCTACGGCAACGGACTGCGGCTGAAAAACATACCCGGCTACGAGGATGTGATCGTCCAGACGGCCAAGTCGCTCGCGACGCGTTTCCGGCCGGTGCCGGGCGTCATCCAGTCGTGGGACGCCGACCGCGGCTGGCAGGGCGAGCGCGGCTGGCAGTGCCCGGTGATCATCGACAACATGATGAATCTCGAACTGATGTTCAAGGCCACGGAGTTTTCGGGCGACAGCACCTATTATAATATCGCGGTGAAGCATGCCGACCGAACGATGAAGGAGCACTTCCGCGACGATTACAGCTGCTATCACGTCGTGGACTACGACCTGACGACGGGCGACGTGCGCGGACGCTGCACGGCGCAGGGCTATGCCGACGATTCGGCGTGGGCGCGCGGACAGGCATGGGCCGTCTACGGCTATACGGCCTGCTACCGTTACACGGGCGACAAACGCTACCTCGACCATGCGCGGAAGGTGGCCGGTTTCATGCTGGGCGACAAGAACATGCCCGCCGATCTGGTTCCCTACTGGGACTACGATGCGCCGAACATTCCCAATGAACCGCGCGACGTCTCGACGGCGGCCATCATCGCTTCGGCGTTCTACGAAATGTACACCTATACGGGGGACGGGCTGTATAAGCAGAAGGCCGACCGGATCGTCGAGTCGCTCTCGTCGCCGGCCTACCGCGCTCCGGTGGGCGGCAACGGCGGGTTCCTGCTGATGCACTCCGTGGGCAGCATCCCGCACGGCAGCAATATCGACGTGCCGCTGAACTACGCAGATTACTATTTCCTTGAGGCGCTGATCCGCAAGGGCCGCGTGGAGGCGGGCGAACCTTTGTTTTAAACCGGACGCCCATGTATAAACTGTTGTTTCTCGCCGCTGCGTCGGTGTGGTCGTGGGCCGCACCGGCGCAGTCGGTGCGGGAGGTCGCCGATGCGCGGATTCTTTCGTTCGAGGAGTCTGCGGCGCCTTTCACGGCGTCGGAAGGCTCGTCGCTGTCCGTCTCGGGCGACCATTACAAGCACGGCGCCCACGCGCTCCGCTGGCAATGGTCGCGGGCGGGCGCCCGGGTGCGCATCGAATCCCCGGTGGGTTACCTGTCGGAAAATCCCAATCCCAGGGAGACCTCCGTTTCGACCTTCGTGTTCTGGGTCTACGCCCCGAAGGCGCTCGACGGGAAACTGCGTTTCGAGTTCCGCAAGGAGGGGCGCACCTGCGCGTGGTTCGACTACGGACTGGAGTTCACCGGCTGGCGCGGGGCATGGGTGGCTTTCGACCGCGACATGCAGGGCCGGCCCGAGGAGGGGATGGACGAGCTGGTCGTCACGGCGGAGGGCGTCGAACGGGGCGAGTTGTATTTCGACCACCTGATTCTCTCCTCGTTTCAGGACGTGCGGCACCATACGGCCGATTTCCAGGCGCCGTTCATCAACGCCGCGACCACGAGCCACTGGCTCACGCTGCTGCAATCGTGGCGCAATCCGATGCCCGCACTCCCCGCCGCGGTCGGTGAGGGGGAGCGGCGCGATATGGCGACCGTCGAACGGCGTCTGCGCGAACTGCTGCTCGAAGGCCGGAAGCCGATGGCGATGAAGACCCTGCGCAAACGCTTCGACGCATACGGCATTGCGGAAAATCCCGACGGGACGCTTCGGGGCAAGCCGATCTGGTTCGTGCGCTATGCCGAGACCTATATTAATCTGGGCCATCCCGATGTCGGCAAACTGTTCAACGACAACGGCCAGACGCTGCGCAAATACAACGACTTCCTGTTCCAGGTCGCCGTGGCCCACGATGCCGCTGCGGACGCCGCCGAGCGGGCGGAGCTGGAGCGGATGTATGTGCTGCTGACGCGGCATCTTCTGGATCAGGGCTTCGCCGCGGGAAGTGCGCAGGGAACCCTGCACCACCTGGGGTACAGCATGCGCAATTTTTACACGGCTCCCGTCATCATGCGCGACGTGCTGCGTCGCGCCGGGCTGGAACACGACGTGCAGCAGGCTATGGAGTGGTTTTCGGGCGTGGGCGAGGTGAAACTTCCGCCGGCGGAGCCGGGGATGGACATCGACGCGTTCAACACCTCGCTCGTCGGCCGTCTGGCGAGCATCGTGATGCTCCCGGACACCCCGGTGAAGGCGGCCTGGCTGGAGGCGTTCTCCCGTTGGGTCGACAACGGATATAAGGTCACCGAGGGGACCGGGCCCTGCTTCAAGAGCGACGGCACGGTCTTCCACCACCGGCGTCACTACCCGGCCTATGCCGTGGACGGGTTCAGCGGCGGGGCCGTGAATGCCGTGTGGCTGTTGTCGAAGACGCAGTTCGCGGTGAGCGCCGAAAGCCATGCCGTTCTGAAACGCGCGCTGCTCGAAATGCGCTTCTACTGCAACCTGCGGTCGTTTCCGCTGGCCCTTTCGGGCCGTCATCCCGACGGCCGCGGCGAACTGGTCCCGTGGCATTATGCCCGGCTGGCCGTCGCGGGTACGCCCGACGGCCGCGGGGAGATCGACCCGGAGCTGGCCGCCGCCTACCTGCGTGTGGCCCAAGGAAAAGACGCTTATACGCGGCTGTTCGCCGAAAAGGGCTTCGCTCCCGAACCTTCGCCTGCGGGGAACCGCGTCTACGGCTACAATGCCTCGGTGTCGCACCGGCGCGCCGACTGGCTGGTGACCGTCGCGGGCCACAGCCGCTATCTCTGGTCGGCGGAGATTTACCAGGGAGCCAACCACTACGGCCGCTACCTGACGCACGGCAGCATGCAGCTGCTTGCAGACGGCGATCCCGTGAGCGCCTTCGGCAGCGGGTTCCGGCAGGAGGGCTGGGACTGGCGGCACATTCCCGGGACGACGGCGCTCGAAATCCCGATGGAGCGGATGAAGGCCGACATCCGGAACGTCGACACCGCGTCGGGCTACGAGGAGATGCTCCTCTCCGACGAGGCCTTCGCCGGAGGCGTCAGCCACAGGGACCGCGACGGGGTGTTCGCGATGGAACTCCACGAGCACGACAAATACAACGGTTCGTTGCGGGCGCGCAAGTCGTGGTTTTTCTTCGACAACCGCATCGTCTGTATGGGTTCCGACATCGAAAACAAGGCCGAGGGCGGTGTGCATACGACGCTGTTCCAGAATTTTCTGGCGGACGCGGCCGATCCGCTCGTCGTGAACGGCGAGGCGGTGACGCAGTTCCCCTACCGGGCCGAACTTGCGGGCGGCGCCGTCCTGCGCGACAACCTGCGCAACGCTTACTTCGTGCCGAAAGGTAGGGTAGTCGTTTCGAAATCACTTCAGCGTTCGCTCGACGAGGAGACCGACGCCCCGACGCAGAACAATTTCGCAACGGCGTGGATAGATCACGGCAGCGGGTCCGTCAGCGGCGGCGGGTACGAATACATGCTGGCCGTGCACGCTTCGGACGAAGAGGCGGTCCGCTACGCGCGGGAACTTCCCTACGAGGTGCTGCGCCGCGACGCCTCGGCGCATATCCTGCGCGACAGGCCGTCGGGCATTACGGGCTATGCCCTTTTTGCGGCCGGTAAGGTGGGCGAGGGGCTGCTGGAAAGCGTTTCGCTGCCTTCGCTGGTGATGATCGGCGGGGATGGCGAAGGGCTGACGGTGAGCGCTGCGGACCCCGACCTGCGTTTCTACGAGGGGCCGAGCGACGAGGTGTTCGATGCCGACGGCAGGCGCGCCGAGCGGAGCGTCTACTCCCGCAAGTGGATCGACAATCCCTCGGGAGAGTCGCAGCTGAAGGTCGTGATCCGCGGCCGCTGGCGGCCGGAGGGCGATACGCCGGGATGCCGGATCGAACCCGCGGGCGAAAACACCGCTTTGATCTTCACGTGCCGCGAAGGTGCGACGCGCGAAGTGAACCTGATTGAAATGAAATAAGACACGATGTTGAAAATTAGAATTGCAATTCCGTTTGCGGGCCTCGCCCTGACGGCCTGCGGGCAGTCGGAGGCCGGGCGCCCCAACGTGATCTACGTATTTCCGGACCAGTATCGCAACTCCTCGCTGGGGTTCTGGAGCGATCCGGAGTTCGCCGCCGAGGTGGGGTGGAAGGGCGATCCGGTCGCAACGCCCAACCTCGACCGCTTCGCCCGCGAAGCCACGGTGCTGACCGAGGCGGTGAGCAATTTCCCCGTGAGCAGCCCCCACCGGGGCATGTTGCTTTCGGGCATGTATCCCGAGCGGAACGGCGTGGTGCTGAACTGTATGTCGGAGCGTCCCGAAAGTTCGCTGCGCGAGGACGCCGAGTGTATCGGCGACGTCTTCTCGGCGGCGGGCTACGACTGCGCCTACATCGGCAAGCTGCACGCCGACTTCCCGACGAAGAACAACCCCCAGCGTCCGGGAACCTACGTCAGCGACGCCGTTCCCGAGTGGGACGCCTACACGCCGCCCGAACGCCGCCACGGGTTCAACTACTGGTACTCCTACGGCACCTACGACGTGCACAAGCATCCCCATTACTGGGATACCGACGGCAACCGTCACGATGTCGACGAGTGGTCGCCGCGGCACGAAGTTTCGAAAGCCATCGAATATATCGAAAACAAGGGCGGCGTGCGCGATCCCGAAAAACCGTTCCTGATGATGATCGGCATGAATCCGCCGCATTCGCCCTACGCTTCGACCGACGACTGCGACCTGGAGGGGTATGAACGTTACAAGGACAAGTCGCTGACCGAACTGCTCGTGCGCGACAACGCCGACACGACGATGGCCAAGGCCGCCGCCGTGCGTTACTATTTTGCCAACGTGAGCGGTATCGACCGCGAGTTCGGCCGCCTGCTCGCTGCGCTGGACAGGGCGGGGCTTACGGAGAACACGATCGTGGTCTTCGCTTCGGACCACGGCGAGACGATGACCAGCCATTCGACCGACGACCCCAAGAACTCGATCTGGCGCGAGTCGCTGAACATTCCCTTTCTGGTGCGCTATCCGGGGCGGGTGCCGCACCGTGTGGACGATCTGCTGCTCTCGACGCCCGACATCATGCCGACGCTGCTGGGGCTGGCGGGCCTCGGGGAGCGGGTTCCCGCGAGTGTCGAGGGGCGCGACTACTCGGCCGTGCTGCGGCAGGACGCCGTGCAGCCCGAACGCCCGCGCGCTGCCCTTTACATGCGCAACCTCGACGGCGGGCGCGATGCCGACGGACTGGTCCGCGGCTTCTTCGCCCAGGCGCGCGGCGTGAAGACCGCAACGCATACGATGGAGCTGCGTATCGGCCGCGACGGGACGCTCGAACGCGTGCTGATGTTCGACGATGCGGCCGATCCCTACCAGCTGCACAACCTCGCGCCGGAGGAGCATCCCGCGCTGTTCGCCGCGCTGTGCCGCGAACTGGCTGTGTTGCTGCGCGACAACGACGACGTGTGGTTCCGCGAGGGCGTCTTGTCCGACGTGGTTCCCTATGATACGAATAACTAACAATCAATCGGATATGAATAAATTGTTTTTGTGGATTGCAGCGGCCTCGGCCTTTGTGCTGCAATCGTGTGAGAACACCGACGGCATCCGCGACGAGATCGGGAGCCTGCGCGACCGGGTGATTGCGCTGGAGGCGAAGATCGGCAGCGTGAACACCTCCATCGTGGCGCTCCACAAGTTGATGGACGAGTCGACGATCATCGTCGGGATCGAACCCAACGCAAAGGGGTACGAGATCGAGTTGAGCGACGGAACCCGGTTGCCCGTCATCCTCGGTGAGAAGATCGAGGCGCTGGTTCCCGTCATGGGCATCGACGCCGAGGGCTACTGGACCGTGAGCCTCGACGGCGGAGCCACTTCCGAGCGGCTGAAGGTCGGCGGAGAGTACGTTTCGGCATGGCCCGTTTCGGGCGGCGACCATAAGCCCGGCGCCGAGGGCGTCACCCCGCAGCTGAAGGTTTCGGCCGACGGGGAGTGGCTCGTGAGCCTCGACGGCGGGGCGACCTACGCGCCGCTTTTGCAAAACGGACAGCCGGTCAATGCCTTGGGGGATAAAGTCGTCGTCAGTTACAGTTCGGCCTTCAAGTCGGTGACTTACGACGCGACGACCGGACTTTTGGCGGTCGAACTGCTCGACGGCGAAAAACTTACGCTTCCCGTCTTCGACGATTTCGGACTGACGGTGACGGCTTCCGACAACGAGACTTTCCGCCTCGGGGAGACCCGGGCTTTCGAGGTCGTGCAGAACAACGTCGCCGAGGCGGTGATCGACGCGCCTGCGGGCTGGACGGCCGTGCTTGGCGAGACGACGCTGACGGTCAAGGCTCCCGCGACGTTCGACGCCGCTTCGCAGCAGGCGGCGGTCTCGGTGACGGTCTATTCGGACAGGAAATACCGGAAACTCGTCACGCTGAACGTGACGCTGCTCGACGAGCAGGTGGATGCCAACGCCGCTCTGGCATGGCGGAATTTTAAGGCCGGAACTGCGGATAACGTCCTGCTCGATTATTCGTATGCCGGTTACAAGCACGGCGAGGAGGCTCCGGCCGATGTCTGGGGACTGGGCTACAAGGTTTACAACGTCGTCGACTACGGCGCCGATCCCACGGGCGTCAGGTCCTCGCGCGGGGCGTTGGCTGCGCTGCTCAAGGAGCTGAAACTCTCCGGACGGAGCGATGCGGGGGCGAACCTCGCGAATGCCAATGCCCGGGCGGTGATCTATTTCCCCGAGGGGCGTTTCGTCCTCCACAACGACGACGACAACGTGGTGGACCCAACCTCCGCCAACCAGAAATACACCGATTCGAAGGGGAACAACCGCAGCGAGGAGATTTTCATTCGCGGGGGTTATTTCGTGCTCAAGGGCGCGGGCCGCGGCAAGACGACGCTCGTCATGGACACGCCCAACCTGCCGAACAACTCGGAGCAGATGTGGTCGTCGCCCATGATGATCAATATCAAGCACAATTCGGGACTTTCGGACCTCACGACGGTGACGGGCGACGCCGCACGCGGCACGTTCTCGGTGGAGGTGGCTTCGGCGGCCGGCATCGGGAAGGGCGACTGGGTGTGCCTTTCGCTTTCGAACAACGACCCGACGCTGGTGGCGCAGGAGCTGGCGCCGCACCGGGTCGAGGGAAACATGACCGATATTCAGACCATTACGGTCGAGGACTATCACCAGGTGGCTTCCGTAAGCGGCAACCGCGTGACCTTCGCCGAACCGATCATGTACGCCGTGGAGGCCAAATGGGGCTGGAAAATCCGCAAGTATCCCCATTATGAACATGTCGGCGTCGAGGACCTCACGTTCGAGGGCCGCTCGAAGGAGAACTTCGGCCACCACGCTTCGTGGGAGGACGACGGGGCTTACAAGCCGCTCAACATGATGCGTCTGACCGATTCGTGGATTCGCCGCGTCGATTTCAGGGGCGTCAGTGAGGCGTTGTCGATCGTGTCGAGCGCCAACTGCTCGGCCTACGACATCGAGATCAGCGGCAACCGCGGCCACTCGGGCGTGCGCTCGCAGTCCTCGTCGCGCATCTTCATCGGCAAGGTCTGCGACCGCAGCCGCGGGCAGGCTGTCTCGCCGCCCTATACGAGCACGGGGTATTTCGAAAACGCCGGACAGTACCACGCCTCGGGTGTGTCGAACACCTCGCTGGGGGCCGTGCTGTGGAACAACACGTGGGGTGACGACGCCTTCTTCGAGTCGCACTCCAGGCAGCCGCGCGCCACGCTCGTCGACCGCTGCACGGGCGGATTCGTGCAATGGCGTTTCGGCGGCGACGAAACCAACGTGCCCAACCACCTGGGCGACCTGACGATCTGGAATCTGAACGCCACGCGTGCGGCGCACGATTTCGGGGCCGAACCGTTCAAGTGGTGGCTCTCCTCGGACAAGTGGTGGAAGACCATGCCGCCGATCATCGTCGGATTCCACGGCGCGGCGGTCACCTTCGACGAGAGCGCCGAACAGGTGAAATACCTCGAAAGCAACGGCGCGGCCGTCGAGCCGCTGTCGCTCTACGAAGCGCAGCTGCGCCAGCGGTTAGGGTATGTCCCCGCATGGCTCAATTCATTGAAATAGAATAAAAAACCAAACATATTATGAAAAAGTATCTGATCCTGATCTTCGTCGCGCTGGCTGCGGTTTTCCAGTCGTGCGACAACAACGACGACCTGTGGGATGCGATCGACGACCTGAAGAGCCGCGTGCAGGCGCTCGAAACGCAGGTCGACGCGCTGAACGGCAACATCGAGGCGTTGCAGAAACTCTACGGCGGCGCCACGATCTCCAAGGTCGAGACCTCCGATGGCAAATACGTCGTCACGCTGACCAACGGCGAGACTATCGAATTGGTGCAGGGCAGCGAGGCCGAGGCTGTGATTCCGATCGTCTCGATCAACGACAAGGGCGAGTGGCAGGTGTCGACCGACAACGGAGCCACGTTCACCTCGCTCGGCGTGAAGGCCGTGGCCGAGGACGGCACGACGCCCCGGTTCCGCATCGACGAGGCCACCGGCTACTGGCAGGTGAGCTACGACGGCGGCACCTCCTTCGAAAATGTGAAGGACACCAAGGGCCAGCCCGTCAAGGCCATCGGCTCGGGTACGGTGACCGACAAGTTCTTCGAGGAGGTGAAGGTCGACGGCGGCGACCTCTATATCAGGCTGCTCGGCGGCGAGGAACTGCGCATTCCGATCGTGAGCGATTTCTTCTGCCGGATCGTCACGCCGACCGAGGGCGTGCAGACGTTCGACGCCGGGGCCACCAAACGTTTCGTGGTGGAGATCCGAGGGGTCGAGCAGGTGAAACTGTCGGCTCCCGAGGGCTGGTCGGCACGCCTGACCGATGCCGTGGATGAGAGGGCCGAACTGATCGTGACGGCCCCCGCAGCCGTGACCCGCGCCACGGCCGACACGTCGAAGGACGTGGCGGTCGAGGCCTTTGCGGCCGGCGGGCTTTCGACGGTGGCCAAAATCCAGGTCGAGAGCACTGGAACGGCTCCCGCCGCTCCGACGGTTGCGGTGACCAACTCCGCGACGGTCGAACCCACGCAGTCGGCGCTGACCTTCGACGTTGCGCCCTCGGCCAATGCCGACGGCTGGAAATACCTCTGCCTCAAATCGACGGAAGCGGCTCCCGACGCCGCCAGGGTCCTTGCCGAAGGCACGGCCGGTACGGGTACGGGCGTGACGGTCGGGAATCTCGAAGCCAATACGGCCTATACGATCTACGTGGTCGCCTATGCCGGCGATCTGACGAGCGAGGTGGCAAGCGTCGGGAACACGACGGCGGAGGCTCCCGTTACCGCCGAGGCGGACTACTACCAGGATTATCAGGACGGGAAAGACATCGCGCTGGGCGACCTGACGATCAATAAGACGGTCTATCCGAAAGCGCAGCTGCTCAAGCCCTCCGAACTGACCGCTGCGATCATTACGGCCGGAGGTTTGATTTTCGTCGACAACTCCGATGCTGCCGATCTGTCGTTCACGATTTCGGGCGCGTCGATCAATATGGGCGACATCGTGCTGATCGGCCGTTATCCCGAACGTGCGCAGGCGACGATCTCCGGGCCGGAACTGCGTTGCAAGTACAATGCGGCTTTCAAGAACCTGCATATCGCGGCTTCGGGCAATTACAACCTCTTTACGACGACCAATGCCACCTATGATCCGACGCTGCATGTCGAGGATTGTACCGTGGATGCCGCCTACAATGTGGTTTACGATTCGCACAATACGCAGAATTTCAAGAGTGTCTATTTCGGGAATTCGATCGTGAAGATGACCGTCGCCAACAAGCCGTTCTATTCGACCAAATCGAAAGGAGCCTATACGCAGCAGTCGATCCGTTTGGAGAATAATGTCTTCTATGCCGAAACGCCTTTGCAGAACTACCTGATCAACTGCGGGGACAGGTCGCAGGCATTCCAGACGACCCGGCTTCAGGTCGAGGTGACGAACAATACGATTTATAACATTTACCAGCCGAACATTATGATCCGGGCTTATGTCCTCGCAGGGCTGACCGTGACCAAGAATGTCGGGTATTATACCGGTGTTACCGCGAAAAATTATCTGACGGGTGTGTATGACACGGCTGGATTTACGGCTGACAAGGCGGAGGTAACCTATAATTACCTCTACACCGCGCCGGTCAGCGATACGAATTTCTGGTCGGCGAAGCATACCGGAAGCTACACGCCTGCAAACAACCAGATGGGCGACGGCGTGGAAGCTCCGTTCTCTTCGATGGATGCGGCGAAGGGGTATTTCCCGGTCGACGCTTCGGTGGTCTGAAAAGCTGC
>OGMR01000850.1_pt1 | contig 12620 bp, 8 predicted proteins | sample 1573251 | NCBI WGS metagenome assembly OGMR01 (sample SAMEA2581979, study PRJEB24529) | metagenome | biome: Human gut stool | place: China | collected 2011
TACTGCGAGCCGTACAGGAACGACACGCCGCCCTCCTGCGCCAGCGCGACAGCCAGCCGGTCGCCGGACACGGACTGCATCACGGCCGAGACCATCGGCACGTTCAGCGACAGGGCCGGTTCCTCGCCCGCGCGAAAGCGCGTCAGCGGCGTGCGCAGAGAAACGTTGTCCGGAATGCACTCGCTCGAGGAGTAGCCGGGCACCAGCAGATACTCATTAAACGTGTGCGACTGGCCAGAAAAGAAGTAAGCCATGGGAAAGACCTCCTTATAACAATATACGGTGTAAGAAAACGGCGCCGTGCGCCGCCGGAAAAATGATTTTTGCTATTGTACCGCGAACGGGCGCGCTTGTCCACCCCGAAGTATGGAAAAAATCGCGCATACGCGCGCGCCTTTTTTATAAAATATATAAAAAACTGCGCACCGCCGCCGGGCGGTGCGCAGGAGATCACAGTTTGCGGATCTTGTCCTTCTCCTCGATGAGGGGCAGGTACTCCATGTACGGTGTGTCGTTGGCGCAGGTGAACTTTGCCTCGGAGCTGAACGCCTCGACCTCTTTGTGGGACTGCTCGATCGGGCGCAGCGTGCCCGCGCCAGCGATGCAGCCGCCCGGGCAGGCCATGCCCTCGAGCAGGTAGCCGTCGTACTTGCCGGCCTTGGCCATCATCAGCAGCTTGCGGCAGTCAGCCAGACCGGTCGCCGCGGCGACCTTGACCTCCCGGTCGGGATCCATGTCGTGGATGGCGTTGACGACGGCCTGCGCCACGCCGCCGGAATAGGCAAAGCGGCGCGCGTCGCGGCTGGAATTGGCCGGCAGCTCCTCCTCGTCCTCGGGCAGAAACGCCTTGTCCATGCCCTTGGCCGCAAAGATGCCGAGCGCTTCCTCAAATGTGAGCACGAAGTCCACGTCGCTGCGCACGCTCTGGCGCCGCGCCTCGAGCTTTTTCGAGTCGCACGGGCCGACGAACACGACCTTGCAGTCCGGGTGGTCGCGCTTGATCATGCGCGCGGTGAGCACCATGGGCGTGAAGGCCACGGAAATGTTTTTCTCAAACTGCGGGAAGAGTTTTTTGACCATGTCGCTCCACGACGGGCAGCAGGATGTGACCATGAACTTGTGCTTTTCGGGCACTTCCTCCAAAAAGTCCGCCGCCTCCTCGATCACGCACAGGTCTGCACCGATGGCGACCTCGTATACGTCGGCAAAGCCCAGACGCTGGAACGCCTTGCGCATCCGCTCGGGCACGCCCTCGGGGCCGAACTGCCCCACGAACGCCGGCGCGAGCGCCACGTACACGGGGGTGTTGCTTTTGACGGCCTGAATGGTCTGGAAGATCTGGCTCTTGTCCGAGATCGCACCGAACGGGCAGCTGACCATGCACTGGCCGCAGGAGGTGCACTTGGAGTAGTCGATGTCGGCGCGGCCGAGCCCGTCGGAATGGATGCAGTCCATGCCGCAGGCCTTGCGGCACGGGCGCTCGAGACGCACGATGGCGTTGAACTTGCACTCTTTCAGGCAGCGCCCGCAGCGGATGCACTTATCCGGGTCGATGTGGGCCTGACCGTTTTGCCGCGTGATGGCCTGCCGCGGGCAGACGGCCATGCACGGGTGCTCCAGACAGCCCTGGCATACGTTCGTGATCTTCACAACGTTGTCCGGGCAGCGGTTGCACGCGAACTTGATGACGTTGATGAGCGGCTTTTCGTAATAGATATCCGGGTCGAGCGCCTTTTCCACGCCGTCCGATAGCAGGGAGAACTCCGAAAACTTGCGCAGCGGCAGCCCCATGGCCAGCCGCAGCCGCTCGCCGACGACGGCGCGCTCGAGAAACAGACTGTCCCGGTAGGAGCCGATCTCACCGGGGATGATCTTGAACGGCAGCTCTTCGAGCCGCTTTGCGTAGTCACCGCCCTCATAGGCCATTCGGGCGATCTCCGTGAACACTTCGTGACGGATTCGTGCTTTTCCGGTTTCAATGCCGCGCATAAGGTTCTCCTTTGGGAATAAAAAGTGAATTCTGGCTCGTGAAATTTGCAACAAGCACTTGACGCGAGGTCACGCAAAACATTATACTAATACGTGATAAATTTCGCAATTCTTTTTTTGCAATCTGGACAAAAAAGTAACGCTTAGCTCTAATTTTGTCGAAAAATCAAAGAAAACGGCACATATGTCCGGGAACATGGGCCCGCACTGGGGGCCGGTCTGTGACCTGGACACAGAAAGATTTGCCTCGCCTGTGGTAGGATGGATGCAATGAAAGCCACAGCTTCCGCAAATTTTTTCCTCATTTTGCATCCTTTTTTTACTACTTTTCCAATGACTCCTGCTCCAATTCCTGCAGACGGCGGCACAGCGAAGAATAGCGCATCTGCTCGGATTTATTTTGTATCATTTCACGCACAGTATCCTTGTTTCCACCGCTTTTTGCAGCAGGCCCATTCACTCCACCTCCCCGAATTCCTTCAGCCCGGTGAAGTTTCCGAGCGCTTCGCCGAACGGCTTCATTTCCATGGCCCGCAGCGGCTTGTGCAGCGGGCAGTCTTCCGGCCGCGGGAACGCGATGACGCCGTGCCGCATGACCGGGCGCCAGAAGCGCGCGGTCATTTGCCCGCGGGTCTCGTCGGAATAGGCCTCGTCGGCGTAGGTGATACCGTGATACATCAGCCCGAAGCTCAGTTCCGGCAGCGCGTCATAGGCGCCGCTGCCCTCCCCGAAGCGGCACGGCTCTACATAACCCTGACACTCCCGGGCGCCGAGGAAAATGTCGCGCCGGCCGCCCTTTTCGATCATGCGCCGCGCAATATTGTGGTGCTTGTTTTCATTGCGGTCGGCAGAAAGCTCCGGGCGGTTATCATTCCACTCAAAGTGGGCGCGCACCTGGTAGCAGCAGTGCTTCAGATACGTATAATAAGCCAGCTCGTTGCCGCCGTTGTACTTGATCGGCCGGATACCTTTTACCTCCGTCTGGATGGGGTTCATGACCCGGACGGCGTCAATGTACCAGATGAGCGTCGGCTTCCAGTAGACCGAGGACAGAATGCCCTTGAGTGCCTCGTAGGTCGGTACCTGATAGCTGCACTTTTCACCGCCGACACGCAGGATCGGGTCGGAGAACAGCGCATAGTCCCCGGTCACCTGAAACTCCACGATATTGGGATGTTCCGGTTTTCCCATCTTGTTCACACCTCCATGTAGTCCATTCGTCCGGCCTCCGGAACGGGGCCGGTATTTTCATCATAGTACCCCTCCTGCAGCACCAGAATGCTCCCGCCGCATTTGGGGATCAGCGCGTGCGCCTCCTTTTCCAGCTTGCTGCGCTGCCAGCTGTAGAGGGAGACGGTATAGGCCTTGGCGCGCTCGAGCAGCGCGTACAGCTTTGCCAGATCGCGCTGCGGGTCGATCTGCCCGAGCTCCAGAATGATCTGCCGGCCCTCCCCGTACGGAACGATCACGTCGGTCGTCTCGCCGTCAAACACTTCAAATTTTGCGCCCGCGATCCGGAACGCCTGCTGCAGCAGATACTGCCCGCTGGCCGGACAATCCGCATCGGCAAAGTCACGATTGTCGGACAGGAGAGAATAGAGTGTCACGGATTTTCCGCTCAAGGAAACCGTGTCGTCCTGATAGCCCTTGGCCATGGCTGCGTACAGCCGGTGGTAATAGTAGCGGATCGCAGCGTCGGAGGTCAGGTCGTTCCCGTAGTGCTCCGGTTGCTGCCGGAACGCTTCCAGCAGCTGCAGGGACGCGGCTTTTGCCGCTTGGATTTCGCGCAGGCGCCCGAGATTCTCGTCCGCGCACTGCACGATGTGCACCGGCGCGGGCGTTTGGCACTCGCCGTTGCGGTTGCAGCGGCCGGCGGCCTGAACGATGCTGTCCATGCCGGCGGCCAGACGGATGACACGCGCGAAGGAAATGTCCACGCCGGCCTCGATCACCTGAGTCGATACGCAGATCACTTTTTCGTGATCTGCGCCCGGTGCGTCCTGCTTATCGATCGCGCCCAGCGCGTTCTGCAGCATTTGCAGTGTTTGCCGCCGGTGGGCGATGCACATGGCGGCTGACAGATGAAAGCAGCGGTACGGCCCGGCGCGCAGCGTGCGGTAGAGCCGTTCCGCCTCGTCCTTTCGGTTGCAGACAATCAGCAGACTGTCCGCATCCTCCAGCACCCGCAGGGCGAATTCCGGGATCTCGTCCAGCCGTCGGCTGCCGCTGTCGATGATCTGTGTCCGGCGGAAGGCCGACCACAGGGCCGCGTCATACGGAACGATCTGCCGATCCGCATTTTGCAGCGGATGCGCCGCCGCTTCGAGGCAGGGCTGTGTCGCCGAACAGAGGATGACGGTCGCCCCGCAGACCGTGGCCGCAAAATTGATGGCAAGGTCAAACAGCGTCAGCAGGCTGTTCGGGACCGTCTGCACTTCGTCGATCACGATCACGCTGCCGCACAGCGCCTGAAAACGGCGGATGCAGGTCGTCTTGCCGGAGAAGAGCGTGTTGAGCAGCTGCACCAGCGTCGTGAGGATGATGGGGCAGTTCCAGTTTTCTGCAAGGAGTTCCAACTCGTCGAGCCGTTCGGCTGTTTCATTTGTGTGCATGACGTTGGAGTGGTGCTCGAGGACGAGCCGGTCGTCGCCGACATATTTGCGGATAATCTGTGCGTTCTGCTCCAGAATGCTCAGCAGCGGCGATGTAAAAATAATGCGGGATTTGTTCCATATCTTCGCGTGCGTCAGCGCGTAGCGCAGGGAACTGAGCGTTTTTCCGGCGCCGGTCGGCACGTTTAAACGATAGACGCCGCCCGGCTGTGCGGCGAATGTCCGGCACGGCTCCGTGATCCGCCGCCGGGCACGCGCGATGTCCGTATCACACGAAAGCTCGCCCAACTTCCGCTCCACGCGCGCAAGCACGGTGTCCCACATGGTGGCGCGGGCTTCGCCGTCCGGGAAGGCGGGATAGGTCATATGATTCATAAATTCCGCCGTGTCCCGGCGGTCGCCCTCGATGACGGCGGAGAGCAGCAGCCGCATCAGCAGGCCCAGATAAAAATCCCCCTCCACGCCGGGTTCGTCCTGCACCAGCGGCTGCAGCTTTTCCATGCAGCGCCCGACTTCGGTCACTGCCTGCGCAAACAGCGCGTCCAGCTCCTCGAGCGGCGCACACTGCGCCAGATAATTGGCCAGAGATTCCTCGTAATCGATATCCGTCTGCTCCAGCCGGTGCAGGAAACCGCAGCGGCGCCGGTCGTCGATGAAGTCGAACAGGCCGTGGTGTGCACCGACGGCGCAGGCCAGCAGCTCGGCGGTCAGATTGCGGATCGGGTCGCCGCCCTGCGTGTGATAGCGCTGCAGGAGAAAGCGCACGGCAGCAAACGTGTGGTTGACCGAGCCGCGCACGGCTGCCGGATCTCCCGCGGCGGCCAGCTGCAGATACAGCCGGTAGGTCTCCTTGAACTTTCCCATATCGTGCAGCAGAGCGGCCAGCGCGGCGGGGCACGCCAGCTGTACCGGCCGCAGCGCCGTGGCTGCATATTCCGCCGCGTTTCGGCAGTGTGCCTGCACGGTTTGCTCGCGCGCTCCGTCGATGTGTGCAAGGTATGTCATGCATTTCCTCCTATTAACATAACAGTAGAATAGCAAGCGGCGTGTCCGATAAACAGGACATTCGAGCGCATTTGGCCGAAACCCGTCAAAAAACTGGGAAACCGTGCGCGCGCTTCAAAAAGATGACGCCGGTTTCATTATTTGCCAATACGTTACCATGAAATTACCAGCTTGTCAACAAAAAGATTTCGTTGTAAGTTGAAATGGACTTTAAGTGCATATTTCTGATAGACAGAGCGCCATTCGTGTGGTATTTTATAGCCGTCGTTTTCGTTCGCACGAATGAAAACGGGGATTGAAATGTTGTCAGTTGAAATGGCACAAACAAACACCGCCCCGAAGGCTATCAGCCTTCGGGGCGGTCATTGTCAGCGCTGCAAAAACGCCCTCCGGACGGTTTCCGTCCGGAGGGCGTTTGGTTATCTGTTTTATGGACGGACGGTCAGGCACCCTCGGTCTTGGCGGTATAAGGGCTGCTGCCGTCGCGCTGGCAGAGCATGTGGCTCAGGCCGGCGTCGCGCATTTTGGTGATCATGTCCGTGATGAAGTCCGGGGACACCGGCATGTCCGACAGGATCCACCAGATCGTCATGGTCATGGCCGCACGCGAGTGGTACTCCGTGGCCAGACACAGGTCTTCCGGCATCGGCGTGTCCCCATAGCAGCGCTGGTGCCATGTTTTATCAAATTCAATGGCCATCATGAGCTTCATCACCTTCGGCCTGTGCAAGAAGTTTGATACGACGGTTATCGTCCGCGCCGGCATGATCATCGCCATCGTCGGTCAGATCGTCGGCATCGTCGCGCCCACGAGTCTCGGCGTGCAGATGGTGTCCGCCGTCATCCGCTCTATCGGCTGGGGCCTGCTGGCCGCGCTCATCCACTCCATGGTCGGCGACGCCATTGAGTATGGTCATTGGCGCACCGGCCACAAGGCGCCCGGCACGACCTGCGCCGCACAGGGCGTCGGCAACAAGCTCGGCGTGCTCATTGGAAGCGGCGTGACGACGCTCATCCTCGGCAGCTCCAGCTATGACGGCGCTGCAACTATGCAGGTCGCCTCCGCGCTCAGCACCATCAAGGGCGTGTACCTGTACCTGCCGCTGGCGTTTGCCGTTGTGATCTTCGTCATCATGTGCTTCTACAAGCTCAACAGCAAGAACTACAACCACATCGTCTCCGAACTGGAGCAGGGGCACTATCCCACCAATATTTTTTTTCAATTCCTCCATACCGTCCGAAGCCCCTTTGCGTATGACATACACTTTTCGGCCTGAAGCTATAGGTACTTCTTTGGGATCTATTAAATAGACAGGAACATCACGAGGCACATAATTCAACAATCCGGCTGCCGGATATACATTCAAGGAAGTTCCTATTATTAAAAAGATATCAGCACTTTCGACATATTCAATGGCCTTCTCAATCATGGGTACAGACTCACCGAACCATACAATAAAAGGACGTAATTGCGAACCGTCAGCAGCAAGGTCTCCCACCTTCACCTCAAATTCCTCCGGCTTTAATTCTTTTATATAGCTAGGATTATTGGGTTGCAAAGTAGAAGTAACTTTTGTCAACTCACCATGCAAATGGATAACATGACCACTACCGGCCCGTTCGTGCAGATTATCAATATTCTGAGTAATCACAGTTACATTAAAAAACTTCTCCAGTTCAGCCACCAGTTCATGTCCCCGGTTCGGCTTAACCTGCAACAACTGTTTACGCCGTTCATTATAAAACTGAATCACCAACTGAGGATTCGCAATATAACCTTCCGGAGTAGCCACCTGCTCCACAGGATATCGATCCCATAGTCCTCCCGCATCACGAAAGGTACTAATACCACTTTCGGCACTCATTCCGGCACCGGTCAGAATCACTAAATTCTTCATTTTTAGGCCTCCTCTTTAAACTAGACACACAAAAATAAGAAAAATTAAATTGTTAAAATCATAATCATTCAAATAAAAGACCTACCTTTGTGCGTTTTGTAGAAAAACATCTTATAAAATAAACAGTTATGGATAAATTTAGTTACGCTATCGGCCTGGGAATCGGCCAAAATTTGCTGAGCATGGGTGCTCAAGGTATCAACGTGAATGACTTTGCTCAGGCAATTAAAGACGTATTAGATGGAAAAGAAACAGCTATCAGTCACAATGAGGCACGCGAAATCGTGAACAAATATTTCGAAGAGCTGGAAACTAAAATGAATGCAGCAAATATCGAAAAGGGCAAATCTTTTCTGGAAGAGAATGCCAAAAGACCTGAAGTTATAACACTCCCCAGCGGCTTGCAATATGAAATAATCAAAGAAGGTAATGGTAAAAAGCCGGGAGCTACCGACCGTGTGAAGTGTCATTACGAAGGTACACTGATTGACGGAACATTGTTTGATAGTTCTATCAAACGCGGTGAACCGGCTGTATTCGGTGTTAACCAAGTTATTAAAGGATGGGTAGAAGCTTTGCAACTAATGACAGAAGGCTCTAAATGGAGATTATTCATCCCTTCTGAACTGGCTTATGGCGCACAGCAAGCAGGTGAAATGATTCCTCCTCACAGCACATTGATTTTCGATGTAGAATTAATTGAAGTATTATAATATTAAAGTATTTAAGGCAAATGAAAAAAATTAGTTTTTTTGTAGCTATCGCTGCTGCCAGCTTAGCTTCTTGTACAGCTCAGGCACCAAAAGCAAACATGAAGAGTGATGTAGATTCACTTTCTTATATGATGGGTGTTGCCAACACACAGGGATTGGATATGTATCTTCAACAGCAAGGCGTTGACAGCACTTATATGGCAGAGTTCCTTAAAGGTGTTACAGACGGAGCCAACAAGACAAGCCCCAAAGACGTTGCATACATGGTAGGTCTGCAGGTCGGACAACAAGTGGGCGGCCGTATGTTTGACATGATGAGCCAACGTTTATTTGGCAACGATTCTACTCAAAGCTTGGACAAAGCAAACTTCTTGGCAGGTTTTGTCGCAACTCTGAAGAAGCAGAACATTATGTCTGTAGAAGAAGCCAACATGTTTGTTCAGGCAAAAGCAACAGAAGCCAAATATGCAGACAACAAAGCTGCAGGAGAAAAATTCTTGGCTGAAAATGCAAAAAAAGAAGGTGTAAAGACTACTCCCAGCGGTCTTCAATACAAAGTTATCAAAGAAGGTAAAGGTGCCATCCCTACCGATTCTTCAACTGTAAAAGTAAACTATAAAGGTACTTTAATTGACGGTACTCAGTTCAATAGCTCATACGACCGTAAAGAGCCCTTTGTCACTCGTGCCAACCAAGTAATCAAAGGATGGACAGAAGCATTGACCATGATGCCTGTCGGTTCAAAATGGGAACTTTATATCCCGCAGGATTTGGCTTACGGTTCACGCGATGCCGGTCAAATCAAACCTTTCTCTACTTTGATTTTCGAAGTTGAATTGATTGATATCGAAAAATAATCATTCAAAAATGATTCTATTATAAGAAAGCGTGAGTCCCGATAACGGGCTCACGCTTCTCTTTTTTATATCATTATAATGAGATACAACAAACACTACTGTTTCTTTTCTTTCATATCTGTTCGTGCCTCAACTACATTAACCACATAGTCCCCCAATTTTTCGCACTCACCGATAAGGTCCATATAGTGTACACCCATTTGATAATCATACTCCTTGTTGTTCACATCCAGCACATTCTGATTCTTCAACTGGCTACGATAATTGTTTATCTCATTCTCAATATTAAAAGACTTATTCACATCCACCTGATGATCCTCATCCTCCACTAAAGACACCATTTGCTTCAAAGCATCATCAGTCAACTGAAACATTTGGTGAATATGGCTATACTGTTTCTCTGTAAAGTCTTCATTACCCCGATATTTATGATTAATGGTACGTGCAAGGTTATAACAACTGTCACCAATACTTTCTATCTCCGTCACTTCGCGCAACATGGCACGAATCTTCAACTTACTTTCAGAGCTCAAACGTCCTTCAGACACCTGATTCAAATAATTGGCAATCTCCAACTCCATGTTGTCACTTATGTTCTCATACTTCTCAATACGACTGAAAAGCTTATTAAAATCATTTTCATTCGATGTATGAAGCAAATCACATACCATGCCAAACATACGGCGGGTACGTTCGGCAAATAAATTTATCTCTTTGCGAGCCTGGACAATAGAAAGCTCAGCCGTCGACAACAGTCCACCGGTAATAAAACGCAGTCTGAATTCTTCTTCATCCTCCTTAGGCTTGATGACCCAACATACCACCTTTTCTATCGGTTTAATAAACCAAATAAGAATCAGCACATTACAAATATTGAATGCAGTGTGAAAAGCAGATAGTTTATAAGTAATAGCCACCTCAGGGCTCACCCCGGGAAAAAGACTATTGACCACATCACTTACCATATTGACAAACGGATGGAATATACACAATATCCATATCACACCAAATGTGTTAAAGATAAAGTGTGCCAATGCCGCGCGCCTAGCCTGAGCATTTGCCGTCAATGCAGCAATATTCGAAGTCACAGTCGTACCGATATTCTCGCCCATCACCAAAGCTATACCCAGATACAAGTCAAGTACACCACTAGAGCAAAGAATCAAAGTAATAGCCATTACTGCCGCCGATGATTGGGCACACATAGTAATGACACCGCCAATCAAAAGAAACAGCAGAATAGACAGGAATCCCCACTCCTTGCAAGAAGTAATGAAACTAAGGATAGCCGCATTGTGTTCCAGATCCATGTGCATAGCGTTTTCACGCAATGTAGTCAAACCCAAGAACATAAATGCAAAACCAAAGATGAATTCTCCAAAAGACTTTTTCTGGCTTTTACTGGAAAAAATAAGAGGAACGGCTAAAGCAAAAAGAGGGAAAATGAGATTATTCATGTCTATCTGAAAACCAAATACGGACATAATCCATGCAGTCACCGTAGTACCGATATTAGCTCCCATAATGACAGAAATAGCTTGACCCAAGGTCAGCAATCCGGCATTAACAAAACTAACGGTCATCACCGTAGTAGCAGTAGAAGACTGTACGGAAGCCGTTACAAATGCTCCTGTCAGCAGTCCTGTGAACCTGTTGGTTGTCATTGCTCCAAGAAAATGACGAAGCTGCCCACCCGTCAGTTTCTGCAAGGCTTCGCTCATGGTCTTCATACCATACATAAGAAGAGCCAGCGACCCTATCAGTTTCAAAAAAATAAATATAGACATTATCTCACTTTTATTATATAACTCTCTATTTTATCTGTCGTGCACTCATATTCAATCTTTCCTATCATGGACATCAATCCGGACTTATGCTTTCTTCTCCTTCACATTACTACCGGCTTCCACTACATTGACTACATAGTCACCCAATTTTTCGCATTCGGTAATAATATCCATATAGTGTACCCCCATCTGATAATCATACTCCTTATTATTCACATCCAGCACATTCTGATTCTTCAGCTGGTTGCGATAGTTATTGATTTCGTGTTCGATATTGAAAGACTTATTCACATCAATCGTATGATGTTCGTCTTCCACCAGCGCAATCATTTGATTCAATGCATCATCCGTCAGTTTAAACATCTGCTCGATATGATCATACTGTTTCTGTGTAAAATCCATTTCACTGCGATACTTACGGTTGATAGTACGAGCCAAATTATAACAACTGTCACCTATACTTTCTATTTCTGTCACCTCACGAAGCATTGAGCGAATCTGAAGTTTACTTTCAGAACTCAAACGTCCTTCCGAAACCTGATTCAGATAATTGGCTATCTCCACCTCCATGCTATCACTGATATTCTCATACTTCTCTATACGGCTGAACAACTTATTGAAATCGTTCTCATTCGTCGTATGCAGCAAATCACGCACCATACCAAAGATACGATGGGTACGTTCTGCAAACAGATTGATTTCCTTCCGTGCCTGCAATATAGAGAGTTCTGCAGTAGAAAGCATACCGCCCGTAATGAAACGCAAGCGATATTCCTCGTCCTGTTCTCTTTGAGGGATAATCTTGCAAACAGTTTTTTCAATCAGCTTCACAAACCAAATAAGAATCAGCACATTGCATATATTAAATGTCGTATGGAAAGCCGATAATTTAAAAGAAACAGCCACAGCAGGATCCGGTGTTTTCATTATATCTTCCACAAACCATGATACCCCCATTGTGAACGGTTTAAACAGACATAACACCCAGATAACTCCGAAGACATTAAACACCAAGTGAGCCAAGGCAGCCCTCCTAGCCTGCGTATTTGCAGTCAATGCAGCCAGATTAGCTGTAATGGTGGTACCGATATTCTCACCCAATACCAAAGCAGCACCAAGTTCAAAACTAATCCATCCATTGGCACACATAATGAGTGTAATAGCCATTGTTGCAGCCGATGCCTGCACAATCATCGTCAGGATTGTACCTATCAGCACAAACAACATCACAGAGCCAAAGCCCATGTCTGTGTAATTCTGTACGAAAGATAACATTTCCGGGTTTTTACCCAAATCCGGTGCATTTGCTTTGAGCAACGAAAGCCCCATAAACAAAAAAGAGAAACCGAAAATAAACTCCCCTATGGATTTACGATTACTCTTTCCTGAAAATAATAATGGCACCCCAACAGCTAAAAGCGGGAGAGCCATTGCAGCGATATCTACCTTAAAGCCCAACGCTGATATGATCCACGCAGTTACAGTAGTACCGATATTGGCTCCCATGATTACTCCAATGGATTGTGACAATGTCAACAGCCCTGCATTCACAAAGCTGACTACCATGACGGTAGTGGCAGAAGAAGATTGGATTAATGCTGTAATCAGCACGCCTGTTAGAACTCCGGTTACCCGGTTGGTGGTCATCGCCGTGAGGATTTTACGAAGCCTGTCACCCGCAAACTTTTGCAGGCCCTCACTCATGATTTTCATTCCGTAAAGGAATAGCGCCAGTGAACCCAGCAGCTTTAAGAAATCA
>OGMR01000854.1_pt1 | contig 12572 bp, 8 predicted proteins | sample 1573251 | NCBI WGS metagenome assembly OGMR01 (sample SAMEA2581979, study PRJEB24529) | metagenome | biome: Human gut stool | place: China | collected 2011
CATGAACAATACCATGCAAACCTGGAACATAAGTGATTTGTTTTGCATAAAATGAATTTTTTAGTTTATAATATTTGAATTTGTTTCTGTTTTTAGCAAGTTTCATTCTCCGTCAACTATAAGAAGAGTGGCTTAAGGTGGTTCCTTGTACATCTTGGCACATCGACCACTTCTGCTAAGGTTTTATCGGCAGAAGATGCACAATCTGAATATTGCAAATTGTTTTAGCTATTTTGATGCAAAATTATTGTTTTTTACATATTACAACTATGTGAATTTGTACACTTCCATATATTTCCATTCAATCTAAATAAATGTTCGCACCATGACCATGCGCTGGGCACTCATTGACCACGCGTTGGTCCCTCGGTGAACATGCGCTGGGCATATGTTGCCCAGCACGTGGTCAACGAGGGACCAAAATATGGAACGACTTTTGGGCACTCTTTAAACATATCATCATTAACCCATTGTCGGAACGTACATGCGCTGCCTTTATTTAATAGCTTAAGCCAACGTATAAGGGTATATAAAGAGAAAAAGTATCTTAGGATTTTTCCTTTTACCCTAAGATACTTTCAAAAGTTCCTAACCAACTACTTTCTATATATTCCGAAGCTATACCTAAAACATCTGTGCCACACGCTTCACTCCTGCTACCAAGGCATCAACCTCTTCCTTGGTATTATAGAGCGCAAAGCTGGCTCGAACGGTTCCTAAGATGCCATAACGGTCCATCAGAGGCTGAGCACAATGATGACCTGTACGAACTGCAATGCCAAGACGATCGAGAAGTGTGCCCATATCCATGTGATGAATATCGCCTACAAGGAAACTTACCACAGCATCCTTGCCTTCTTGCTCTCCAAAAAGTCTGATTCCATCGATGGTTCGCATCTGTTCCATACAGTAGCGTGTAAGTTCTTTCTCGTGCTGGGCAATATTGTCCATACCAAGAGCCGACACATAATCGATGGCTTTGGCCAAACCATGAGTAGCCACATAATCGGGAGTTCCTGCCTCAAACTTGAAGGGCAACTTCTCGAAAGTGGTCTTTTCGAAGCTTACACTCTCTATCATCTCGCCACCTCCCTGGTAAGGAGGCATACGGTCAAGCCATTCTTCCTTGCCGTAGAGCACGCCGATACCTGTAGGTCCATATATCTTATGACCACTGAAAGCAAAGAACTCGCAATCCAAATCCTGTACATCGACCTTGAAATGAGGTGTGCTCTGAGCTCCATCCACCATCACGGGCACATCATGCTCATGAGCTATCTTAATCATCTCTTTCACAGGATTCACCGTACCGAGCACATTGCTTACCTGGGTAATACTGACAATCTTGGTACGTTCGTTGAACAAACTGGCGAATTCATCGATGTTTATCTCTCCTTTTTCGTTAATAGGGATAACACGGATGGCAATGCCTTTCTTGGCTGCCTGCAACTGCCAAGGCACAATATTGGAATGGTGCTCCATAGTAGAGATGATGACCTCGTCACCCTCGCTCATAAACTCATCACAGAAAGAGGAGACAACGAGATTCAGACTCTCGGTAGTACCACGGGTAAAGATGATTTCCTCTACTTTGGGAGCATTGATAAACTTGCGTACTGTCTCGCGGGCAGCCTCATGAAGATCTGTAGCCTGCTGAGAAAGGTAATGCACACCTCTATGCACATTGGCATTGACGTTAAGATATTCGTCACGCATAGCATCAAGCACACATAAAGGCTTCTGTGTAGTAGCAGCATTATCGAGATAAACCAAAGGCTTGTCGTACACCGTTCTCGAAAGTATCGGGAAATCGGCTCTTACTTTGTTAATATCATACATAATTTTAAGGAGTTAAGAAGTTAAGGAGTTAAAGAAGTTAAGACATCGGTAAATCTGTTTTCAAAAGGAATCTCAAACAATATAACAATTGTCTTAACTCCTTTTACTTCTTAACTCCTTTAACTACATAATTATCTACTTGCAAAGCTTGCATCCCTCACACTTGTTGAGTTCACCACGGAATCGCTTCTCTACGAGATGATGCAGACGGTCGCGCAATGGCTCCAGCTCCATCTTGTCGATGACTTCGTTGATAAATGCAAACTGAAGGAGCAACTTAGCCTCCTCACGGCTCACACCACGCTGCTGCATATAGAACAATGCGGCATCGTTGAGCTGACCAACAGTGCTGCCATGCGCACACTTCACATCATCGGCATATATCTCCAACATAGGCTGGGTGAACATACGGGCAGTCTTGGTGGCACAAAGATTCTGATTAGTTTCCTGAGATATTGTCTTCTGGGCACCATGACGTACCAACACACGACCAGCAAAGGCTCCTCGGGCCTCACCATCGAGTACATACTTATAAAGCTCGTTGCTGGTACAATGTCCCACCTGATGATCAATGAGTGTATTGTTATCCACCACCTGATTCTTATCGGCAATGACACAACCATTGCAGAAACATTCTGCTCCCTCGCCCTTGAACACCAAGTCGAGACGGTTGCGGGTGATACCATTATGAAGGGTAATCACATTATGGTTCACACGGCTGTTGGCCTGCTGCTCTATATAAACATTGCTGACACGACGGTTCTTGTAATGAGTCTCCTCAAGACAATAAAGATCAAGACTCGCATTCTCGCCTACAAAAGCCTCAATAACCTGTGTGGCAAGGAAATTCTTGTCGTCAGCTGCATGGTCGCAGAAAAGGAACTTTGCCTCAGCGCCCTGCTCCAAGACGATGAGAACACGACGATTCACCATCAGGTCGACATCCGAGCGAAGAATATTGATGACCTGCACAGTACGCTCCACCTTTACATTCTTGGGCACATAGATGAACAAGCCATCCTGAGCCAAGACTGTATTCAAGGCAGTAATGCCATCCTCGTCTGTTTTGGCAATCTTAGCATAGTATTTCCCGATGAATTCAGGGTTTTCTGCAGCAATCTTGCTCAAAGAATCCACGATAACGCCCTCTGGAAGTTCTACCTTTGGAAGAGCTTTGTTATAGAAAGCATCATTAACCACGAAGTATAGCGAAGTACTGAGATTGGGCACATCACAACGGAAAGCCTGATAAGGGTCTACAGGAATCTCCAGTCGATTCAGGTTCAAACCATAGTCGGGCTCGAAGATGGCACTCATATCTGTGTACTTGTATCTCTCCACCTTGCGAGAAGGAAAGCCCAGGCGACGGAAGTCCTCAAAAGCTGCATCGCGCACCGCATTGAGCACCTCGGCACTGTTCTTCTTGATCATTCTCGACGAAGACTGATACAAGTCTAAATATTGTTTTTCTGAATGCATAATATTCTATTTATAATTAATAAACAACAATGAATAAACAGAGGCTTGCCTTTCATGGCAAAGCCTGTTATGATTGAGACATTATCATTTATTCTTTTTCATCTACCTCAGCCTTGATCCAGTCGTAGCCACGAGCCTCAATCTCCTTGGCAAGTTCAGGACCGGCAGTCTTCACGATTCTACCTTTATAGAGTACATGAACCACACTTGGCTTAATCATATCGAGCAGACGCTCATAGTGAGTGATGACGATGGCAGATGTCTTGTCGGTATGCATCTTGTTCACACCGTCAGCCACAATACGCATCGCATCTACATCGAGACCAGAGTCTGTCTCATCAAGGATAGAGAGCTTTGGCTCCAGCATAGCCATCTGGAAAATCTCATTGCGCTTCTTCTCTCCACCAGAGAAACCTTCGTTGACAGAACGGCGAGCCAACTTGCTGTCAAGTTCTACCAACTCTCGCTTCTCGCGCATCAGTTTCATAAACTCACTTGTATTCAAAGGCTCCAAGCCCTGATACTCGCGCTTGGCATTGATGGCAGCACGCATGAAGTTGGTCATAGATACGCCAGGAATCTCTACTGGATATTGGAAAGAAAGGAACAAACCTTCGCGGGCACGGTCCTCTGGCTTCATATCCAGCAGGTTCTTGCCGTTGAAGATAGCCTCACCCTCAGTTACTGTATAGAGAGGGTTGCCTGTGAGCACAGCACTCAAGGTTGACTTACCAGAACCGTTAGGTCCCATAATCGCATGTATCTCGCCGTCGTTGATAGTCAGGTTGATACCTTTCAATATTTCTTTGCCTGCAATAGTTGCATGCAGATTCTTTACCTCTAACATAATTTTAGTCAATTTTTATTGATTTCATCGAGAATTATGATGTTTATCCTACGGTTCCTTCGAGTGAAACACTCAGGAGTTTCTGTGCCTCAACGGCAAACTCCATAGGCAACTTGTTGAGCACATCCTTGGCATAACCATTTACGATCAGGCCGACAGCCTCCTCAGTTGGAATGCCACGCTGATTGCTATAGAAGAGCTGGTCTTCAGAAATCTTCGAGGTGGTTGCCTCATGCTCGAACACAGCGGTATCGTTTTGCGCATCCATATATGGGAAAGTATGTGCTCCACAATCACTGCCTAACAACAATGAGTCGCAAGAACTGTAGTTACGGGCATTGTCGGCATTAGCTGTGGCACGTACCAGACCTCGATAAGAGTTCTGGCTATGTCCTGCAGAGATACCTTTCGATATAATGGTACTCTTGGTATTCTTACCCATATGAATCATCTTGGTACCTGTATCGGCCTCCTGATAATTGTTGGTAACAGCCACACTGTAAAACTCAGCTACAGAGTTGTCGCCACGCAGGACACAGGAAGGATACTTCCAGGTAATGGCGGAGCCCGTCTCTACCTGAGTCCAACTCAACTTCGAGTTGACACCACGCAAGTCGCCTCGCTTGGTCACGAGATTCAAGACTCCACCCTTTCCATGTTCATCACCAGGATACCAGTTCTGAACGGTAGAATACTTCACCTCGGCATTGTCCTTAACGATAATCTCGACAATAGCTGCATGGAGCTGGTTCTCATCACGCATAGGTGCTGTACATCCCTCTAAGTAAGAAACGTAGGCATCGTCGTCGGCAATAATCAATGTACGCTCAAACTGACCTGTATTGCGGGCATTAATGCGGAAATAGCTGCTCAACTCCATAGGACAGCGAACACCCTTTGGAATATAAACAAAGGAACCGTCACTGAACACACAGCTGTTCAAGGCTGCATAGAAGTTGTCGCGATATGGCACTACTGTTCCCAAATACTCTTTCACCAAATCGGGATGTTCCTTGATGGCCTCACCAATACTGCAGAAAATAACGCCCTTCTCTCGAAGCTTCTCCTTGAAAGTTGTCTTCACCGACACGGAGTCCATGATGGCGTCTACTGCGGTTCCACTCAGAGCCAAGCGCTCCTCCAGAGGAATGCCAAGCTTGTCGAATGTCTTCTCCAACTCAGGGTCTATCTCCTTGTTCTTAGGCTTCTTAGCCAATGGGTCGGCATAGTAAGATATCTCCTGATAGTTGACAGGTGGCACATGTACATGTCCCCACTTTGGTTCCCTAAGTGTCTTCCAGTAATGGTAGGCTTTCAGACGAAATTCGAGCATCCATTCGGGCTCTCCTTTCTTCTGAGAGATAAGGCGCACAACATCCTCGTTGAGTCCTTTCTCTATGATTTCAGTATGCACGTCGGTGGTAAAGCCATACTCATATTTCTGGTCTATCACGTCCTTGACAACCTGATTTTGTTCTTTCTCTTTCTCTGCCATTGTTATTCAGAATAACCTTTCGTTATTTTAACCATAAATAGGGATAAACCTCTTGAGGCTCATCCCTACCTTATTATATTATATATATGATAGAGCGAAAGGAAAGGTGATTTGACCGAAACTACGTTTCTTACTCCTCATTTCCAATTCTTCGCTCCTCATTCACTCTTCACCTGATTAAAGCTTCTGTTCTACCTCGATCTCTGTGAAGGTCTCGATAACGTCACCTTCCTGAATATCGTTGTAGTTGACAAGGCTCAAACCGCACTCCATACCGGTAACCACCTCCTTCACATCATCCTTATAACGCTTCAAGGCTCCGATATCTGCAGTACGGATCACGATACCGTCACGGATGACGCGAGCCTTATCCTTAGCGTGTACCTTACCCTCGGTAACGAGACCACCGGCAATAGTACCCACCTTACTGATCTTGAAGGTCTGCTTCACCTCTACCTGACCAGTAACGATTTCCTTCTTCACCTTGTCGAGCATACCGACCATCGCGCTCTTGATATCGTCGATAGCATCGTAGATGATGGAGTAAGTGTTGATTTCCACACCCTCACGGTCGGCAGCCTTGCGTGCATCGGCAGATGGACGAACCTGGAAACCAACGATGACAGCATCTGATGCAGATGCCAGCATGACGTCGTTCTCAGAAATCTGACCTACTGCCTTGTTGACAACGTTCACCTGAACCTTCTCGGTAGAAAGTTTGATGAATGAGTCGCTCAAAGCCTCAACAGAACCGTCGGTATCACCCTTCACAATGACATTCAACTCATGGAATTCACCACGTGCGATACGGTGAGAGATATCACCAAGAGTCAAGCGCTTCTGAGTACGCAAGCCCTGCTCACGCTGCAACTGCTCACGCTTATTGGCTATCTCGCGAGCCTCCTGTTCAGTCTCGATAACATGGAACTGATCACCGGCTGTAGGCGCACCATTCAAACCAAGGATAATGGCTGGCTCTGCAGGAGCAGCCGACTTGATATTGGCATTACGCTCATTGAACATCGCCTTCACACGACCCCAAGAAGTACCGGCAAGTACGATATCGCCTACCTTCAGAGTACCGTTGGCAACCAATACGGTAGATACATATCCACGTCCCTTGTCAAGAGAAGACTCGATGATGGTACCTGTGGCACGACGGTTAGGGTTAGCCTTCAAGTCGAGCATATCAGCCTCGAGGAGTACCTTGTCGAGCAAATCGTGAACACCGATACCCTTCTTGGCACTGATTTCCTGACACTGGTACTTACCACCCCATTCCTCAACGAGCAGGTTCATGTTAGCCAAGTCCTCACGAATACGGTCTGGGTTGGCACCTGGCTTATCAATCTTGTTGATAGCAAATACCATTGGCACACCTGCAGCCTGAGCATGGGCGATAGCCTCCTTGGTAGTAGGCATCACAGAGTCGTCGGCTGCGATGATGATGATGGCGATATCGGTGGCCTGAGCACCACGGGCACGCATGGCGGTGAACGCCTCGTGACCTGGAGTATCAAGGAATGTCACCTTGCGACCGCTTTTCAGGGTCACACTGTAAGCACCGATATGCTGGGTAATACCACCCGCCTCACCGGCAATCACATTGGTATTGCGGATGTAGTCGAGCAAAGAAGTCTTACCATGGTCTACGTGACCCATCACAGTTACGATTGGAGCACGTGGAACCAAATCGTTCTCATCATCCACTTCCTCGCTGACAGCTTCCTGAACCTCAGCGCTGACATATTCGGTCTTGAAGCCGAACTCCTCAGCCACCATATTGATGGTCTCTGCATCCAGACGCTGGTTGATAGATACCATGATTCCAACACCCATCAAGGTAGAGATAACCTGAGTAACGCTGATATCCATCATCGTAGCCAATTCGCTTACGGTCACGAACTCTGTGAGTTTCAATATCTTACTCTCCTTCTGCTCCTGACGAACCTGGTCCTGAAGTTTCTCCTGCACAGCCTCGCGTTTTTCCTTACGGTACTTAGCACCCTTCTTGTTCTGGCTCTTGCTTGTAAGACGGGCAAGGGTTTCCTTTACCTGGCGTGCTACAGCCTCGTCGTCGACCTCTATCTGACGCTGGTTATTGCCCTTGTTGTTATTGTTCTTATTCTTGTTTTTATTCTTTTTCTTGCCGCCACCATTATTGTTATTGTTCTGGTTGCCGCCATTGTTATTGTTGTTCTTGCCGTTATTGCCCTGCGAAGACTCGGCATTGATGTCTACACGCTCCTTATTGATGCGCACACGCTTCTTACGCTCGCTATGCTGCTGGGCAAACTTGTCCTCACGCTCCTTACGGCGCTCCTCCTTGGTCTTCTTCTTAGGACGAGTGCTCTGATTAAGGGTAGAAAGGTCTATCTTTCCGAGCACCTTAGGCTCATTGGCAGCAAACTTCTGCTCGCTCTTCAGTGTGAAGACCGTATTGGTTGCAGCTGGCTGAGCTGCTACAGGCTGACTGGCAGCCTTTTCTTCCTTAGCTTCAGACTTGCTTTCCTTCACCTCAGGCTTACTTTCCTTAGCTTCAGGCTTGTTGACAGGCTTGACTTCCACCTTTTCAGACTTATTTTCCGCCTTAACTTCTGGCTGCTTGGCAACAGACTCTACATCAGACTTCTGAGTTTTTTCTACTACAGGAGCTGTCTCAACAGGCTTTTCCTCCTTCTTAGGAGCATTGTTTACTGGCGCAGGACTGACGGCAGCAGTCTCTGTTTCCTTCGCCTCTGTCTTTTTAGGAGCAGCAGACTGAGCAGCATTTGCCTTGCCGATTTGGTCCAGGTCAATCTTGCCCAGCGGCTTAAACTGCTGCTGGCGGCTTGACTCGAGGATGCTTTCGGCGCGGTTGTCCTTAGGCTCTGGTGCACGCTTCTTCTCTTTGGTCTTCTTAGTGAAGAGCTTTTCTGCCTGATTACGAACTTCCTTATCCTGACTGAAGGCATCATTGAGCGCCTTATATTGTTCGTCGCTCAACTTGAAGTTCAGTTCGGCTTTCACCTCCCCTAATTCGTTTCTTTTTTCCAGGAATTCAACTGCCGTCTGAAGTCCTATGTTCAATTCACGTAGTGCTTTGTTTAATCTGATGCTCATATTTATACTTTCTATCTCCTTCTTTTTTTATTTATTAATTTTCGAACTCGGCACGCAATACTTTCAAGACACTGTCAACAGTTTCCTCTTCGAGGTCTGCCTTCTCAATCAGCATGTTGCGTGGAGCCTTCAGCACCTGCTTGGCGGTATCAAGACCAATACCCTTGATGGCATCAATCACCCACTGGTCAATTTCGTCAGAGAACTCGTCCAGATAGATATCCTCATCAGCGTCTGCTTCATTGATTTCACGGAATACATCGATGGTGTACTCGGTGAGCATGGAAGCCAACTTGATGTTCATACCACCACGACCAATAGCCAAACTTACCTCCTCTGGCTGCAAATACACCTCTGCCTTATGATTTTCCTCGTCGATATTGACAGAGGTAATCTGGGCAGGAGCCAACGCACGCTGGATGAAGAGCTTGATGTTGCTTGAGTAATTGATAACGTCGAGGTTCTCGTTGCAAAGCTCGCGCACGATACCATGTACACGGCTTCCCTTTACACCGACACAGGCTCCCACTGGGTCTATGCGCTCATCAAAAGACTCTACTGCTATCTTGGCACGCTCGCCAGGCATACGTGCTATGCGACGGATGGCAATAAGACCATCATTAATCTCAGGCACTTCGGCCTCGAGGAGTCGCTGCAAGAAGATGGGAGCTGTACGGCTGAGGATAATCTTTGGATTGTTGTTCTCGTTGTCCACTCTCAGGATGACGGCACGCACGGTCTCACCTTTACGATATACGTCGGCAGGAATCTGCTCTGACTTAGGCAGGATCAACTCATTGTTCTCATCGTCTACAATGAGTACTTCGCGCTTCCATACCTGATATACCTCACCAGAGATAACCTGACCCACACGGTCCTTGTACTTGTTGTACAATGAGTCATGCTCCAGCTCGAGAATCTTGGACGCCAATGTCTGACGAAGGTTCAGGATGGCACGACGGCCAAACTTATTGAAATCAACCTTCTCGCTCACATCCTCGCCAACCTCGTAGTCAGCCTGGATCTTGCGTGCCTCAGCCAATGGAATCTCTTTGTTCTCATCCTCCACCTCGCCATCTGCTACAACCACACGGTTGCGGTAGATTTCGAAGTCACCCTTGTCTGGGTTTACGATGACGTCGAAGTTTTCATCACTACCGAAAATCTTGGCAAGCACATTGCGGAAGCTTTCCTCCAACACGCTCACCAATGTAGTACGGTCGATATTCTTGGTTTCTTTAAACTCGCGGAATGTATCAATCATACTCGCAGTTTCTTCTTGCATTTTCTTTACTGCCATAGCTTATTTGAAACTTATTACGTATTTTGTATATTTTACCTTATCCATCTGATAGGTATGCAGCACGTCCTGCTTCACAGGGCGTTTCTTGCCTTCTACCTTTACTTTCTCCTCAACACTCACACTGAAGTCGTTGCCATCTACAGAATACAGAATGCCCTTCACCTTCTTGCCATCAGCATCGAGCACCTCCACCTCCTTACCGATGAAGTTGACGTACTGCTGTGGTACCTTGAAAGGCTGCCCAAGTCCTGCTGAACCAACTTCCAGCTCATAGTCCTCCTCATCACGATTCAAGTGGTCCTCTATAAATCTGCTCAGGGCCACACAGTCCTCTATCCACACACCATCGGCATGATCTATTTCAACGACAATCTTGTCGTCAGGACTGATTTCAATGCTTACCAAGAAATATTCCTTGTCTTGGAGCCATTCGTCAACTAATTTTTTTACGACGTTTTTATCTATCATATATTTCTTATTAAAATAAAATGAGGAACTCTTTGTGAGCCCCTCATTCCACTGAACGTTGCAAAATTACGATTTTTTTTGGTTCTGACCAAAGTTTTTTGAATATTTTATTCTACAACATGCACATTTTTAATCATTTGTGTACCTTTTCGCCCTCTTTTTCGCTGGGCCTCAGGAGTTTTTTATATTCTTCGGGTGTATTGAGTAATCTGACAGCTTCCTTCACCTGCTTGTCATAACGTAAGGAATTTCTGATAGCTCCACCCTGATAATAGTAGGCTGCCACAATATCATTTTCGAGCAAGCGCTTGATGTACTGCTTGTTATAGTCGAGATCCTTGGCCACATTGTGACTCAGTTTCTTGGCAAGGGCATCGAATTCTGGCTTCGCATCATCATAATAACCTTCAAAACGGGCCAGTTTCATCAGGTCTTTCAGATACTTCTCCGTCTCTCTGTCATACTTGAAGTCGGCTTTCAGTACACGAGCCTTAAACTCCTCGTAATCAGCATCGGTAAGAGCAAAATCCTTGGCCGGAGCTATCGTAGGATGCTTGGCTATATAATCCACCTCGTAGTTGAGCATCAGCTCGTTACTGTCGCGTGCTCCTGCCAGATAGTAAGCGATATTGGGCAGCGAGTCGGGCTTCACCTCTACATCCGGCTTCACGCCACCACCATCACGTACCTCACGTCCTCCTGCTGTATAGAACACCTTGGTAAGCGAATCGGGCACATGCTCCACATAGCCACCCTTGGCATGCTTGTAGTTGAGAGCCTGCACACATCGCCCGCTGGGAATGTAATACTTGCTCGTGGTAAGTTTCATCTGTCCATTGTAAGGCAAGTCCATCGTAGCCTGAACAAGTCCCTTTCCATACGTGCGCGTACCTAATATAATAGCACGATCATAATCCTGCAGGCTTCCACTCAATATCTCGGCTGCGCTGGCAGTATTTCCGCTCACAAGCACCACGATAGGCATCAGCGTATCAATAGGCTCCACCGTGGTTTTGTATTCATTGTTGGCACGCTGCAGCTTACCCTTCATCGTTAGCACGACCTTATCCTTGGGCAAGAACATATTCACAATGCTCACCGCCTCGCTTACAGAGCCTCCGCCATTGTTACGCAAGTCGAAGACAAGTTTCTTGGCTCCCTGCTTCTTCAAGTCGATAAAAGCACGGCGCACATCCTTGGCACACTGGTCGGTAAAGGAGTTGAAATTAATATAACCTATTCCACCGTCCAACAACCCATAATAAGGAAGAAATGGCATCTGTATGGTGCGTCGGGTGAGCTTCACCTTCATCACCTTGCCCGTACTTGGACGCTTCACCTTAAGAATAAACGACGTGCCGGGCTCTCCGCGAAGACGGTCGCTCACATAGCTCACCTCCTTGCCCTTCATCGTAGAGTCGTTAATACTCAGGATGATGTCACCCTTCTTAAGTCCTGCCTCCTGGGCTGGCATTCCCTCGTAAGGCTCGTTGACAACCGTATAACCCAACTGATAGTTGTATCTCACTACCGAACCTATACCAGCATACTTGCCCGTAAGCATATTCTTGAGTTCCTTCACTTCCGACTCTGGATAATACTCTGTGTATGGATCAAGGCTCCGCAACATGGCATTGATGCCGTTGCCTATCACCTCATCAGCATCGAGTGTATCCACATACATCATATCCAAATTCTTATAGATAGACGTAAAGACATCCATATTCTTAGCTACCACAAAGTCGTGATTTTTCTCCTTTTGTGCCCATGCAGGCATGGCGAGCACCATGGCGAGCACCATTACATATAATTTATTTATCATCTCGTTTATTTATTTCTAAAAACTACACTATGCGTTGAAGTACGCCTTTCGCCTACAAAAATACTCATTTATATCCTAAAAAGAAGCCTAAATCACAAAAAAATGATGTTTTTTTACTGAAAATTCATTTTTTCCTGAAAAAAATTTGGTGGAATAAAAAAAAGTCACTACCTTTGCAACCGCAAATGAGAAATCATTTACCTCTAATGCTTCAATA
>OGMR01000865.1_pt1 | contig 12489 bp, 6 predicted proteins | sample 1573251 | NCBI WGS metagenome assembly OGMR01 (sample SAMEA2581979, study PRJEB24529) | metagenome | biome: Human gut stool | place: China | collected 2011
AACACCTTTTCGAGCAAATCCTTAGTCCTGCAAATCTCAACCGAGCCTACAAGGCAGTGATGAGAAACAAGGGCTGTGGTGGTATCGACAGGATGTCGTGTGAGCAGCTGCTCCCATGGCTATTGAACAACAAGGATGAACTCATTCGTTCCTTGATGGACGGTTCTTACCGTCCGAACCCAGTGAAAAGGGTAGAAATACCCAAAGACAACGGCAAGATGCGCCTGTTGGGAATACCTACGGTTGTAGACCGTGTGGTGCAACAAGCCATCAACCAAGTACTGACTCCCATCTATGAGAACCAATTCTCCAAGACAAGCTACGGCTTCCGTCCGGGAAGAGGATGCCATGATGCACTGCGTGGAGCGCAAAGGATAATCAACGAGGGCTACACCTATGTAGTAGACCTCGACCTTGAACGCTTCTTCGACACCGTGAGCCATAGCAAGCTCATAGAAATCCTCAGCCGTACGATAAAAGACGGCAGAGTAGTCAGTCTTATACACAAATATCTCCGAAGTGGTGTAATGAACAAAGGTTTGTTTGAAGCGAGCGAGGAAGGAACTCCCCAAGGAGGACCGCTAAGTCCGTTGTTGAGTAACATCATGCTCAACGAATTGGATAAAGAACTCGAACGCAGAGGACTCCCCTTTGTGCGTTATGCTGACGACTCGATGATATTCTGCAAGTCTAAAAGGGCTGCAATGCGAGTGAAGGAGTCTATAACCCGATTTATAGAAAATGTTCTATATCTCAAAGTCAACAAGGAAAAGACCGTAGTGTCGTATGTGCGCGGAGTGAAATACCTCGGCTACTCCTTCTATGTGATGAAAGGCAAATGCCAACTCACGGTGCATCCCAAGTCCAAGGACAAGATGAAGTCAAAATTGAAAGAACTGACAAGTCGCAGCAACGGATGGGGATATGCCAAGAGAAAGCAAAAGCTGAAAGAATACATAAGAGGTTGGGTTGGCTATTATCACCTTGCCAATATGAAGCGTCTCTTGCTTGTAACAGACGAATGGCTAAGGCGTAGAATCCGCATGTGTATATGGAAAGCTTGGAAGAAAGCCAAGACAAAAGTGGCAAACCTCATCATATGTGGTATCAATAAATATCAAGCATACGAATGGGGTAATACTCGCAAGGGCTATTGGCGAATAGCTGATAGCCCTATTCTAAAAAGGGCGATAGATAACAATAAACTACGCTCCGCAGGGTATGCTACTTTAATAGGGTCGTATCTCGAATGGCACCCAAAATAGGAACCGCCGTATGCGGAACCGCATGTACGGTGGTGTGAGAGGTCGGAAACGAAAGTAGGAAGAAAACTACTTCGTTTTCCTCCTACTCGATTTTATAACTTGTTCTTTCTGTAATGTTTATCTGAGATTGCTGACATTGCCGAATGATTCGTCTTTTAGTGCTTTTTCATGGGTTTAAATAGCGACCTCTCCATTCCCTTTATCGTCTGGTTCCGTCCTTATTTAAATGAAAAATCGGATAAGAATGTTGAAAATCAACTTCTTACCCGATATTAGTTGCGGCGGCAGGACTCGAACATGCGACCTCCAGGTTATGAGCCTGGCGAGCTACCAACTGCTCCACACCGCGATATATTCAACTCATTTCTGAATTGCGAGTGCAAAGGTACTAACTTTTCTTGAAATGACCAAATGTTTTCTGTATATTATTACCGTTTTAACGGATTTTAAAGTTTATTATTTGCTTATATCGAATTAAAGCACTAAATTTGCACACAGATAATTTATTGTGCAACTAATAATAACAGGGGGACTTTGACATGTCAATATCCAAAACTCGACAGAAACTGGTAGACGTTGCTCGGCAACTTTTTGCAAAGAATGGTATAGCCAACACGACGATGAATGACATTGCTGTGGCTTCGGGCAAGGGAAGACGAACGCTGTATACTTATTTTAGTAGGAAAGAAGATGTATACTATGCGGTTATAGAATCAGAGTTGGAACGTCTTTCCGACAAGTTGGATGAGGTGGCAGCCTGCAAGATACGACCTCAAGACAAGATTATCGAATTGATTTATACCCATTTGAGTATGATCAAAGAAACCGTGGTTCGAAACGGTAACCTTCGAGCAGAGTTTTTCCGTAATATCTGGATGGTAGAAAAGGCTCGCAAGAACTTTGATGAAGACGAGATTGAACTTTTCAGAAAGGTTTATACTGAAGGAAAGGAAGACGGTGAGTTTGACATAGAGAACGTAGATTTGGTTGCCGATATCACCCACTATTGTATCAAAGGTTTGGAGGTACCCTTCATCTATGGTCGTCTGGGACATGGCTTGACTGAAGAGAGCAGCAAGCCTTTAGTTGCCAAGGTGGTGTATGGTGCTTTAGGAAAGTCTGGACTAAAATTGTAAACCGAAATTTATATTTAATGTTGTCAATGTCGAACTTGAAATTTGATGTCGAAGATGTTATATATAATAAGGTGTATAGTCAGACTCTAAGCAGAAAGTATTCAACATGCTCCGCAAAAGAGTATTCAATATATCCAAGCAGAGAAATTTATAAACACATCATAAACTATAAAACAAAACAAAATGGGATTATTAACAGGTAAGACAGCCCTTGTAACAGGAGCTGCCCGCGGCATCGGAAAGGCTGTCGCAATGAAATTCGCCTCAGAGGGCGCAAACATCGCATTTACAGACCTCGTTCTTAACGATGACATGGCTGCCGGTTTGGAGGCAACACGCAAGGAAATCGAGGCTCTTGGTGTAACTTGTCGTGCTTATGCAGGCAATGCAGCCGATTTCGAGGAGACAGAGAAGACAGTTAAGCAGGTACAGGCAGACTTTGGTTCTATCGATATCTTGGTAAACAATGCTGGTATTACCAAGGATGGTTTGATGCTTCGTATGTCAGAGGCTCAGTGGGATGCAGTTCTAAATGTAAATTTGAAGTCTGCGTTCAACTTTATCCATGCTTGTTCACCTATCATGCTCCGTCAGCGTAGTGGCTCTATCATCAACATGGCTTCTGTAGTAGGTGTTCATGGTAATGCTGGTCAGTGTAACTATGCTGCTTCTAAGGCAGGTATGATTGCTTTGGCTAAGTCTATTGCCCAGGAGTTGGGTCCTAAGGGTGTACGTGCTAATGCTGTAGCTCCAGGTTTCATCGAGACAGCTATGACAGCTCAGTTGCCAGAGGATATCCGCAAGGACTGGATGAAGAAGATTCCTTTGCGTCGGGGTGGTCAGACTGAGGATATTGCAAATGTTTGTCTCTTCCTCGCTTCTGATATGTCCAGCTACGTTAGTGGTCAGGTTATCCAGATTGATGGTGGTATGAATATGTAATCTATCTGTATCAGAACGTGCAAGTAGTTTACGAAGATAATCATATAATTATTGTCTCAAAGAGAAGTGGTGAAATCGTGCAGGGCGATAAGACCGGCGACGAGCCTCTCTCTGAGACGGTAAAACAATATATCAAGGCGAAGTATCAGAAACCGGGAAATGTGTTCCTGGGTGTGGTACATCGCCTTGATCGTCCTGTATCAGGACTTGTTGTTTTTGCCAAGACTTCCAAGGCGCTCAGCAGATTGAACAATATGTTCAGAGACGGCGAGGTGCACAAGACCTATTGGGCCATAGTGAAGAATAAGCCCCGTTTGGAAGAGGCTGAGCTGGTGAATTGGATTGTGAGAAACGAGAAGCAGAACAAGAGCTACGCCTATGATCATGAGGTGAAAAACTCGAAGAAGGCGATTCTGCGTTATAAGATGATAGGTTCTTCCGACCATTACTCTTTGCTTGAGGTGAATCTGTTGACAGGACGTCATCACCAGATAAGATGCCAGTTGGCAAAGATGGGATGTCCTATCAAGGGAGATTTAAAGTATGGTGCTCCTCGCAGCAATCCCGACGGCAGCATTTCATTGTTGTCGCATAGGGTTGAGTTCGTTCATCCTGTATCTAAGGAGACTATCGTCGTAGAGGCTCCGTTGCCCGATGACAATCTATGGAAGGCGATAGCGCCATAACCGATAGAATCCATATCACTGATACCATAGGCGATGGTTAGTAAGAAATTGACTTCAGTTTTACAATATAAAACTTAGAATCCATGTCTACAAAGAAAAAATGCGGAATTTGGGCAGCAGTTATCGTATTTATCCCGATATTGCTGATAGCTTTGCTGACTTTGTTGCTTTATCTGCCACCTGTGCAGAACTGGGCAGTGAAGCGCGTAGCTGCCTATGCTTCCGAGTCTACAGGCATGGATATTACAGTAAAGCACGTGGAACTGGTCTTTCCACTGCGATTGGGTGTTGAGGGTGTGAAGGCGCTTCAGCCCATCGATTCGTTGAAAAACAGTAATGATGTAACTCTCAGAAATAAAAAAGATACAGTTGCTGATATAGAAAAAATGGTAGTTGACATTCAGTTGATGCCTTTATTCAAGCAGCAGGTAATGGTGGACGAGTTGGACTTCAGACGTATGAAGGTCAACACCACCAACTGGATACACGAGGCGCGTATCAAGGGTGATGTCGGGCAGATGGCATTGCGTGCCCATGGCATCGACCTGAGCAAGGAACTTGTCCATGTAGATGACGCCTTGTTGTCGGATGCCCGTCTGTCGGTAGAACTGAGTGATACCGTACCTCCCGATACTACGCCAAAGACCAACAAGTGGAAGGTGAATATCCAGAAGCTCAAGTTGAAAAACACAGCTTTGGCGCTTCACATGCCAGGAGATACTCTCAGGGTAAATGCCTATATGGGTGATGCAACGGCTCATGGTACCTACCTCGATCTCTTCAAAGGACTTTATCAAGTGCGTGCCCTCGACTGGCGAAAGGGCAGGGTAACTTACGACAATTATCAGACAGAAATGCTGGCTGGTAAGAATATCTCTGTGCTTCGTCCGGCAGAAGGTCTGGACTTCAACCACATTGCCTTGTTGGATATGACCTTGAAGGCAGACTCATTCTATTTCTGTGACTCGAAGATAGATGTAAAGATTCGTCAGGCACAGTTCAGAGAACGCTGTGGTCTGAACGTACAGCAGATGTATGGCCGGTTTGTGATGGATTCATTGAAGTTGCAGTTGCCCGACCTCTGTCTGCGAACTCCTTCCTCCACTCTTCAGACCATGGTCGACATGGATATGAATGCCTTTGCCGACAGCGCTCCTGGCAAGTTGACTGCTATGATACGAGGCAGTATCGGCAGAGAAGACCTCATGCTTTTTGCCGGTGCATACATGCCTCAAAAGATGCGTCGGAACTGGCCTTATTATCCTATGGAGGTTGCCGGTACAGTAAAGGGAAACATGCAGCATCTTAGCTATTCGGGTTTGAAACTCAATTTGCCTTCAGCCTTCCAGTTGTCCTCCGATGGTTGGTTGGCACATCTCAACGATATGTCTCAGATGAAGGCGAAAATACATTTAGATGCGCGTACCTATCATTTGGGATTTGTAACAGCGATGCTTGATCCGGCTCTAATGAAGGATGTGCGTATCCCTAATGGCTTGATTCTGAAGGGAGATGTCGCAGTGGACGGCTCTAAGTATGCCACCAAGATGACCTTGTGGGAGGGTCGTGGACGAATGAATGTAGAAGCATCTGTTGTTACTCATACAAAGAAAGACGGAAGTCTCGACATGAACCACCTGGCCTATCGTGCCAAGGTGCAAGCCCATCAGATACAGGTGAGTCATTTCCTGCCTCATCAGGAACTTTACTCTTTTACAGGATCGATGGAAGCCCAGGGCGTGGGCACTGATTTCTTGTCCAACCATACTCGACTCAACGCCAAGGCAAAGGTGGCAGAGCTGCATTATGGCAAGTATCACATCAACAACCTGTTGGCTGTTGCCCATGTAGCAAATGGTAAAGTACATGCAGACATCGACAGCAATAATCAGTTGCTCAAGGGATTGGTGAGCCTGGATGCGCTGACCAACAGCAAGAATCTGGAAGGAACAGTAGTAGCTGATGTCAGGAATGTGGACCTTTACCTCATGGGACTCACCAAGGTGCCTATGAGAGCAACTGCCTGTGGACAGGTAGACCTGAAGACCAACCTGAAGGAGGACCACTACCTGCAGGCTATGTTGGGCAGTATCGTCATCAAGACTCAGCAGAAAGAATATCGTCCCGTGGATATTGTTGCCGACGTGTTGACTCGTCGCGATACAACCCATGCCGTACTCAATTGTGGTGACTTCCATCTTCGTATGGACACCCATGGAGGTTTTAAAAAGTTGCTGTCAAGACTTGATGAACTGCAAGGCGAGGTGATGAGTCAACTCAAGAACCGACGTATCGACCAGGTGGCTATCCGTCGCGAGTTCCCCTTGGGTCGCATCACTCTTACCACAGGAAAAGACAATTTCATCTCCCGTTTTATCGAGTACAACGGCTATCATTTCAAGACGGTGGACATGGATCTTCGTACCTCACCCATATCAGGTCTGAACGGTCATCTTAATATCGACTCATTGGTGGCACAAGGTGTACAGTTGGATACGGTTCGTGCCAACGTGATGACCCAGGGCGACACCATCCGGTATACGGCGAGGATTGTGAACAACAAGAAGAATCCGCAATACGTATTCCAGGCATTGGTGGATGGTGAGTTGGCAGAGCGAGGCTCCGATATCGCTGCCCGCATTTATGATGCCAACGGCAAGTTGGGCGTGCGTGTAGGTTTGGCGGCAATGATGCAGGAAAACGGCATCAAGGTGAGTCTTACCGATACTCATCCTATACTGGGATATAAGAAATTTACAGCCAACGATGACAACTATCTGATGCTGGGACGCGATATGCGTATCTCCGCCAAGCTTCAGCTGGAGTCCAGCAAGGGAATGGGTGTGCGTATCTACTCTAACGACGACAATGAGGATGCCCTGCAGGATATCACTATCGGCATGACCCGTTTTGATTTGGACAAGGTACTGAGTGTCATACCTTATATGCCTGATGTCTCAGGTATCATGAATGGCGATTTCCATATCGTGCAGACCAAGGAGGCCTTGTCTGTATCGTCCAATCTATCGGTCAACAACTTGGTTTACGAGAATTGCCCGATGGGTAATGTCGGCTCCGAGTTCGTGTATATGCCTATGAGCGATGGCACTCATGCCGTCGACGGAATACTGAAATACAACGGTGAGGACGTAGCCACCATCAAAGGTACTTACCAGTCGGAGGGCGAGGGCTATCTCGACGCTACTGTCGGCATGGACAAACTGCCGCTCCACTTCATCAATGGATTTGTGCCCGACCAGCTTGTTGGTCTGGAAGGTTGTGGTGAGGGAAGTCTTACCATCAAGGGCTCGTTGAGCAAGCCACAGGTAGACGGCGAGATATACATGGACTCTGTTTATTTAGTGAGTGTGCCTTACGGACTGAGGATGCGTTTCGCCAACGACCCAGTGAGGATAGCCGGCAGTAAGTTGCTCTTCGAGAACTTCATGATGTATGCCAACAATGAGAGTCCGCTCAACATACAGGGCTATCTGGATTTCTCCAATCTCGATAAAATGATGCTTGATGTCAGGATGCGTGCCCAGAACTTCCTCCTGGTAGATGCTAAGGAGAATGCCCGTTCCGAGGCTTTCGGTAAGGCGTATGTCAACTTTTTGGGAAGTATGCGTGGCGCCTTGTCTAATCTGAAGATGCGAGGTAAGCTCGACGTGCTGGGTAATACCGACATGACTTATATCCTGCGAGAGTCGGAACTCACCACTGATACTCAGCTTGAGGAGTTGGTGAAGTTTACCGATTTCAAAGACAGTAAGCAAGAGACGGTGGTGCGTCCAAAACTCGAAGGCTTCGATATGCTCTTGGGTATGTCGATAGATGAGTCTGCCCATATTCTTTGTGCGCTGAATGCCGACAAGTCCAATTATATTGACCTTGTGGGTGGAGGCGACTTGCGTATGACTTACAATCCTGCCGACAATCTGCGTCTGTCGGGTAAGTATACATTGAGTAATGGCGAGATGAAATACTCCTTGCCTGTCATTCCACTGAAGACCTTTACCATTCAGGACGGAAGTTATATCGAGTTTACGGGCGATCCTTTCAATCCTACGCTCAACATCACGGCTACCGAGAAGATCAAATCGACCGTGAATGAAGGGCAGGGTACAGGCCGATCGGTAGATTTCGAGTGTGGGGTGAAACTGTCGCAGACACTGAATAAACCTGGTATACAGTTTATCATCTCAGCACCTTCCGACATGAACGTCCAGGATGAGTTGAACACGATGAGTGTGGACGAACGCGGCAAGGTGGCTATCACCATGCTGGCCTCGGGCATGTATCTTGCCAACGGCAATACCAATTCGTTCTCGATGAACAGTGCCCTCAGCTCGTTCCTCAATTCCGAAATCAACAACATTGCAGGAACCGCCATGCGCTCCATGGGACTTGATATAGGCATGACTGTCGACAACTCTCTCAATGCTGCCGGTGCATTGCATACTGACTACAATTTCAAGTTTGCCAAGCGATTCTTCAACAATCGTCTGAGCTTCAGTGTGGGCGGTCAGGTTTCTTCGGGAGCCGAGATGGAGAATGCTGTCAACAACGATACCTTCTTTAATAATGTGGAGATACAATATCGACTCAACGATGGAGCCAGTCAGTATATCCGAGGTTTCTATAACAACAACATCTACGACTGGTTAGAGGGTCAGATCGGCGAGTATGGTGTTGGTTTCATGTGGCGCAGAAAATTGCAGCGCTTCAGTGATATCTTCCGCTTTAAGACCGAGAAACAGGCTTTGCCACGTGCTGCAGCCGACACCCTGAAGGCTGTGCCTGCAGCTGTTCAACAAAAATGAAAAAGCAAATGATGATAAACAGAAAGTGCATTCCCTATAATCATTCCCGCGGCTTCCGCCTGTTGGCTATGGTATTTGTTGCCATAGTGGTGGTTGCCGCAGGTACATCTTGTTCTTCCACGAGTGCTCTCAAGGAAGGCGAGCAGCTCTTCACGGGTCTGAAGAAAATAGAATATACCGATTATGAGCCAGGCGGTTATGCCGATTCTACGATTCTCGAAATGGAGTCGGTACTGGCTTCTGCCCCTAATGGAGCCCTCTTCGGCAGCAGTTATTATCGCACGCCTTTCCCTGTTCGCCTTTGGGTTTGGAATGCTTTCTCGCAGTCGGATGGCGCCATAGCCAAGTGGATTACCAAGGCATTCGGCTCACGTCCTAAATTGATGGGCAATGTGAATCCACGATTGCGTGCACAGGTAGCAGAGAACCAGCTTGCCAAGTATGGCTATTTTCATGGCAAGGTAAACTACGAGATTCTGACCCGGAAAAATCCCAAGAAGGCCAAGTTGGCTTATCATGTGTCTTTGGGTCCGTTGATGACCATTGATACGTTGCAGTATGTCAATTTCCCATCAGTAGTCTCTGCTTTGATCGATTCCACCCGTCAGGAGGCTTTGGTACATACGGGCAGCCCATTCAATGTACCTCGCCTGGAAGGTGAGCGTCAGCGCCTTACTCGTCTGTTCCGCAACAATGGCTATTATTTTTATCAGAATGGCTATGTCTCCTATCTTGCTGATACCTTAGATGTGCCAGGCAAGGCAAGCATGAAGATGATCATGGCCGACAGCCTCGACTCGCAGGTCACCCGCCAGTGGTATCTCGGCAATATCAATATCAACTTCCGCAAGCAGTTTACAGAAGAGCTTACCGATTCTTTCTGTCGCCGTTACCTCAATATCCGTTATCATGGCAAGAAGATGCCTATCCGTGCGGGTGTGGTATTGCGCGACTTGAACTTGCGTCCCCGACAGCTATATAGGGTAGAGAACGAGGAGAAGGCGCGCCAGCATTTGCAGTCGATGGGAGTCTTCAACTATACCAGCCTTCAGTTTACTCCTCGTGACACCACAGCTCAGTGCGATACCTTGGATGCCACACTCGACTTGATTTTCGACAAGCCTTATGATTTCTATATAGAGACCAATGTCAAGGGCAAAACCACAGGCCGTGTAGGTCCCGAGTTGGTTGTAGGTTTTACCAAGCGCAATGCCTTCCGTGGAGGCGAGAAGCTCGATATCAATCTGCATGGCTCTTATGAGTGGCAGACAGGCGAGAAGGGCAACGGAGCCAGCTCCAACCATATCAATTCCTATGAGTATGGTACGGATGTGTCACTCTCGTTCCCAAGCATCGTCACCCCGTTCAATCTATTTACGACCATGGCACAGCGTGAGCGCCGTTTCCGCAAAGGTCATATTCCGCGTTCATTCTATGGCGTTCCTTCCACCACAGTGAAGGCCTCGATGAATGTGCTCAACAGGGCAGGTTATTTCCGTCGCCATGTGGTGTCGGGTGAACTTACCTACGACTGGGCTACCTCAGCCAAGCATCGCCATTCGTTCAGTCCTTTAGTGTTGTCGTATGAGTTTATGAACAGCCGTACCGCAGCCTTCGATGAGGCCATCTCTGAGAGTCCTTATCTGCAGATAGCCATGCGCGACCAGTTTGTACCCAAAATGAGCTACACCTATACTTATACCAGTCCGGCGAAATACCGTCATCCCATCATCTGGTCGACGACTGTCAGCGAGGCAGGCAACATCCTGTCGTTGGGTTATCTCTGTACAGGCAAGAAGTGGAACGACGAGGACAAGGAGATGTTCCGCAATCCTTATTCCCAGTTCCTGAAGTTGGAGACCGACTTTGTGAAGTACTGGCGCATCGCCGAGCATTCCACCTTGGTGGGTCACCTCAATGCGGGTGTGGTATGGAGTTATGGCAACAGCGAGAAGGCGCCTTATTACGAGCAGTTCTACATTGGCGGTGCCAACAGTGTGCGTGCTTTCAATGTGCGAAGCATTGGCCCCGGTCAGTATCTGCCTACAGGCAGCAAGTATTCCTATATCGACCAGACTGGCGACATTAAGTTTCTTGCCAACATTGAGTATCGTCCTCGCATCTGGGGCGACCTGTATGGAGCCTTGTTCCTTGATGCCGGCAACGTGTGGACACTTCGCAGCGAGGAGCACAGTCCGCAGGGACAGTTCAAGTTCCGAAAGTTCTTCAAGCAGATGGCTGTGGGCACGGGTGTGGGTGTGCGCTATGATATGGGTATGTTCGTCATCCGTGTAGACTGGGGTGTGGGGCTTCATGTGCCTTACGAAACCAGCAAGAAGGGCTTCTACAATATCGATTCCTTCAAAAACTCGCATAGCCTCCATCTGACTGTGGGTTATCCTTTCTGATTTTTGCCGGTAGTCGCATAAATGTAGGCGAATGAAATATAAATCGCCAAAAAAAAGTGATAAAAATTGTGCAGCAGTCATTTTTTTTATTACTTTTGCATACTGTTAGATAAAATCAACTATTAAACAAATAAAATATGAAACCTACATTATTGCTTTTGGCGGCTGGTATGGGTAGCCGCTATGGTGGTTTGAAACAGCTCGATGGTCTGGGTCCTAACGGCGAGACCATTATGGACTACAGTATTTACGATGCCATTCAGGCAGGATTTGGCAAGATTGTCTTTGTCATCCGTAAGGATTTTGAAGACCAGTTCCGAGAGAAGATACTTGCCAAGTATGAGGGACATATCCCAGCAGAACTCTGCTTCCAGTCACTCGACGCTCTTCCTGAAGGATTCTCAGTTCCCGAGGGTCGTGAGAAGCCATGGGGTACCAACCATGCTGTATTGATGGCAAAGGATATTATCAAGGAGCCTTTCTGTGTCATCAACTGTGATGACTTCTACAATCGTGACTGTTTCAAGGTCATAGGCAAGTTCCTTTCCGAACTTCCAGAGGGCAGCAAGAATAACTATGCCATGGTAGGTTTCCGTGTAGGCAACACATTGAGTGAGAGTGGTACGGTATCACGCGGTATCTGTAGCACAGATGAAAACCATCTGTTAACATCCGTTGTCGAACGTACCAAGATCCAGCGTATCGATGGCGAAGTCAAGTACATCGACGACAACGGCGAATGGACAGCTACTCCCGACACGACCCCGGTAAGCATGAATTTCTGGGGCTTCACTCCCGATTACTTTGCATACAGCCAGGAATTCTTCAAGACCTTCTTGAGTGATCCCAAGAACATGGAAAACCTGAAGAGCGAATTCTTTATTCCATTGATGGTAGACAAACTGATTAGTGACGGAACAGCTACCGTAGAAGTTCTGGATACTGCCAGCAAGTGGTTCGGTGTAACTTATCCCGAAGACCGCCAGAGTGTAGTAGACAAGATTCAGGCATTGGTAGATGCCGGAGAATATCCTGCTAAACTATTTTAATCATATATCATAAAAAAGAGAGGACACATCCCAATCGATATGTCCTCTCTTCTTTTCACCTTCTATATCCGTGCTAAAACCTTTTCAGCATCAGTGTAGCATAATCGGATTTCAAAATCAACTCCTTTCCGTTGGCCTTCACCACTTCAAACTCTGTATCCAAAGCATTGATGCCATAGG
>OGMR01000868.1_pt1 | contig 12395 bp, 11 predicted proteins | sample 1573251 | NCBI WGS metagenome assembly OGMR01 (sample SAMEA2581979, study PRJEB24529) | metagenome | biome: Human gut stool | place: China | collected 2011
AGCACGACTTCAGGTTGACGGAACGAGATTTTCAGAAGCTCCATCACCTGATCGTTGGTGAGTTCTTCCGGCGCAATCAGAAAACTTTCCAGCATTCCGGCACGGGTACACAGCCGATGCACACGGGCCTTGCGGGTCAGCTCCGGTATCTGGTGTTCCAGAATTTTCTCCCGGTGCTGGTAGTAGCGCAGCTGCTGTTCTGCTTTGGCTTTCTCGCTGCGGAGATAGGCGAGATCGGTTTTCGGTTGGGTCAATGGCATCACGCTCCTTTTCAAAAGTTGGTTGTATTCGACATTTTTATTGGTTCGTGGTACACTACACACAATCAATGTGAATAGAGGTGACTGCGTTGCTTGCGTTATATCTAAGTGTGCTTGATGATCGAAACTTTGAAGAAGATTTTACCGAGGTGTACAATACATACAAACGGCTGGTTTACCATACCGCTTACAAAATCATGGATGATTCGTATCTGGCAGAGGATGTGCTACAAGAGGTATTTTTGTACGTTGCAAAAAATTTTTCTAAAATTCATCGAGAAAACTGTCACGAACTCGCTGCTTATCTCGTTAGTTGTAGTAGAAGCCGTGCATATGATATGCTTCGCAAACAACGAGAAGAATTGCTGGAAGATGTCCCAAACGAACCAGATGCCGCTCCGGTGCCGGATGATGCAGCAGTTAGCACCGATAACATTGAACGTCTAACAGAACTGATTGGCCAAATGAAACCGATGTACCGTGATCCGCTACGCCTTTTGGCAATGGGATATACAAACCGTGAGATTGCAAAATCGCTGGGATTAACGGATGAAGTGGTACGAACACGGCTCTTTCGAGGACGAAAACTATTATGGAAGGAGATGAACAGCCATGAGTGAGCGGACAGACATTTCATTTGATGCGGCTTTGATGATGGCACTTCGTGCAGATGCGCAAAGAGAACTGGATTCGCTTCCAACGCCAAAGCAGTTTGAGGAAATCTACCCAGATACGTCCCAATGGGACGAACGAATGACAGAGGCCTTAAAGAAGAAAAAGCACCACCCAGTGTTGAAACGAGTACTAATTGCGGCATTGACACTCGTAATGCTGACGGTTGGTGCTCTTGCGGTCAGCGCTGATTTCCGCAGGGCAGTCTATACGATGATTCAAAAATTTCTGCCCATTGAGATGCAGCTGACTTATCAGGTGGATGGCGAACCGCTGGAGTGGCTCCCGGATGGATACAGCGACCATTATGTGCCGAACGGCTTTGAAATGGACGATGTGCAGAAATTTGAGCGAGCAGAAAACTTTTTACATGTTTACTCGTCAAAAGAAACAGAGGAAAGCTACACAGTCCGTTGCTCAATTATCCAGCCAGGGCAGCAGTCCCTGTTTGATAATGAGCATACAGTGTACGAAACCGTAAAGGTCGGAGAAGCAGATGGTGTACTTGGAACCAGTACGGATGAACATGGAAAGAATGTTTATACTCTAAGTTGGGAACATCGGGGGATTACACATACCGTTATGGGAAACATTCCATACGATGAGATTATGAAAATTGCGGAAGGTATCCGTTAAGAAAGCTGGACACTTGTGAGAGTTCACAAATGTCTGGCTTTCTTTTTGTCTGAACTTACAAAGATGGAAAATTTGAAAAATTTTCTCCTGAAAATTGAAACGAAGCGAATGCGAATTGCGTTGATTATACAAAGGCTCTTGATGGGAGCAAAAAAACGGAGGTGTATGTCTATGTCGAAAAAGCGTTTGTTGTCCATTGTTGTTTCAGCGGTGATTCTCTTGAGCTTTGCCTGCACCGCAATGGCCGCTGAAAAGTCTGAACGGTATGTAGGCGATAGTACGGTCAACGGATCTATTTACCAAACATACTATCAGGTTGATGCCCAGACTCGAACTGGAGTAAAGAAAATCAGCGTTTCAGGCGTTCTCTATGAAAAGGGGACAATTGGAACATGGCAAAAAGTAAGTAGCTGCTCAAACAGCAGCACGACCTCAACCTGCATGGTGAGCAGTAGCTTTAACACTAAGCCCGGAAAATCTTATAGGCTTGAGTATTCTGCGACCTTTAGCTATTCCGATGGACGGAGCGAAACCATTACCGGAAGTACCAGTAGATAAGTGGAGTTTGTTATATATTTCAGCAAGTTAGAAAGGTGTGAGGTAATTATAAAGGCGAGACCAACGCGAGTTATCCGATACCTAGCTATAGTCGCACTGTGCTTGCTTTTGGGCTTTATGCTTGGAAGAAAAAGCAAATATGAAAAACGAGATTATTTGAAACAATTCAAAATTGGAAAAGCAACATACTCTGAATCGTTGATATATGAGGCTTATGGCGGATTGCAAAATGATGGGATAATGTTAGCGGTATACTACGATGTGGATGCAGCCAAAATTATTCATCAACTCGATTCATGGGAGAAAATTAATGATTCTCCAACCATATCTTCTATATTAAAAAATGTGTCGTCATATTTTGGATTAGATTTTGTGATTCCTGAAATTGCAAGTGGAAATTTTTTTCTTTATGATAATAGTCAGCATAAGGAACTACGCTCGGAAGCCGAAATGAATACATTGCTTTTACATTCTGAAGATGTGAATTTTAGTCTCGTTGTCTGGGATGATGAGAAGCACACAATTTATATAGTAGAGTACAGAATTTAAGGAGGTTCGTTATGAAGAGGTTCGTATCATTAATTCTTTCAGTGTGTTTTTTGTTTTCGATAAATACTGTGTCTTATGCTGCTAACATAAGCAGCCGTAAAGCTAGCAATCCTGTTATTCAAAGCATGAATGATAAGTATCATGTTGATTTTTCGGGAATGTCGATAGATGAATTAAATAAGTTTATCGATAAGATGAAAGATGAAGATCAAACACGTGCATCTGGAAATTTGTTAAATAATACACAGCTTGCATGGTTGGCAGCTGCGCAAATTGCACGGGATAAGGGATATGAATGTGCGGCTCTTATGGTTGAATTCTCTGTATATAATATTGACTATTCTGAGAGTGTGACGGATTCTTCGACGCCATTGCTTGACAAGTTAAACACGACAACAGTTTTTAATAATTATAAAAACAAAGTACTTAATAGTGGCTTGAAAGATTTTAGTGGAGGAAGTTGGTCTTTTACAATTCAAAAGTCTGATAATGCAGATTTATTCTATGCATTGCATAGGGTAAGCACCTCTGGAACAGGCTTCATGATTGGTAATTCTATAATGTATTACTTGATTACCGTTCATGACACATTTGATTTTGCATATGACAACAACTATGACGACTTGTTTACTACTACAGTGAACAATTGGGCTTGGTTGTGCCAGCAGACGCATGTGTTGAATCCCATAGAGATAAATCTTAGCACGGCTATTGGATAAAAAATCAGTGGTATTTATTTTTTTGCGAAAGTAAAAGTTGAAATCTAAAATAAGGATGGCTCTAACGTATGAAAAATTTTACGGAGGTGTTTCCAATGCAGAGCAACTGATGTATAAGAAATCTTGTGTATACTCTAAAAGTAAAGAAGGAAAATTAAAATAGCTAGTGAAAAAATATCTCGTAGAATTTTTTTGAAAGCAAGTGGGATTGTGGCTCTTTCTTCAATGGAGCTTAACTCTGGGCTGACTGCTTTTGCAGATAATCAAAGTGATGGAAGCAAATCTCATATCGAGAGATACCATAGATACGATTTTGATACAAAAGAAGAATCTATAGAGGAAATTATAGTTGAAACCAATTCCTTCACGGATGGAGAGACAACTGCAGGCTATTTTCCAAATGGAAAGATTTCGGATATTGATCTATCCGATCTGTATGCGATTATCGGAAGCAATGATATCACTGTTGTTGATAATCCAACGGCAACACCATATTGTAGTACGGTATGCCTACAGATAACGACCAATAATGGAGGGACAAATTATGGTTCTGGATTTATGATTGGGCCTAATGCACTTGCAACAGCAGCACATAATCTATACAGTATAAAGGAAAAAGCCTACGTTAAGTCGGTAAATGTCGCACCTGCTCGATCTGATAATAGTAAACCTTTTGGAAGCGAAAATGTATCGGCAAGTTCGATGATTGTTAGTGATTCTTATCTTGCTGGAACAAGTTCGGAGGATTGGGCGATTATTACGCTCAAGAATAATTTAGGAACGAAAACGGGATGGCTTGGGTTACATTGGCAGTCTAGCAATTATTCATCATCACAGTTGGTGTATGCTTATGGCTATCCGAGCCAAATAAATGGTGCCGATGCGAGATATCGGATGTGTAAATCTTCTGGGTATATTAGAAGTCAGACTTCAAAATATCTCAAGGGCGATTGGGATTTGACAGGTGGCTTTAGTGGTGGTCCTCTTGTAGAATATATTTCTGGAGCTGGGTATGTAGCTATCGGAATCCATAAAGATGGAAGCACAATTGATGGTTCTTCATATCCAACTTCTTATACAGGGGCATTGAGAATAACACAATCGCTTTATACGCTGTTCCTTTCATACAGAGGTTGATAAAATGAAATGCAAACGGAAGATTATGGTTGGCATAGCATTTGTGGCAGTGGTTCTCTGCATTCTATTTCAATCGAATACATTCGGAAGAAAAAAATCGGAACTTATAATTGAAGAAGTTGACCTGAAGAACAATTGTATTTATGCGACTGCAAAAAATCAATTATATGATACGGATGACAATTATATAATTTATGGCGTATCAAACTACTTGAAAGGAAATCTTCAGTTGTCGTATCTTAAAGAAGGCGAAAGCATTCTTGTGATATCAAACGGTAAGGTGTTGCTATCAGATCCGTATCAATTTGATAAAATATACAGTATTCAACTGTTGCAATAGCGTTTCATTTTCTCAATAAATAATATAAGCTATTTACAGCTGCCTCCTCTGTTAAGTGGTGGTGCAGTGCTTATTCTCAATAACGATGCGATTGATGAAAATGATAGACCTTTTTGGAATTTAGAATTTTCTCAATAATCAAGCCCCCAAAATGGCAAACTTGAAATCATCGAGAGATACATAAAATATAGGGTTAAATCGACTTTCGTGTCGAAAAAACAAGTGCTAGAAATAGCAAAATCCATTGAATTTTAGAATGACATTTATAAGAAACCAGTAGATTTGCCTGATATTTGTGATTTCTTTGACCGTTGGGCCATTGATTTTGCACTACATTGATTTTGCACTACTATGAGCAAAGGAAAAACTTAAAATAAGCAAACAACCCGCCATTTGCAGCGACTGCAAGTAGCGGGTTGTTTGGCCTATTTAGAGGTTAGTCTTTCAGTTTGCCATGGTCACAGCCAAGTGAGAGATAATGCTCAATCTCACCACTCAGCACAAGCTGGACGCACTCCAAGGGCTTGTTGTATAGTAGCCAATCAAGTTCAGCTCGCTGTGCCGGGGTATTGCCGTATTCGTCCTCGATGGCAAGGCAGTCAATGGCAATGGCAGAGCCATCAGCGAACTGGGCTTCCGCTCGGTTGGTGTCCATATTATAGTGCCAAGAACGTGCTTTTTGAGAACTATTCTGGTCAAAAATTCGATTTTGTTTCATTTGAATGCCCTCTTTGATGCTTTTATGATTTAGTTTTTTGACGAGATGAGGTCTCTTTTTTCTTTCTCTTGAGTCACCCAACCGCACTATCCTGCATCAGCCGATCGGACAGAGCCGACATTTCTTCCTCGGTCAGAATGCGCTTGGTCACGCGCTCGGTGCGCTGCTTTTCTGCGGCAAGCTGCTCGTCATAGCCCCGCAGCGGAGAGAAGGGCGAGAAGATTTTGGCACGGTTCTGAAGGGTCATGCGGGGGTGCTTGCGGAGGGATTCTTCGGTCTGGGGTCGTTCCATCTCTAGGATATCCCCGTACTTTTTGGCGGTCTCCAGCCCGATTTTGCTATTTTTGTAGTTTTCCATCTAAACCTCCTGCCGCACCTCCTGCGTTGTGACCACCGATTTGTGCGTTGCGCTGGCGCATGGTGGCACCTTCTTCGTAGCTGCTGGCTTTCAGCACGGCGTTTTTGCCGTACTTGTTCTTGATGCCCAACATGGCTTGCTGGAGTTTTTTCTCCTTTTCCAGCTTCTTCGTGTCCGTGAAAAAGTCCACCTGATAGATGCCCTCGTCCGGGGTGACCTTGTTGGCGTTGAGGGTGATGCGCCGCACCGTCAGTGCCGGGTCGGTGATGCGCTCAAACAGCTTTGTGCTTTCGTTGATGAGGGTGCTGCCCAGATTGGTAGGGGCATCGAACCGGACAGTGCCGTGTGCCGCCTTGGGGATGATTCTGCCGTAGCGGTCGGTCTGGGTCAGACCACGGTAGCCGCCCTTGTCCACGTTCTCCCGGTCGTAGCCCACCTCCAAGGTGATGGATTCCGTCACCAGCTTCTTTTCCGTGAGCCGGAACATCAGAATCTCCGCCATCTCCCGGACGATGAGTTTAGCTTTGTCGTTGGGGTAGGGACAGGTCAGCACCTGCCCCTCGCTGATGCTGTTGGTGCTGGGCTTGTAGCTTTTGATTTGCTCTATGCCGCAGGGCTCGTAGCCCCATGCGTGGTCAATGAGAATTTCCGCATCCACGCCAAAAATCTCATACAGACGATCTTCCCCATGGATTGAAAACCGTGCCAAGTCCCCCATGGTGTAGATGCCGTGGGCTTCCAACCGTTTGACGGTGCCGGGACCAGTCATCCAGAAATCCGTCAGCGGTCTGTGGTTCCACAGCAGATACCGGTAGGACTGCTCGTCCAACTCCGCAATGCGAACACCATCCTTGTCCGCAGGGATATGCTTTGCCACAATGTCCATCGCCAGCTTTGCAAGGTAGAGGTTTGTGCCGATGCCTGCCGTTGCGGTGATGCCGGTGTTGTACAGCACCTCCCGCACCATGGTCATGGCAAGTTCATGGGCGCTCATGTGATAATAAGGCAGATAGCCCGTCACATCAATGAAAACCTCGTCGATGGAGTAGGGGTAAATGTCTGCCGGGGACACATATTTGAGGTAGGTCTTGTAGATCTGGGTGGACACATCCAGATACCGCTGCATCCGGGGCGGCGCAACAATATAGCTCAGCCCCAGCGCCGGGTCTGCGTTCAGGGCGTTGGCATCGAAAGAGGTGCTGGCAAAGCGGCACTTGCCATCCTCCCCACGCACTGCCTTGTGTTGTTGGATGGCAGTTTGCAGCCGCTGGGCGTTGACCTCCCGGACACGCTGGACGGCTTCAAACAGCCGCGCTCTGCCGGGTATCTTGTAGGCTTTCAGGGAGGGCGATACCGCAAGGCAGATGGTCTTTTCGGTGCGGGAGGCGTCCGCCACCACCAGATTGGTGGTCAGGGGGTCCAGATGGCGGTCTACGCACTCCACCGAGGCATAGAAGCTTTTCAGGTCGATTGCCAGATAGGTGCGCTGCGCCGCCATGATTCAGCCCTCCTTTGTGTTATTTGGTTTCCACCTCCACGAACCATCTGCCGAACCGAGACGGAAACCGTGGGTCGGAACGCTCGAAAAACAGGTGCCGCTCCTGCCCCTTTACCATTACAGTATAACAGTCGCCGGGCATATCGGCAATGGTATTTGCAGGGCGAAAGTCCCGCACCTGTTCAATAGGATATGTCCGGCCATCGCCCCATGTGATCTGCCGGGGCTGCATATAGCCAGTCGCGTCAAAATCAGAGTTCACCTTCACATAAACCTTTTCTGTTTTGCGGCGGCAGTTTCGATTCATTCCTCACAGCTCCTTTGCAAAATAAAGCACAACCATTTATCTTATTATAATAAATCTTTACGCTGTTTTCAAGGTGAAATAGCTATTTGTATGTGATGCGGACAACAAAGATTTGTCCTGACTTTTGAATGGCTCAAAAAGACACATTCATTCCTTCTAAAGCATTAAATCTAACGTCTATAATGGTTTCCTTGACAGATTTTTGCATTTCAAGCTGCGCAAAACGCAGAATCAGATATAAAAATATTCTTTTGTATGTAAAAAACCTTCAAAATTAACTTGAAACGCTTTTGTTGCAATGATACAATAAGAAAGTCATTATATGGGAAAATCGGCGTGTGCCCAGTGCGGACAGACCGCGAGCGTCGGAGTTCCTGTGGGGTGTGTAAAAATAGTTAAGGGAACACCGCGCTACTGCACCTGCGTGGTACTGCTTTCTGAAAATATGAGGAAGATATATTTATATGATGAAAAAAATCTCCCGCCGCTCCTTTTTGCAGGCTTGCGGCATTGCAGCAGCCACAGCAGCACTGACCGCCTGCGGCGGCGGTAAGGCCGAGAGCGGCAAGGGCAGCAGCCAGAACGGCAAGATCCAGATCACCTTTTATCTGTGGGATCGCTCTATGATGAAAGCGCTTACTCCGTGGCTGGAAGAAAAATTTCCGGAGTATGCGTTCACCTTCATTCAGGGCTTCAACACCATGGACTACTACCGCGACCTGCTGAACCGTGCGGAGCAGCTGCCGGATATCATCACCTGCCGCCGCTTCTCCCTGAACGATGCGGCTCCTCTGGCAGAGCACCTGATGGACCTGAGCACTACCGAGGTCGCAGGTACCTTCTATTCCAGCTACCTGAACAACAATCAGGAGCCGGACGGGGCGATCCGCTGGCTGCCCATGTGCGCCGAGGTGGACGGCACGGCTGCCAATGTTGATCTGTTTGCGCAGTACAACATCCCCCTGCCCACCAACTATGCCGAGTTCGTGGCGGCCATCAATGCCTTTGAGGCGATCGGCATCAAGGGCTATCAGGCAGACTGGCGGTATGACTACACCTGTCTGGAAACCATGCAGGGCTGCGCGATCCCGGAGCTGATGAGCCTGGAGGGCACCACATGGCGCATGAACTACGAGAGCGAGACCGAGGACGGCTCCACCGGTCTGGACGATGTGGTATGGCCGAAGGTCTTTGAAAAATACGAGCAGTTCCTCAAGGATGTGCGGGTGCAGCCCGGTGACGACCGGTTGGAGTTGAACCCCATCGCCAAGCCTTTCTATGCGCGGCAGACCGCCATGATCCGCACCACCGCAGGCATAGCGGATGTAATGCCTGACCAGTACGGCTTTAACGCGTCTATTCTGCCCTATTTCGGCGAGACTGCCAACGATAGCTGGCTGCTGACCTACCCCATGTGTCAGGCGGCAGTTTCCAACACGGTAGCGCAGGACGAAGCGAAGCTGGCTGCTGTGCTGAAAGTGCTTGAGGCTGTGTACAGTGCAGAGGGTCAGAGCAAGATGGCGGTCGGTGCTGCTGTACTGTCTTATAACAAGGAGGTCGATATTACCTCCTCCGCTTCTCTGGAACACGTTGCGGATATCATCAGCGCAAATCATCTGTATATGCGTCTGGCCTCCACCGAGATGTTCCGTATTTCGGAAGACGTAGGGCACAAGATGATCACCGGCGAATACGATGCCAAGGCCGCATACGATGCGTTCAATGAGCAGCTGGTCACCCCCAGAGCAGACCCCGAAGCCGAGGTGCTGTTCACCCAGAACACCGCATACTCCATCGACATGACCGACCACGGCAGCGCTGCGGCTTCCTCGCTGATGAACGCCCTGCGCGCCACCTATGATGCGTCTATTGCAGTCGGCTATTCGCCGCTGGTGTCCACCTCCATCTACTGCGGCGATTACAGCAAGCAGCAGCTTTTGTGGGTGATGGCCGGCAACTACGCTGTCTCGCAGGGGGAATATACCGGTGCAGAGCTGCGGCAGATGATGGAGTGGCTGGTAAACGTGAAGGACAACGGTGCAAACCCCATCCGTCACCGGAATTATATGCCCGTGACCAGCGGCATGGAATACAAGGTGACCGAATACGAGCAGGGCAAGTTCCGTCTGGAAGAGCTTACCATCAACGGTGCACCGCTGGACGATACCGCCACCTATCCCGTATTTGTGGCGGGCACGGATGTGTGGATAGAAAATGAGGCCTACTGCAACTGCCCCATGCCGGAGAACCTGAAAACCAAGCGGACGGAATACGCCATTGAAGGGGCAGAAAGCCGCTCCTGCCTGAAGGATTCGCTGGCGGTCAGCAAGCAGTTCCCCGCCCCCTCCGAGTATCTGACCATTGTACAGGGAGAATAAACTCTTGAAAAATGAAACTACGATGCGGCCTACGATAAAGATCCGTATCCTCGCAGTCATAGCAGCACTGCTGCTCGGCATCGGTATTTTGAGGTGCTTCTTTGTCTTTACGGATTTCATGGCGCACACCATCTACGAGGAAAGCACAGCGCACCTTACGGAGATCCTCCATCAGGCAAACCAGACCCTTTACAACAAGGTATCCTTCAACTGGGGCGTCATGCGCATGTGGGCACCTTATCTGGAACGTGCGCAAAGCGATGCCGAAGTCAGCTCCTTCCTTACACAGGCAAAAGAAGAATACCGGTTTACAGATTTTTTCTTTGTTTCGCGGGATAGCGCCTATATCACGCTGGACGGCGAACGGGGATATCTTGATCTGGGTCAGACGCTGCCGCAGCTGATCCTGGAGCAGCAGCCTATCGTGGCAAACTCGGTGGTACCGGACAAGCCGGAGATCATGGTATTTGCAGTCCCCACGGCAAAAGGCAGCTATCAGGGCTTTGATTACGAGGCCATTGCCATCACCTACAACAACAAAGATCTGGTGGACTCCCTGAAGATCTCTGCCTTTGAGGGGCACGGCAGCACCTTTGCTGTGCTGCCGGATGGCCGTGTGGTGCTGGACAGCAGCAGTGAAGATATGCGCGGCGTACACAACATCCTTGCCATGCTCAAAAATTCGGCCGGGTTTACGGCAGAACAGATCACTGCCCTGCAAAAGGCTTTTGCCGCCGGGAAGACCGGCAACCTTGAGTTTTCCATCCATGGCGTCAGCTATTACATGGTTTATGGTTCTGCCTCCTTCCAGAACTGGACGATCCTTGGCATTGCTCCCAAAAGCGTTGTGAACGCCAACATGAACCGGCTGCAATACACCACCATGGCTGTGATGAGCGGCATCGTGGGGATGCTGGCCGTTACCGTTTTGCTGCTGATGGTACAGAGCAACCGGCAAAAGCTGCGGAAAAAGGATCAGCAGCTGCTGGCCCGTGAAGAGCTGTTCTCAAGCCTTTCCCGCAACGTGGACGATGTGTTTTTGATGATCGACACCGGCACCGGCAAGGTGGAATACATCAGCCCCAACGTCCGGCGCATTCTGGGCATCTCCCCCGAAACGGTGCAAGAGGATTTCCACGTTCTATGTTCTGCCGAGGGCGATAATTGCACATCACGGCTGGACGGTCTGATGCAGATGGAGCAGGGCACGCAGCAGGAATGGGATCGGGAGTTTATCCATCAGGAGACTGGCGAGCCACACTATATCCACGTGACCGGCTTTATCAATGAGGTACAGGGCGCAAAAAAGTGCATCGTGGATCTGTCTGACCGCACAGGCGAGCACCAGACCACGCTGGCGGTGGAAGCCGCACTGGAAGTAGCCGAAAAGGCCAGCAAGGCCAAGACGGACTTCCTTTCCAACATGAGCCACGACATCCGCACCCCCATGAACGCCATCATCGGCATTACCACCCTGATGAAAAACGAGCTGCACCAGCCGGAAAAGCTGGCCGATCATCTGGACAAGCTGGAAACCTCCGGCAGGCTGCTGCTGAGCATCATCAACGATATTCTGGATATGAGCCGCATCGAGAGCGGCAAGACCACCCTGAATGTGGAAAAAATGAATCTACCCCGGCAGATCAGCCAGCTGGATAGCGTGATTCGTCAGCAGGCAGGCCAGCGCCGCCAGACCTTTACGGTAAACACCCTTGTGCAGCACGAAAATGTGCTGGCCGACCCACCCGCCTGAATCAGGTGCTGATGAACATCCTCTCCAATGCGGTCAAGTACACGCCCACCGGCGGGCATATCCGGCTGGAGGTAGAGGAGCTTACCCATACCGAGCATTACGCCAAATACCGCTTTGTGGTACAGGATGACGGCATTGGCATGAGCAAAGCTTACCAGAAGACCCTTTTTGACCCCTTTACCCGCGAGGAGCGCTCCGGCACCAACAGGGTGCAGGGCACGGGTCTGGGCATGGCCATCACCAAGAACATCGTGGATTTGATGGGCGGCTCCATCAGCGTAGAGAGTGCCACCGGCAAGGGCACCCGCTTTGAGGTCGTGCTGGAATTCCCCATCGACACCGAAGCGGACGCAGTACCAGAGGCGCAGGCGCTCCCGGAGGAGCCGGAGGACGTCTCTCCCCTGTGCGGGATGAACTTCCTCTGCGCCGAGGACAACGCCATCAACGCCGAGATCCTGGAGCTGCTGCTGGAATCCAAGGGCGCAAGCTGCACCATCTGCTCCAACGGTCAG
>OGMR01000870.1_pt1 | contig 12384 bp, 10 predicted proteins | sample 1573251 | NCBI WGS metagenome assembly OGMR01 (sample SAMEA2581979, study PRJEB24529) | metagenome | biome: Human gut stool | place: China | collected 2011
GTTGATGGCCGGGTAGACGCGCTTTTCGGCCATGCGGCGCTCGAGGTGGATTTCGTTGTTGCCCGTGCCCTTGAATTCTTCGTAGATCACGTCGTCCATGCGGGAGCCCGTGTCGACGAGGGCGGTGCCGATGATCGTGAGCGAGCCGCCTTCCTCAAGGTTGCGGGCGGCGCCGAAGATGCGCTTCGGGCGCTGCAGGGCGTTGGCGTCCACGCCGCCCGTGAGCACCTTGCCCGAAGACGGAATCACGGTGTTGTAGGCACGGGCGAGACGCGTGATGGAGTCGAGGAGGATGACGACGTCGCGCTTGCTTTCGGCAAGGCGCTTGGCCTTCTCGATGACCATTTCGGCCACCTGGACGTGACGGGCGGCGGGTTCGTCGAAGGTGGAGGCGACGACCTCGGCCTTGACGGAGCGCTGCATTTCGGTCACTTCCTCGGGACGTTCGTCGATGAGGAGGACGAAGAGAGTGACGTCGGGGTGGTTGGCGATGATCGCGTGGGCGATGTGCTGCATCAGGACCGTTTTGCCGGACTTCGGAGGAGCAACGATCAGGGCGCGCTGGCCCTTGCCGATCGGGGCGATCATGTCGATGATGCGGCCCGTGAGGTTCTCGTCGCCGCGCATGTCACGCTCGAGCACGAGATGCTCGTTCGGGAAGAGCGGCGTCAGGTTCTCGAACAGCATGCGGTGCTTGATGCTCTCGGGCGGCAGGCCGTTGACGGAGTCGACGCGCACGAGTGCGAAGTAGCGTTCGCCGTCCTTGGGCGTGCGGACCTCGCCTTCGATCGAGTCGCCGGTGTGAAGATTGAAGCGGCGGATCTGGGAGGGCGAGATGTAGATGTCGTCCGTGCTCGCAAGATAGGAGGTGTCAGGGCTGCGAAGGAAGCCGAAGCCGTCGGGAAGCACTTCGAGCGTGCCGTCACCGAAGATCTGCTCGCCGCTCTTGGCCTTCTTCTTGAGAATGGCGAACATGAGCTCCTGCTTGCGCATGCGCTGGGCGTTGTCGATTTCGAGCGCGTAGGCGATGTCGAGCAGCTGCGAGATGTGAAGGGACTTGAGGTCGGAAAGATGCATAGCGGATTTTGACGGCCCGAGAAGACGGCCCGTCGGAGGGGCGTGTTGGGAGAAATGCATGGAGCCGCATGAGGCGTGCGGCTCCGCCTGCCGCAAAGCGGCTTAGAGGTGAGCTTCGATGAAGGCGTTGAGCGTTTCCTGATCGCACAGGCCCGTGCGTTCACCGACGTGCTGGCCGTTCTTGAAGGCGATCACGGTCGGGATGCCGCGCACGTTGTACTCGCCGGCGAAGCGGCTGGCTTCGTCGCAGTTGTACTTGGCGATCACGACGCGGCCGTCAAAGGTTTCGGCAGCCTGTTCGAGGCGCGGGGCGAGCATGCGGCAGGGACCGCACCACGGAGCCCAGAAGTCGACGAGGACCGTGACGTTGGGCTGGGAGACGACTTCTTCGAAGTTTTCGTCGGTGACGTGAATGATTTCGCTCATGATGACTCCGGTGTGAGAAACTGTCCTGACGGACTGCGGGCCTGTCATGTGACCGTCGACCTTGGGCCGCACGGGGGAGCAGGCATAAATGCCGCAGGACTGAGTGCAAGATGTTGTGTTCGGGAAAGCGGCACTTGAAGGACTGCAGAACGAATCCGTGCCAGGGATGAGGGCGGCGGATTGGAATCCGCGCCGGAAAGTGTACCTATAGTAGCACCAAGAGGCCGCTCGTGCAGGGGGCTTCGGACGGCGGAAAAAGGATATTTTGCAAAAATCTGCTTCTTTCTGTAGACTATCGGGCTTGGCGGGTCCCCTCGCATGCTGTCCCCAGGAACCTGGTCAGGTCGGGAACGAAGCAGCCATACTGGTCAGCAGCAGTGCCGAGGACAAGGCTCGCCATTTTCATTTTTTCTCCGCCTCCGTTGTGGCGGACGCGTTCGGGCGTGGTTCAAGGCGAATCGCGCCTTTTTTGTCACCCCGCCTCCGCCTTCCTCTAGAATGTTCCTGCATGTCCCAAGCCCCTTCGAGCGGGCGCGGACGCATTTTTCTATCGCAGGAATTGCTTTCCCTCATGAGTTTGGAAATCCGCCCCGTCCGAGAAGAGGACGTCGAGGTCGTATGCGGCCTCATTCATGCGCTCGCCCGCTACGAGCGACTCGAATCCCACTGCAAGGCCACGTCCGAGCAGCTTCGCGAGGAGCTCTTCGGCCCGCGCGCCGTCATCGGCTGCGTGCTTGCCTGGGAGGTGAACGAGGCGACGGGCGCCGAGCGCCCCGTGGGCTTCGCGCTCTACTTCTACAACTTCTCCACCTTCCTCACGAGGCGAGGCCTCTACCTTGAGGATCTCTTCGTCGTCGAGGACGCGCGCCGCCGCGGCTACGGCAAGGCGATCATCCGGCACCTTGCGCAGAAGGCGCTCGACGAGGGCTGCGGCCGCTTCGACTGGAGCGTGCTCGACTGGAACCAGCCCGCCATCGACTTCTACGAGGGACTCGGCGCCGAGGTGCTGCCAGACTGGCGCATCTGCAGGCTTTCGGGCGAGGCGCTTCTCAGGGCGGCCGGACGTTGAGCCGCTAAAATAAAGGTTCTTGCACATTCACTCAGCACTAAGGACACAGGATGAGCAGCTATCAGGTGCTCGCCAGAAAGTGGCGGCCTCATGACTTCGACACGATCGTCGGCCAGGAGCACGTCGTGACCGCGCTCACGCGCGCTCTCACGGAAAAGCGCCTTCATCACGCCTATCTCTTCACGGGAACCCGCGGCGTCGGCAAGACGACGATCTCCCGCATCTTTGCCAAGGCCCTCAACTGCCAGGGGGCGGACGGCCACGGCGACATGACGGCTCATCCCTGCGGAGTCTGCCCCGCCTGCCGCGCGATCGACGAGGGACGCTTCCCCGACTACATCGAGATGGACGCGGCGAGCAACCGTTCGGTCGAGGACATGACCGCGCTCCTTGAGCGCGCGATGTACGCGCCCACGCAGGGCCGCTTCAAGGTTTACATGATCGACGAAGTCCACATGCTGAGCTCGACGGCCTTCAACGCCATGCTCAAGACGCTTGAGGAGCCGCCCGAATACGTGAAGTTCATCCTCGCGACGACGGACCCGCAGAAGGTGCCCATCACCGTGCTCTCGCGCTGTTTGCAGTTCAATCTGCGCAACATGACGCCCCAGGACGTCGTGGGCCACATGAGCCGCATCCTCACCGAAGAGGGCATTCCGTTCGAGGAAGGCGCGCTGCGCGTGCTCGCCCAGGGCGCCCGCGGCTCCATGCGAGACGGCCTTTCGCTTCTTGACCAGGCCATCGCCTACTGCGGCGACGGCGTGACGCAGGAAGGTGTGCGCCGCATGCTCGGCATGAGCGGCGGCGAAACGCTCACGGGCATTCTCAGGGCGCTCGCCGCAGGTGACGGCGCGGGCATGCTGGCCGTCGCCGACGCCATGCAGACGCAGGGCCTTTCCTTTGCGCAGGCGCTCCGCGACCTCGCGGGCCTGCTGCACCGCGTCGCGCTCGTGCAGCGTGTGCCCGCAGCCGTGAGCAAGGACGATCCCGACTGCGCCTCGATCCGAGAGTTCGCGCAGGCCTTCTCCCCCGAGGAGATCCAGCTCTACTACCAGATCGCCCTTCACGGCCGCAACGACCTCAACCTCGCCCCCGACGAATACGCGGGCTTCACGATGGCTCTGCTGCGCATGCTCGCCTTCAAGCCCGCAGGCGCGAGAGCCGTGACGCGCGTGCCCGCCCGTGATGCGGGCAGGGCGCCCGTTCAGGCGCCCGCCTCCGTGCAGGCCCCGGCGTCCGCTCCGCAGGCCCCTGCGGCAGTTCCTGCTCCCGCTGCGCCCTCGGCTGGAGTACAGACCGTGGGCCGAAGCTCGGGCATGCCTCCCCTGCCGCGTCCCTCGGCGCCGCCTCCCGGACTCGCGGGCCCCGCCGCCGGGCAGCTCGACGACGACACGCCTCCCTGGGGAGAACCCTCCGCCAGTTGAGTACGCTCCGGAGATTCCCCAGAGCGGTCCCGATCCGGACCGCTCGGAGTCTTCTCTCGACTGGCGGTCGATCATTGCAGGAGCAGGACTGACGGGACCGCTGCGCAACCTCGCCGCTTCGGCGCAGGTGCTTGAGCTCACCCGAAGCCACGTCAGGCTTCGTCTTCGCGTCGCGGCATTCGCGACCGAAACGGGCCGCGAGCTTCTCTCCCGCGTGCTTTCGTCCTATTTCGGAAGCCACTGCATGGTGGAGTTCGAGGTGGGCGACGTGGCGGGCGGCACCGTGGCCGATCAGGAGGAGCGCGAGCGCGAGGAGGCCCGCAGGGCCCTCATCGAAGGGTTCCGCAACGACCCCTTCGTGAAGCAGGTGCAGGCGCTGTTTCATGGTACGATTGACGACACTACCGTCAAGGCGAACACCGACTGACGGCTTGAATGATTTTTTGAATAAAGGAACACAATATGCGTGGATTCGGCGGCGGTATGGGCGGTCTCATGGCTCAGGCTCAGAAGATGCAGGCCAAGATTGCCAAGGTGCAGGAGGAAATCGCTGCGATGGAAGTCGCGGGTGAGTCCGGCGGCGGTGCCGTCAAGGTCGTCATCACCGGCAAGCACGAGTGCAAGAGCGTCGTGATCGATCCCTCGGTCGTGGATCCCGAGGACGTCGAAATGCTTCAGGACCTGATCCAACTCGCCTTCAACAGCGCGCAGACCCGTCTCTCCGAAATCTCCGAGGAGCGCATGCGCAAGGAAGTTCCGCTTCCTCCGGGTATGAAGCTGCCGTTCTGATCAGCCTGACACGATCCGAACGCTGACAAGCCAACAGCCGTCGATGCCGAAAGGATCGGCGGCTTTTTTCTTCAGGAGCTGCAAGATGCTGCGAATTCCACAGTCCTACATTGACGAGCTGCTTGAGGGCGACTGGGCCCTTCATGACGTCACGACCGAAGGCATGGGCCTCAAGGGCGAGTACGTCGTCACCGCCTGGCCCAAGGAGACCGGCATCGTCGCCGGCATCGAGATCGCCGAGCGCGTCTTCAAGACCGTCGGCCTCAGGACCGAGATGCTCTACGGAGACGGGGACCACGCCTTCATGCACTCTCCGATCCTCCGCGCCTGGGGCACGCCCGAGCAGCTTCACGCCACCTACAAGGTCGCCCAGTGCGTGATGGAGTACTCCACGGGCATCGCCCGCCGCACCCACGAAATGGTGAGCATCGCGCGCGACCGCTGGGGCCGCATCCAAGTGGCGGGTACCCGCAAGCACTTCCCCGGCGGCAAGATCCTCTCGATCGCCGCGCTCAGGGCGGGCGGCGGCATCATCCACCGCGCGGGTATCTCCGACTCCATCCTAGTCTTCGACCAGCACAGAACCCTCACGCGCAATCCCGTCCATGCGGTCCGCCGCCTCATGGCGATGGAGCCCGAGCGCAAGGTCTGCGTCGAGGTCGACACGCCCGAGGACGGCATGTTCTGGGCCGACAAGGGCGTGCACATCATCCAGTGCGAACGCTTCACGCCCGAGGTCCTCGCGGCCTTCGTGCGCGAGGTGAAGGCGAAGCACCCGCACGTCGTTGTCAACGCCGCAGGCGGCATCAATGGCGACAACGTGGGTGACTACGCGGACACCCGCTGCGACGTGCTGGTCACGAGCTGGCCCTATTTCGGCAGGCCCGCTGACATCAAGATGAGCTTCTCGCCCGCGAATCCCAAGCCATGAGCATCCGTCTTTCCCCAGCCGTCGAGAGTCTGGTCAAGGCCCTCGGAAAACTTCCGGGCTACGGCCCCCGGTCGGCCCAGCGCGCCGCCTTCCATCTGCTTCAGAACAGGGATGAGTCCCTCGACGAACTCGCCGCCGCCGTCGAGCGCGTGCGCCGAGGCGTCGGCCGCTGCCGCCTCTGCAACACCTTCACCGAAGGGGATATCTGCCCCGTGTGCCTTGACGAGGAGAGGGACCCTGGACTTCTCTGCGTCGTGGAGAGCACGGCGGACCAGATGGCCCTTGATGCGTCGCTCGCCTGGCCCGGCTACTACTTCGTCCTTTCGGGGCGCCTGAGCCCCGTCAACGGCATCGGACCCGCCGACATCGGCATGCCGCTCCTGCTCAAACGCGTGGGGGCGGGCGTCGAGGAAGGCGTGCTGCGCGAGGTCGTCGTCGCCATGAGCTACACGCCCGAGGGCGACGCAACCGCCTACTATCTGATCGACGCCCTCAAGAAGCGGTGGCCGCAGCTGCGCGTCACCCGCCTTGCAAGAGGCCTGCCCGCAGGCATCGAAATCGAGTACACGGACCTGAGCACGATCGCCAACGCGGTCTACGCCAGAAGGGATGCCTGAGAGGTCGTGCGAGGCCCTTCGGGCCTCCGCCCGACGGCGGCAAAACCGAGTGCATTTGTCGCCAAAAACGACCATTGTTGAACCGTTTTCGGATGAAAAGGAATTACTTTTCCTTCGTCCGATTTCGGACAATGCGACTAGGGTTTTCTGCTCAGACAAGGAGCGGAAAAGGGCTCTCCCGCCTACATAGAATGACAGGGTTCCCAAGCCCGTTTGTCGCTAACGGCTCAGCTAGACAATAGGGCAAAAAAAATAAGAGCCTCGAGACATCCAGATGCACTCTCTCTTCAAAGACCCGCGCCCCGAAGCCGCACTCATTCTTTCGGACGGCACGGTACTCCTCGGACGCAGCTTCGGTGCGAGCGTCTCCAATGTTGCCGAAGTCGTCTTCAATACGGCGATGACCGGCTATCAGGAGGTCCTCACGGATCCGTCCTATACGGGCCAGATCGTCACGCTCACGGGCGCCCACGTCGGCAACGTCGGCGTCAACGCCCAGGACCGCGAGGGCGGCGCAGCCGTTCATGCCGCAGGCCTCGTCGTCAGGGACGTTCCCGCCGTCCACTCCAACTTCCGCTCTGAAAAGTCCCTGCCCGACTACCTCGTCGAGCTGGGCGTTCCCGCGATTGCAGGCGTGGACACGCGCCGCCTGACGCGCATCCTCCGCACGAAGGGCGCCCAGGCCGGCGTGATCGTCGTCGCCCGCAACGGTGCGCTCACCGAGGACGAGATCGACGCAGGCCGCAAGGCCGTTGCCGCCTGGAAGGGCATGGCGGGCCAGGACCTTGCCAAGGTCGTCACCTGCAAGGCTCCCTATGAGTGGACCGAAGGCGCCTTCAGCATGAAGGCCGCGGACGGCAGGCCCGGCTTTGTGACGCCCGCAGAGCTCCCCGTTCACGTCGTCGCCTACGACTTCGGCGTGAAGACCAACATTCTTCGCATGCTCGTCGAACGCGGCATGCGCGTGACCGTGGTGCCCGCGCAGACGCCCGTGGAGGCCGTGCTTGCCATGAACCCCGACGGCGTCTTCCTCTCCAACGGCCCCGGCGACCCCGCCCCCTGCACGTATGCCATCGAGGCCGCCCGCGAGATCATCGCGAGGAAGATTCCGCTTTTCGGCATCTGCCTCGGCCACCAGATCATGGGGCTCGCCGTCGGCGCCAAGACGCTCAAGATGAAGTTCGGCCATCACGGCGCGAACCATCCCGTGGTGGATTTGCGCTCGCGACACGTGTACATTACGAGCCAGAACCATGGTTTTGCCGTGGATGCAAAAACGCTTCCCGCCAACGCCGTGCCGACACACGAATCGCTCTTCGACGGTTCGCTGCAGGGCTTTGAGCTCACCGACGCGCCGGCCTTCTGCTTCCAGGGTCACCCTGAAGCCAGTCCCGGTCCGCATGACATCGCCCCGCTTTTCGACCACTTCCGCGAACTGATCGAGAGGCACAGAGCAGCCTGACCGTCCCCTGAGCTCCGCACAGACTCAAAGAGGACCAACATGGAAAAAGCAAACGTTCTGGCCGCACTCAACGACGCACGCGATGCGCTCGACGCCCTGATCTCCAACGAGAAGACGATTGAAGCCGTCGTGGCGGCGGCAGGCCTCATGGCGGACGCCGTCGAGGGCGACGGCAAGGTGATGAGCTGCGGCAACGGCGGCAGTCTCTGCGACGCCATGCATTTTGCGGAGGAGATGACGGGCCGCTACCGCAGCAACCGTCGTCCCTACGCAGCGCTTGCGATTTCCGACGCCTCGCACATGGCCTGCGTCGGCAACGACTACGGCTACGAGGAGGTCTTCTCTCGTTATGTCGAGGCGCACGGCCGCAAGGGCGACGTGCTTCTTGCCATCACGACGTCCGGCACGAGCCGCAACATCGTCAAGGCGGCCGAGGTCGCCCGCAGGAAGGGCGTCAAGGTCGTTGCGCTCACGGGGCGCGACGAGACGCCCATCACCGAGCTTGCCGACGTGTCCATCGTGACCCCGGCGGGCCGCTGGGCCGACCGCGTGCAGGAGCTCCACATCAAGTGCATCCATATTCTCATCGAGCTCATTGAAAGGCGGCTCGACAAGCAAAACTACGAGTAAAACATGCCCAAGCGTACAGACATCAAGTCCGTTCTCATCATCGGTGCAGGCCCGATCATCATCGGTCAGGCCTGCGAATTCGACTACTCCGGCGCACAGGCCTGCAAGGCCCTTCGCGAGGAAGGCTACCGAGTCATCCTTGTGAACTCCAATCCGGCCACGATCATGACCGACCCGCAGACCGCGGACGTCACCTACATCGAGCCGATCACCTGGGAGGTCGTCGAACGAATCATCGCCAAGGAACGTCCCGATGCGATCCTGCCGACGATGGGCGGCCAGACGGCCCTCAACTGCGCGATGGACCTCGCGCGTCACGGCGTGCTCGACAAGTACGACATCGAGCTCATCGGCGCCAAGCCCGATGCCATCGACAAGGCCGAGGACCGCGAGCGCTTCAAGGAAGCCATGGACCGCATCGGACTTGAGTCCGCACGCTCAGGCGTCGCCTATTCCCTTCGCGAGGCCAAGGAGCTTCAGGCGAAGTTCGGCTTCCCGACCGTGATCCGTCCGTCTTTCACGCTCGGCGGCTCCGGCGGCGGCATCGCCCACGACATGGAGAGCTTCGTCGAGATCTGCGAACGTGGCCTCGAGCTCTCTCCCACGCACGAGCTCCTCATCGAGGAGTCGCTCCTCGGTTGGAAGGAGTACGAAATGGAAGTCGTCCGCGACACTGCGGACAACTGCATCATCGTCTGCTCCATCGAGAACTTCGACCCGATGGGCGTGCATACGGGCGACTCCATCACGGTTGCGCCCGCCCAGACGCTCACCGACCGCGAGTACCAGCGCATGCGCGACGCCTCGATCGCCATTCTGCGCGAGATCGGCGTCGACACGGGCGGCTCCAACGTCCAGTTCGCCGTCAATCCCGAGACGGGCCGCATGATCGTCATCGAGATGAATCCGCGCGTCTCCCGCTCCTCCGCACTCGCCTCCAAGGCCACGGGCTTCCCGATCGCCCGCATCGCCGCCAAGCTCGCCGTGGGTTACACGCTCGACGAGCTGCGCAACGAAATCACCGGCGGCCTCACGCCCGCCTCCTTCGAGCCGACGATCGACTACGTCGTCACGAAGGTGCCGCGCTTCGCGTTCGAGAAGTTCCCTGCCGCCAACGACCGCCTCACGACGCAGATGAAGTCCGTGGGCGAGGTGATGGCCATCGGCCGCACCTTCCAGGAATCCCTGCAGAAGGCCCTGCGCGGTCTGGAGACCGGCCACAACGGCCTCAACGAAACGGGCGTCGGCATCGAGCAGCTTCGCCACGAAATCGCCGTGCCCGGCCCCGAACGCATCTTCTTCCTTGCCGATGGCATCCGCGCCGGCATGACGGACAAAGAGCTCCACGAACTCTCCGCCATCGATCCGTGGTTCCTCAATCAGGTCCGCGAGATCGTCGAGACCGAGGACAAGCTCCGCGGCAATCCGCTCTCCGCGTTCACGAAGTCCGACATGCTCTTCCTCAAGCGCAAGGGCTTCTCCGACGGCCGCCTTGCCCAGTTGACAGGCGCGAAGGAGGCCGAGGTCCGCGCCGCCCGCCTGGCGATGGGCATCCGTCCCGTCTACAAGCGCGTCGACACCTGCGCCGCCGAATTCGCGACCAACACCGCCTACCTCTACTCCACCTACGAGGAGGAGTGCGAGGCCGAACCCACCGACCGCAGGAAGGTCATGGTGCTCGGCGGCGGTCCGAACCGCATCGGCCAGGGCATCGAGTTCGACTACTGCTGCGTCCACGCCTCGAAGGCCCTGCGTGCCGACGGCTGGGAGACGATCATGGTCAACTGCAATCCGGAAACGGTGTCGACCGACTTTGATACGTCCGACCGCCTCTACTTCGAGCCCGTGACGCTCGAAGACGTGCTCGCCATCTGCGAAGTCGAGAAGCCCGCAGGCGTCATCGTCCAGTATGGCGGCCAGACGCCGCTCAAGCTTTGCCGCGCCCTCGAGGCCGCAGGCGTGCCCATCATCGGCACGACGCCCGACGCCATCGACTGCGCCGAGGATCGCGAGCGCTTCCAGCACCTGCTTCAGAAGCTCAACCTTCGCCAGCCGCCCAACCGCACGGCCCGGACCGAGGAGGACGCCATCAGGCTCGCCGCCGAAATCGGCTATCCGCTCGTCGTGCGTCCGTCCTACGTGCTCGGCGGCCGCGCCATGGACATCGTGCACACGCCCGAAGCCCTGCAGCGCTACATGAAGGAGGCCGTGTCGGTCTCCAACGAAAGCCCCGTACTTCTCGACCGCTTCCTTGACGACGCTGTTGAAATGGACGTCGACGCCGTGGCCGACGGTCATGAGGTCCAGGTCGCCGGCGTGATGGAACACATCGAACAGGCCGGCGTGCACTCGGGCGACTCCGCCTGCTCGCTGCCGCCCTACAGCCTTCCCGTCGTCGTGGTCGAGGAGATCAAGCGCCAGACGAAACTCATGGCCGAGGCGCTCAACGTGGTGGGCCTCATGAACGTGCAGTTCGCCGTCCAGCACGCGCACTCCGAAAACCCCGTCATCTACGTCCTTGAAGTGAATCCGCGCGCCTCCCGCACGGTGCCGTTCGTCTCCAAGGCCACGGGCAACCCCGTCGCCGCCATCGCCGCACGCGTAATGGCGGGCCAGACGCTCGCCGAACAGGGCGTGAACCTCGAGGTGACGCCGCGCTACGTGAGCGTCAAGGAGGCCGTCTTCCCGTTCTCCAAGTTCCTCGGCGTCGACCCGGTCCTCGGGCCGGAAATGCGCTCGACGGGCGAAGTGATGGGCGTGGGCCGTGACTTCGGCGAGGCGCTCTTCAAGAGCCAGCTCGCCGCAGGCTCCAGGCTCCCCGAACGCGGCTCCGTGTTCATCTCGGTGCGCGAGTGCGACAAGCCCAAGGCCGTCGTCTGCGCCCACCAGCTCCACCAGGCGGGCTTCCCGCTCGTGGCGACCGCGGGTACTGCTCACGTCATCCAGCAGGCCGGCATCCCGTGCCGCACCGTGGGCCGCATCGGCGACGCTGCGGGCGACGTGATCGGCATGATGGAGGCGGGCGACATCACTCTCGTCATCATGTCGGTGGCCGAGCACGAGGGCGAGCTCAACGATGCGCGCGCCATCCGCAAGCTTGCGCTGGCCAAGCAGATCACGTACTACACGACGATGGCGGGCGGTCTTGCCGCCTCCGAGGGCATCCGCCACATGCGCTCCGTGCAGGTCTACGACCTTCAGGGCCTGCATGCGGGCACGCTGCCCTGACGGATTTGCTAAACTAACGTAGCACAGACTGGGCCGCAACGCGGTCCGGTCGTCCGGATTTTCGATGACGTCCGGCGAGCTTCGTCTCGTCGGACGTTTCCATTCATTCAGAGTTTCCTTTTTCGAGAATTAGCAACATGGTCTCGACCCGCATTCCCATCACGACCCGAGGCGCCGAAAAGCTGAAGGCCGAACTCGACTACCTCAAGAAGGTCGCCCGCCCGAACGTGGTGGCCGCCATCGCCGAAGCCCGTGAAAAGGGCGACCTTTCCGAAAACGCGGAGTACGATGCCGCCCGTGAAGAGCAGGGTCACATTGAAGGCCGCATCGCCGAGCTCGAAGGCAAGATTCCCGCCCTGCAGATCATCGATCCGAAGAGCGTCGACGCCGGCGAGCGCATCGTCTTCGGCGCCACGGTCGGCCTCTACGACGAGGATGACGACGTGAGCGTCACCTACCAGATCGTCGGCGACGACGAGGCGGACATCAAGGAAAACCGCATTTCAGTCTCCTCTCCGATCGCCCGCGCCCTGATCGGCAAGTACGAGGGCGACAGCGTCCAGTTCATGGCCCCGAAGGGACTCGTCTCCTACGAAATCGAATCCGTCGAGTACATCTGATCCGGATTCACGAAGCCCTGAATCAAAAAAAGAGCGCAGCCGTCAAGACTGCGCTCTTTTGGTGTGCCAGGCATGGGCACAATCTAACGGGTGAAAGTCCCGAGCGCAGGG
>OGMR01000873.1_pt1 | contig 12363 bp, 7 predicted proteins | sample 1573251 | NCBI WGS metagenome assembly OGMR01 (sample SAMEA2581979, study PRJEB24529) | metagenome | biome: Human gut stool | place: China | collected 2011
GGAACCGATCCAAAGCATCTCATCTCGGGACAACGGTGCCGAGTTTGTACATGTGGTTGCTTTGGTTCGACCCGCTGCCTGCGTTCAGGAAAGAAAACATTCCGGCGATGAGCAAACTCGATTTGTGCATGGTGACCGTGTAGGGGCCGGCAAAGATAGCACACGCTTCGCCGTTTTCGCTTTGGCAGTTGCTGAAAAAGAGCGAATCGTGAGCCGAGAAAAGATGGGTGAGGTGGCAGGCTTGTCCGATGAAACAACGAGACATTACTACACCGTCACTTATATGAGCTCCCGAACTGACGATGAAATCTTCGGCCGTAACATTCGGCCCGATGTATACCGGAGCCTCTCGGTTGCTGTTGATACTACCGTTTTCGAGTCTCGATGTCCCGTCTATCTGGCAGTAATCTCCGATACAAACGTTTCGTATAGTTCCTGTATTGACGATGTGCACGCTGTTGCCTATTTTCCCGTAGCAACTCTTTTGTGCGAGGGAATATGCCTCTATCATTTCTCGAAGGCGGGCTATCAGGTCGGGGCGATGCCGATACATGGCGATGATGTAGGCCAGTTGTGCCGACAGCCGATTGTAAATGGGGACTTCCCGACCTCCTGTCTCGTTCAATACAGATACTTCGGTATTATTCCCGAAACAGCTTTCGCCTTCGGTGAGAATGAGGTTTACATTTTGTATGAAACAGTCGCTTCCTATCCGGTAATTGGCTATATAGTTGGGAATGTTTTCTATCAATGAGTTGTTCCCTATCGAGCAATTGTGCAAGGTGACGTGGTGGAGTCCCGTTTTTTTCTTTAATCCACCCGGAAGCTCCATCTCTTTTTCGAATATCCCCAGCTCGATTTCTCCGGAAAAACGGGTGTGGGTAATATGATCGGGAGAGAACCCTTCGACTACATTTATTTTCGACCAGTCCTCGGCCGTACAAAATTGAGTCGTGAGTTGATTGATTTCTGCAATATTGAGTTTACGGTAATTCTTCATCGGACAAATTTTGTAAAAGGCCGGAGGGTAGCCCGGTTATGGATTCAGGATTCTTCGTCGGTCATTATTTCGTCGTAGTGTTGAAACAGGAAATCGTTGTAAGGGAACCTCGTCGTATGTATCTCTTTCACCCGTTGATAAAGCAGCGTTTTCAATTCGTCGATGTTCTTTTTCTCTTTGGCCGATATGAAAATGCAGTTGTCGTGCATTTTTCCCATCCACGTTTCTTTCCATTCGTCGAGCGTAATGTTTTCTCTCGTTTTCGGGGTGAGGTCGTCGGCCGCTTTTTCCACATAGGAAAATGCGTCGATTTTATTGAACACGAGTATCATGGGTTTGTCGGTGGAGTCGCAGACTTCCTGTAAGGTTTTATTGACTACTTCTATTTGTTCTTCGAAAGCCGGATGCGAGATATCCACGATGTGTAGCAGGAGGTCGGCTTCCCGCACCTCGTCGAGTGTCGATTTGAACGAATCGACCAGATGGGTAGGCAGTTTGCGGATAAATCCTACTGTGTCGGAGAGCAGAAAGGGAAGGTTGTCGACAATCACTTTGCGCACGGTCGTATCGAGCGTGGCAAAGAGTTTGTTCTCGGCAAAGACTTCCGACTTGCTTAACAGGTTCATCAAAGTCGATTTTCCTACATTGGTATAACCGACTAATGCTACTCGTACCAACTTCCCCCGGTTTTTCCGCTGGATGCTTTTTTGTCGGTCTATGCTTTTCAGCTCCTCTTTCAAGTGAGAAATCTTATCGAGAATGATACGCCGGTCGGTCTCTATTTGAGTTTCGCCGGGTCCACGCATGCCGATACCTCCTCGTTGTCGTTCGAGGTGAGTCCACAGCCGGGTGAGTCGGGGCAACAGATATTGGTATTGTGCCAGTTCTACCTGACGTTTGGCATTGGCAGTCTGTGCCCGTTTGGCAAAAATATCGAGAATGAGACTGGTGCGGTCGAGTATTTTCACTTGCAATTCCCGTTCGATATTTTGTACCTGTTTCGACGACAAGTCGTCATCGAAGATGACCATGCCTATTTCGTTTTCTTCGATGTATGCTTTTATTTCGGACAGTTTTCCCGACCCGACGAAAGTGCGGGAATTGGGCGTGTCGAGTCGTTGAAGGAATTTCTTCACGGGCAACGCTCCGGCAGTTTCTGCCAAGAAGGCCAGTTCGTCGAGATATTCGTTTGCTTTCGCTTCGTTTTGGGTGTTGGTGATCAATCCCACTAAAACGGTGCGTTCGGTTTCTTCTTGTGTTAAAATAAATTCTTTCATTCTATATGTTTACAAAGACGTACTCCAAAAATAATGTTTTTTCTTACCTCTTTGTTTTCATCGGGTTTTAATTATTAAATAGTTTTTCTATCGTGATGATCTGATAGTCGTAGAAATTGCGGGTAGCACTGTCGGCCGTGGCCGCTCTTTTTTGCTTGTATAACGCCAAAACTTTTTTGAGCGCACCGGTCATGTAAGGAGCCATATCGGACGACGATAGGGCAGGCCCCATGTTGATACGGGTGAACGATTGCTCTTCCGAATCGTGATGACGGCAAAGGGCGTGGCTGCAAGGAAACGCTTCGCTTTCGAGGTCGATGTCGTCGGTGAAGTCTAAATTTCTTATCCCCGATGAAGCCGGTTTCAGCGACGAATAGCGAATGAATTGATTGATGGTCTCGCTTTGCAAGTCGCGTTCGATGTTGTTCAATTTACGTCCCTGATAAGTCGTTTTAAATACTTCGGCGATCAAATCGTTGAGGTAACTGTCTAGCGTGTAATTTTTCACGGGGTCTATGATACCGCCTTCCTGAATACGGAACAGCACCGTGGGGTTGACAAGGTAGGCCGGAATATAACGGTGAACCGAACTGGCATAGTTGGTGGGTGCATTGATTCGCTGCATTAAATCGGCCGGCATTAACCAGTCTCGATAGGTGCGTACTTGGTTCAAAATCCACCGCATGGCTTTTTTCTGCGTAGCTTTGTCCAGATAAGTGTAGGGTAGTTCATTCTCTCCTTGTCTCACTTCTTTGAAGAGCACACCGCCTATATAGGGAGTGACGTGTCGCAGATGACGGTTGTACTGTTGTACGATAGCGGCATATTGCTCTTGAATCGTAGTGAAATCTTTCCCCTCGTCGAACAGCCATTTTTCAAAATTTTTCATAATGATTTTGAGGTTGGAAACCGCCATTTCTCCTGCCCGGAAATGGTCGTTTCCCAAATCTTCGGTCTGGTCTGTCGGGTCGTAAGCTCCGGGGAACTGTTGTGCTCCGAAAGTGTACATGGGATCGTCCTTTTTCTCTTCGATCCACTTATCCAATGTAGGGATTTCGTCTTTCGGTGTTTTTACATCGGGTATGAGACGATATCCCCAGTTGATAGCGTAAATGTCATAGACGCCGAGAATGGGCGGCGTGAGCCGTACTCCTCTTTCGTAGTCGCCGGGTTGTGCCACGAAGTTGTTACGGGCATAGTCCATGATACTGGGCGTGGTTCCGTATTTTTGCGTGAACGAAGGACTGCGCAGCGAGTCGATAGGGAAGGAGTAGCTGGCCCCCATATTGTGCATCAGTCCCAGTGTATGACCTATTTCGTGCGAAGCGACGTAGCGTAAAGATTCGCGCATGACATCGTTGTCGAAGGTTTCTTTTCTCACCCGTTTATCCACAGCTCCTGTCTGGGCGAACCGCCAGTTGTGAACGAGAGAGATTACGTTGTGATACCAGATGACATCGGCTGTCAGAATTTCGCCGCTGCGGGGGTCTACATAACTCGGACCCATAGCGTTGGCTATGTCGGTCACGGCATATTTCACACAACTGTATCGCATGTCGTCCGGGTCGAAGTCCGGGTCGTCTTTGGGATAGTCGCGTGCAATAATGGCATTCTTGAAGCCGGCGGCTTCAAATGCCGTATTCCAATCTTCCACGCCTTGTTTTACGATGTCCCTCCATTTATCGGGGAAGGCACTGTCCACGTAGAAAACAATAGGTTTGGCCGGTTCTACGAGTTCACCTCTGAAATAGGCTTCGCGGTCTTCCTCTTTCGGTTCGAGACGCCAGCGATGTACGTATTTGGTGTAGTCTATACGATCTTTGTCGCTGGAATAGATATTCTTACCGCTCGAAAAGAATCCTATCCGACGGTCGTAGATACGCGGTGTCATAGGTCGTTCGGGAAGAAGAACCAACGAGCGATGCATAGTGACGGTGCAATTATTGTCGCCGGTAAAGCTTAATACCGAACGGATTTCACTGTTTTGAGGAAAACTTTTCGCCCCTAAGATATAGGAATTGGCGGCCGTGTAGGTTCCGGTTTTTATTTTGGAAGAGCTGCCGGGAGTCGGAGTAGGCATAGGGCTGATGATTTTTTCATTGCCTTTGAAAAAATCACTCATGTCGACTACCACGTCTTTCCCGTTTTTGGCAGAGATTTTGAATGCTTTGATAATAGGGTCTCCAAAATTTTTGTCGAAAGATGCCGCTATGGGATCGTTCTCGTCGATGATGTTCCGGTGCTGAACGAGGTGCATGAAGAGCGACTGTTCGTTTTTGCTGAATCGTATCATGAACGGATTGGTCGTCATTTCGCCAGCGACGAATATTTTTGGATCGGTCGTGGCGGCTACACGGCTCGACAACAGGAACGTGCGGTTCATCAACGAGTCGGGTACTTCGACCAGCAGTTTGTTGTCATTCGTAATGTGTAGCGTGAACATACCCTTTTGAGTCTTAGCTCCTTTGATGAGCTTTTCGTATTTTGACTCTTTGGTAGTCGTGTCTTTTACCTGTTCTTTCTTATCATTTTTCTTACTTTTCTTTTTGGCATAACATGTCTCGGGATTTGCGCCTGCGATGATAGCCGTCGCAAGAATGGCCCATAGCAATTTCTTCATATACTTGTTTTTTTGTGAGTCTGTTTTATAATGGCATACTGCGCAAAGATAATATAAACTTTGTCTAAAACCAAGCCTATTTGCAAACGGCTAATTGAAACTCATATCGGCTGTTTTTATGAGAAAAGGAAGAGGAAGCGGTGAAAAGCTGTCTTTATGTAAGAAAAATAGATTTACAGAGTGTATTCGTTAAGTGCGATATTGTATTTTTTTAAGATGGTTTCGGGGTTATACGACAGTTTGGCTTCACGTAGGCCGGCATCCCCTGCATCGTCCTCTCGGTTGATGTATTTCACTTCGGGGTGTTTTTCGGCCATTTGCGCCGAATAGAATTGATTGATGGCTTCGTATACCCCGGCCACTTCCTTACGGGCTTTCTCGATATGGACGATAAGCGTGTCGCCTATAACTTCGCCGATAGAAAATGCTACGATTTGTCCCGATACCCGCAGAGCGCCTCCTTCAAATTTCAGTTTTTCATATTCGTGCAATACTTGAACCACTTTACTTTCTTCGTACGTGAACAGCAAACTGTCTTTTTGATATTCTTGTTTGTAGGTCTCGAAAAAAGCTGTTATTTCCGGGAGGTTCTGCGATGTGATCATCTCGTAGCGATAATCGGGGTAGGTGCTTTTGAATTTGTTTACTCGGTTGCGCTTTTTGTTAAAACGGTGTCCGACTAATGTCGCAAGGTCGACGGCATTGTATAGGTAGTCTCCCCAGTCGGGCAATTCGGTTATCGGGCAGCCGTAAAGTTGTTGAATTTCCAGTGCGGCCGGTTCGGGTACGGCCGACAAAATGAACGGGACGTTGTGTCGGCAGCAATACTCTTTCAGTAACGGTAAGGATTCTTGCAGATTCAATTTGCCGACGGGTACGGCAAAAGCCGTGTTTTGCAAATTATCTTCCTCTCCTCCTTTGATAAACAGCGTATCTTGGGAAATACAATATTCGTAGCCGAAATAATCTACCCACATGTAGATGCCGCCGATCGAGAAGTCGCAGGTGCGGTAACATTGTCGGTGCAGGAAGGGTTCGATTTCGGAAAGAGAGTCCAGTGTAATGGGTTTGAAAACAAGATTATGTTCGCTTTCTTTCGAGAGCTTTGGCTCGGGCATAGTGCCAAGTCGGTTTGTATCCATGAGTGTGAATTTTGTTTTTTCGTGCGAAGGTAGAGCCGGCAAAACCGCAGCTTATGTTCGCATTTTTTCGGTGCAAAAGTATATAATTTTTATATGTGTATATTTATAAACAATTTATTTTGTCTTTTGGTTTCAGAAAATTAAAATTATTCGACAATCTTTTTTATAAAAGTTATAATATTGTGCGTTTGACTTCTCAATTTGATATATTTGCAAATATTTTATGCGAAGTGAATATAATATTAACCAAAGAGAATCCTAATGTCACTGATAATTCCTCCAAAATATAAATTGAAGTTGTTGCCCGAAACTACCGAAATGGCAATAAAAATGTTGAAAGATGCTTTTCAGGAACGATTGTCCAAGACGCTTAACTTGCGTCGGGTAACAGCTCCTTTGTTCGTTCTTTCCGGTACGGGGCTGAACGACGACTTGAATGGAAGCGAGCGGGCGGTATCTTTTCCCATTGCCGATATGGGTGGGCGACAGGCCGAGGTCGTTCACTCGCTCGCCAAGTGGAAGCGGGTGAAATTGGGTGCATATGACATTGCACCGGGATTCGGGCTTTATACCGATATGAATGCGATTCGCACACACGAAGAGCTTGACAATCTTCATTCGTTGTATGTCGATCAATGGGACTGGGAGAAGACGATTACACGGGAGGATCGTAATGTCGAATACCTTAAAAAGACCGTGAAAAGTATTTATAAGGTTATCAGAGAGTGCGAGAGTCTCATCTATGCCGAGTTTCCTCACATTACACCGACTTTGCCTGACGAGATTACGTTTATACATACCGAGGAGTTGTTGCAAGAGTATCCTCGTTTGTCTCCGAAAGAACGGGAAGCCGCCGTTGCCCGTCGGTATGGGGCCGTATTCCTTATCGGTATAGGACAGCAGCTTAGCGACGGAACTCGTCATGACGGGCGCGCTCCCGACTATGACGATTGGACGACTCCCAACAGCGATGGTTATTTGGGCCTGAACGGCGATATTATCTTTTGGGATACCGTGTTGGGAACTCCGGTCGAGCTTTCATCGATGGGGATACGGGTGGATAAAGAGGCTCTGTTGCGTCAGCTCGATATTTGCGGTTGTCCCGAGCGGGCTCAGCTTTCTTTCCATCGGGCTCTGTTGAATGACGAGTTACCCCTCTCGATAGGCGGGGGGATAGGGCAATCGCGTTTCTCGATGTTTCTTTTGCAAAAGGCACACATTGGCGAGGTACAGGCCAGTATTTGGCCCGAGGAGCAAATTGCCGAGTGTGCGCGGCATAATATTCATTTGCTTTAATTGTGTGAGTTTTGCGTTGAATATGAGACTCTTTCAATTTCCTTGTATTTCTGTCGGAGATAATAGGAGATAAATAATTCTATTTTTTTGAATCGAAGAGTTGCAGAATTGAAAAAAGCGTTCTATCTTTGCACACGCAAAACGAAACTGGTGCGGTAGTTCAGCTGGTTAGAATACATGCCTGTCACGCATGGGGTCGCGGGTTCGAGTCCCGTCCGCACCGCAAAAGCAAAGCTCTGAAATTTTTGAATTTCAGAGCTTTGCTTTTTTAATTTTTACAAATGGTGATTAAATGTAATTCCCCGCTGCGGGATATATGTCTGGTGAGGAGAGTTATTCCCAATCTGGCTTTTATTTATATAACGGCTTCGTAGGGAAGAAACTTTTCGTATTATGTCGTTCAGAAGAGGTTCACCACTTCGCCGATAACAGGCATAAGGATAGTCAGCGAGTCATTGCGAGACAAGTTGCGGGCATTTTTCAAAGGTTCGTCCCACCGATGACGGGCGAGAGCGTATTTAGAGTGATGTACGGTAAGGACTCTGTGAACTCCGAGGTCTTTTATCGTCTGCTCTAATAAGGAGGGCATGGTGTGGATATATTTCCAATCCTCGTTGTACTGTCCATTTTCCAATATGGCCAAGTCTATATCGGGGAATTGTTCGCCTATTTGTTTGAGGTGGGAACCGTATCCGCCGTCTCCTCCGATGAAAATTTTTCGGTCGGGTGTTTCAAGCAAGAATGATGCCCACAAGGTTTGATTCGGAGTGAGTCCTCGGCCTGAGAAATGACGGCTGGGCAGACAGTGTATGATGAATTGCTGAGAGAGTGTTGCGCTCTCTTTCCAATCGAGTTCTATGATTCGGGATTTATCGAAACCCCAATGTTCGAAGTGTTCGCCCACACCCAATGGACAGACTACTTTCCCAATGCGGCCTTTCAATTGTTTGACCGTATGATAGTCCAAGTGGTCCCAATGGTCGTGGGAAATAACGAGGTAGTCGATGTCTGGCATGTCGTCGGGAGAATAGATTTCTGTCCCTCGGAAAGGTTTGTTGACGAACGATACGGTGCTTTTGCCAAAAGTGAAGTACGCTGCCTGACGGTAGACTCCCGTAATCGCCTTTGGATAGGAACTACTAAGGGGCTGTACCTGTATGTGCCTGCAATGGATGTATTTCAGCGTATAGACCTGAACGGGAAGATCAAAGATGAATTCATCTCTGTAGTCTACGAAACGAAGCAGCATCAGATTCTGATAGGTACTTCTACGAAAGGCCTGTTTGTCTGCGATATGAACATGAAAGTGCAACGGCAGCTGACTACCCGGACGCCGGGACTTCATCTGCTTGGCAATAGTATCTCTACTATCTATGAAGATTCAAACGGAACGTTATGGGTAGGAAGCGGACTGAGCGGATTGTATCGCATAAACTTTGAGAAAGAGGAAATGGTGACCTATCATAAGGGTAACAGTATTCTAACGAGCAATAGCGTCAGAGCCATATCAGAGTTGCGCGGAATGTTGCTTATCGGTACATTCGACGGGCTATATACCATCGATCTTTCTACTAATTCTTTCTGGAAACATACGGATGCTTCCCTTGAAAAGGGGAATCTGAGTCACTTTTCCATTTATTCGTTGTTTGTAGACAGGAGCCAGACGGTATGGGTGGGGACGTATGCTGGCGGAGTGAGCTTCTCCAGCCGCTTTAACAACCGCTTTGATTTCCATGATCCTGCTACGGTGTTTGATGCATTGTTTGGGATATACGGTTGTATGGTTTCTACTCCCGGAGGTTCTTTGTATATGGCAACGGAGGGCAGAGGGCTGCTCGATTATAATCTGGAAAACAGGATGCGTATTATCCGATAGATAAGGCTTCAAAGTTGCAGTACAGTCAGAATATTATAAAAGGGCTTCTGTTGGAAGATGATATACTTTGGTGCGGAACGAATAAGGGATCTATCTATCAATTCAATACCCGTACTAAGAAATATACGTTCTATTATCAGTTACCGGGGGAAATGTCCATTTACTCCATGCTTCGTGATAAGGATGATAGTCTGTGGATTATAACTTCCGATTCGCGTATGGGAGTGATGCGCTTGTCGGATAAAAAGGAACTTCAGAAACACTTTCCTATTAATGGCGGAAAGGATAGTTGCCTGTTTGCCAGTTCGCGCTGCATACTGAAGTTGCGTGATGGGGTAATGCTGATTGGCAGCCGTAATGACGGCCTGATAAAGTACGATGTAAATAGGGAAGAGGTGGTTTACTATGATACGGATGAGAAAGAGCCTCGTCGTTTGCTTAGTAATTACGTGACGGGTATTGTGCGTGATAGTTCCGGCCGTATCTGGATTGGTACGTTCGGCGGCGGTATCGCTTTGTACGATGAAGAAAAAGGAATTGTAAAGACCATAACGAAGGAACAGGGATTGATAGAGAATGATATTTGCTCCATTGTGGAAGATAGCGACAATAACCTATGGATCAGCGCGAACAATGGCATTTCGAAATACAATCTGGTGACAGAGGAGTTTACCAATTACAATTCTCTGAATGGAATCGGAGTCTATGAGTTTACTCCCCATAGTGGTTTATTACTGCCCAATGGTGGAATCTGCTTTAGCGGCAACAATGGCTTTGTGACCTTTAGTCCGCAGGAGTTGCAATTAAATTCTTTTGTACCGCCATTGGTATTCACGAAATTGGTAGTGAATAACCAAGTGATTGAACCGGAAGACGAAACGAGAATATTGGACACCGTGCTGGACGGTATGGAAGAAATAGAGCTGAGTTATAATCAGAATAATATCTCTATCGGTTACTGCGCACTGAACTTTGTTTTTGCCCGGCAGAATCAGTATGCCACTTTCCTGAAAGGTTATGATAAAGATTGGAATTATATTGGCAATCGTCGGGAAGCCTACTATACGAACTTAAGTCCGGGAACCTATGTATTTGAAGTGAAGGCTTCTAATAATGATGGAGTATGGAGTCAACAGACACGTAAGATACGCATCATTGTGCATCCACCCTTGTGGAAAACCTGGTATGCTTACCTGTTTTATGCCATTGCTTTTGTCTTTATAATGACACTCATCATGTATTATATATCGAAGAAGCAAAAGCTGGAGCGTGAATTGCAATTCAAACAGAAGGAGAAACTGCAACTGGAAGAGTTCCATCAGGCGAAGATACGTATGTTTACCAATTTCTCCCATGAACTCCGCACTCCGCTTACATTGATTATTGCACCTTTACAGGATCTGGTGTCTATGCCGGAATTTTCTTCCAGTGTGAAGAATAAGCTGAGCCTGATATTCAGTAATGCTCAACGCCTATTGCTGCTCGTGAATCAGTTGATGGATCTGCGCAAGAACCAGGAGGGTAAATTGAAATTGCATATTGCCAAAACGGATATGAATCTGTTCCTGCAAGAGATTTACTATGCCTTCAACCATCTTGCAGCAAAGAAATCCATAGAATTTACTTTTGAGAAGAGTGAGGAGAGAATGTCGGCATGGTTTGATAAGTCTATCGTGGAAAAGGTGGTCTTTAATCTCTTGTCCAATGCGATGAAGTTTACTCCGAATAATGGTAAAGTTGTGTTCTCATTGTCCCGGTGTACCTTTGCCGAACTTCCGTCGGAACAGCAGGCGGAATTGAATAAGATGCCTGCCGATACCCGGTTTGCCTGTCTCTCGGTTACCGATTCCGGGAAGGGTATTACGGAGGAAGATATGAAGAATATATTTGCACCTTTTTATCAGGGTGAAGATGACAATAAAGAGAATGTGGGTACGGGTATCGGTTTGAGTCTGACACGCTCTATCGTACTTCTGCATAAAGGCACTATTTCCGTATCCCATAATCAGCCTACGGGTACGATCTTCAAGGTTTATATTCCGATCAGCAATTCTGTTTATGACAAGGAGCAATTGGTGGGGGATGATGAAGAGCAGGTAGTGGAGGACGTTATCCCGTCAGTCAAGGAAATGCATTTTGAGATAGAGAAGAAGTGGACTGTACTTCTGGCGGAAGATAATGATGAAGTAAGAGCTTACGTCAAAGAATGTCTGGATCCTTATTTCTATGTGCTGGATGTAAATAATGGTAAGGATGCACTGGAACTGAGTCTGGAGAAATATCCGGATTTGATACTGAGTGATATCATGATGCCGCAGATGGACGGACTGGAACTGTGCTCACGTGTGAAGCAGGATTTACAGCTTGGGCATATTCCGGTTGTACTGATGACGGCTAAGTCCATGGTGGTTCATATCAAGGAAGGCTTTTCGGTGGGTGCCGATGACTATATCGTGAAACCTTTCAGTATGGATGTGCTGATTTGCCGTATCAACAGTTTGCTGGAATCCCGTGAGAAACTGAAGAAACTATATGGAAAGAAGTTCTCTCCGGAAGCGATGGGTATCGAGATTGTTTCGGGGGATGATCGGTTCACGCAGAGTTTCTTTGAGATTATAGAAAAGAATATTTCTAATCCGGAGCTTGGGGTAGACTTGTTAAGTCAGGAGTTAGGGTTGAGTCGTGCCAACTTGTACCGGAAACTGAAAGCGGTAACGGAGCTTTCTCCAACAGAGTTGATACGTAATAAACGTTTGGAAATAGCTGCCAAACTCTTGTTGGAATCCAGTTATACGGTTTCTGAAATATCGGTCTACACAGGCTTCAATAGCCATGCTTATTTCACCAACTGCTTCAAGTCATTTTATGGCTATTCACCTTCAGAGTGGGTACAAAGGCATAATGATAAGGGAGAAACTCCCAAATAGCTTCTGTTTTGCATATCGTTTGGAATAGAATCTCAAATGAATAAGACAATATTGAAAGTTGCGCTAAGATAAATCGCCTATCTTAGCGCAATCTTTTTATGGAGAATTTAATCTTTAAATCAATATCAACATTAGTAAGAATAATTATTATGAAATTTAAAACAGGATTAGTATCATTATTGGTCGTATGTGGAGCATGCAGCCAAGCGACAAAAGAAGCGGATG
>OGMR01000888.1_pt1 | contig 12234 bp, 9 predicted proteins | sample 1573251 | NCBI WGS metagenome assembly OGMR01 (sample SAMEA2581979, study PRJEB24529) | metagenome | biome: Human gut stool | place: China | collected 2011
GATGGATTCGGACGCCACACTCTTGACATGCTCGCGCGTCATGCTAAAGCAAAACAGAAAACCCAAAAAGCAGAGCGTGGCAATGCATACCATGGCATATTGCCAACTGGAAGCATTGCTATAGTCCATTGATTTAAACCAATTACACAATGGCTCCCATGCTCCCAAAGCGATAAAACTACCTCCGTATGCAAAAAACATACGGTAAGAAGAGAAAACCGTTTTTGTGTTCGAATCATCAGTCATTACTCCCAACATAGCCCCGTATGGTACATTGATTGCCGTATATACCGTCATCATCAAGATGTAAGTGACATAAGCCCATACCAGCTTACCCGTTGTCCCCATGTCGGGCGTTGTAAAAAGTAAAATCCCGGCAATGGCAAAAGGAGCTGCAATCCACAACAAATAAGGACGGTATTTACCCCAACGCGTATGAGTACGGTCTGCAATGACTCCCATCATCGGATCGGACACTGCATCCCAAATACGTGTCACCAGCATCAGCAATCCTGCATCAGCCAAGCTCAAGCCAAAAATATTCGAATAGAAGAACGGTAAGTAATAGGAGAATATTTTCCAGAACATAGAGGAAGACATATCCCCGAAACCATAACCGATTTTCTCTTTTAGTGTTGCCATAGTATGTTGTATTTTTATTATTTCATTATCTGCAAATTCTTGTCTATCAGTTTCTTCAACGTTTCTACCGAAGCTGATGAAGACAAGCCGTCAGCAGGCGTATTCATGCAATAGTCCACCAGCTTATCAATGGTAGAGGTAGCCACATGCATCCGCGTGTCGGAAGAAGCGTAGTAGATGAATACTGTTCCGTCTTCGTCGGCAATCCAGCCGTTGGTGAAAAGTACATTGCTTACGTCACCTATACGCTCCTCACCCTCGGGTACCATAAAGGCCCCACCGGGAGTGGCAATCAGTTTCGTCGGGTCTTCCAGGGAAGTCATGTACATATAGAGCACATAACGCAATCCGGCGGCACAACCGCGGACACCATGAGCCAGATGCAACCAGCCTTTCGGAGTCTTGATGGGATGCGGACCTTCACCATTCTTCACCTCCTTGATGGTGTGATAGTAGCGCTGGTCGATAATCTTCTCTTCCTTCACCTCGGCATGGGTTATGTCGTCCACCAGCGCCCAGCCGATACCACCACCGCTGCCGGCATCAATAAAGCCATCCTGCGGACGGGTATAGAGGGCATACTTGCCATCTACAAACTCCGGGTGCAGCACTACGTTGCGTTGCTGGCTCTTGGTCTTCAGGTCGGGTAGGCGTTCCCAGTTCTTTAAATCCTTGGTGCGGGCAATGGCAGCTGTAGCCGTAGCCGAGGACAAATCACCGGCAGGCGCATTGTCGTCGTGGCGTTCGGCGCAGAAGATACCGTAAATCCAGCCGTCCTCATGAGCCGTGAGGCGCATGTCGTATACATTCGTTGCCGGAATCGCGTCTTCGGGCATGGTGATGGGATAATCCCAGAACCGGAAATTATCAATGCCGTTGGGACTCTCGGCTACGGCAAAGAACGACTTACGGTCAGCGCCCTCTACACGTACCACCATCAGATACTTGCCATTCCACTTAATGGCCCCCGAATTCATGGTCGCATTCATACCGATACGTTCCATCAGGTACGGGTTGGACTTCTCATCCAAATCATACCGCCAGAATACAGGTGTATGAGCAGCCGTCACTACCGGATATTTATAGCGGGTGAATATGCCATTGCCGTCTTCCACGGCCACATTCTTTCTCGTAATCAACTCTTCGTGTTTCTGAAAGAGCCTCTCTACCTTTTCTTTAAAAGCTTCCATGTCTGTTATATTGATTGTTTGTTTATTGATACAGATTTACATCAGCTGCAAACAGCGTCTTGGGATTGTTATAAAACTCCACAAAATCCTCCGCAGATGTCTGTCCCGGATAGGGGGCATAGTAATGGGTCACCTTTTCACGGGCATTGCGCCACACCAGCACATAGGCAAGCGGATATTTCTCCAACGCAGGCAGCAGAGTACCAGTCCACCATTTGGCATCGGGAATTCCTTCGTAACCGGTTTCGGTCACAGCAATCACCTTATTGTGTGCTTTCCCTATACTGTCGATAATGGAAAGTGCCCTATCCATCCCGGCAAGATAGGCATCCCGATCGAACTGATAGGTATCGAAACCGATAACGTCTATCAACTCATCGCCCGGATACTTCTTCAAATATTCCGTCGTGTCCTTGGGTTCCGTGCCCGGAGAGTAAGCATAAAGTGCATTGTCCACTCCTTTGGCCTGCAGAGTATCCACTGTCATGTGCCACAATGCCTTATACTCCTCAGGGGTACACAGCTTCTCACCCCACCAGAACCAGCTGCCGCTGTGTTCGTGCCAGGGACGGAAAAGTACGGGTATCTTCACGCCGTCCGCCGTCTTCAACGAATGAAGGAAATCGGCCACTCCTCCCAACCAGCCGGCAAACTTCTGATGATTCTCGCCACCGGGCAGGATGGACTTCACCACCGTCGTATCCGATACATCCCAGGCATCACCGCCCGTCTTGGGATTGCGCGCATGCCAACTGAGCGAAACCATGCCGCCCCGCTGATACTGATTGATTATCTCTTTCCTGATTTTATCGAAGGGAACCTTATCCAGATTGGCGGCATTCCCAAGTTCCAGCTCTCCCAAATCAAAGCTGATGACAGCCGGATAGTCGCCACACACGCTTTTCACATCCGAACGGCCTTCCTCACCTTCCCAGCCGATACCATATACCGTATCGTCATGATGGCCGAGCATGATACCTTTGGAAGGGATTTTTTTCAAGTTAGCCAGTAAGTTCTCCGTTTCCTGCGTACGTGCAGCAGCCGTCTCTTCATTCACACTCTGTTCTTTCTTGGAAGAACCGCAGGCGGTCAACAGACTTACCGCCAGCATCATCATAGCAAATTTTACTTTTCTCATATCCATGTTTTTCAATCTGGTATTATTATTGGTAACACTAATTCCTGGCACAAAGATAGCGGATTGCACCAAGAGAAAATGATACAATTTTATCCCTTTACTATATTAAAAAACAGAATATAAAAAACGTATCATCTAACTTTCACCGGAACGCGCTTCCGCGAGACAATTCCCCGTTCCACTTTCCGGCGTTCCAGCTTCACCGGTTCGCTTGTAAAATCGGGAACATTGTACGAGTAGACCAGACGGTCGTAATACTCCCAAGGATTTTCCTGAGGAAGCAGGAAAGGCTTGCCCACCACCCCATTCTCATCCATACTTGCCAGATACAGACGAGTATAAAGCCCATCTCCCCTGCGGCTACTGAACACAAACCATCGGGAGTTACTGCTCCAGTTATGGAAACTTTCCGTATCATCGCTGTTCACCTCCTTTATGGGACGCATACCGCCATCCTTCAAATCCAACAGCCATAAATCGGCTTCTTTATGCCAAATTGAGAAATTCCCGTAATCCGACAAAGTAAACATGATATACTCGCCATCGTACGAGGGCCTCGGGAAGGAGATGCTTTTCTTCATAGCTGCCGCATTGACCAGCGTATCTATCTTTTCGCCAAATGTCCCGTCTTCCGGATTGAAATCTATACTACACAAGCTATAACGTATTTCCTTATATTCCGCCGGTATCGGCTTGGCCTCCGCAGTACAGAAATACAGTTTGCGTCCGTCCGGTGAAAATACTGGAAAGGTTTCGAAGACTTCCTTCTTCTGAAGCAAGGGAGAGAGCAGTAATTCATGTGTCTCGGGATGATAGACCAGTACATCCGATTCCAAGTCGAGCACTTCCACACGCTCATCCTTCACCGCATGGAAAGACTGGCGCGTATTGTTGACGGAATAGGCAATGTATTTTCCGCTTGGATGCCAATAGGGGTATACACCCGCCGAGAGCGTGGAATCCGTTTTCGTATCCAGCATTTCGCGCTTCCCGTCTATCTGCATCAAGGTCCCTCCGTTCTTTCCACGGATATGCAGGCTCAGACGGTCCGGATTTGTTTTGTTGAAAGCATGACAATTCAGGCACATGCCCGGCACCATGGTATTCTCCAGCAAGGGACGCTCCTCGAACGAAGCAAGGTCACGCTCATAAATGCCCATCTTGCTATAAACTTCATATCCGGGAGCCAGTTTACGGTATACCACTCCATAGTCTATCGGATGCGGACTGACATACATGGGGAAAGAACGGTACTGTTTCCACTCCCCCCCTTTCCGGACACACACCGTAAACAAAAGGCTGTCCCCCTTGTTTTCTTCCAAAAGTTTCTGCCATTTTTCCTGCGGAAATGATACTATTTTATCATTCACATGCATTTCTCCGGACTTTCCTCCGGTCACAGTCACATCCACACGTTCGTACGCTCCACCGATGCAGTTGAAATTCATGGGAGCAATGGTTGCAGGAATGGTCACGCCGATATAGTCGGGATAGATATCCGGCCATTCATCCACCTTCTCCGGAGAAGTCACCGGATTGCCGCAAGCGGCAAACCACCATGCAGCCATTATGCAAACAGCTATATTCTTCATCTTTTTCATCTTACTTTCCTAGTAACAAATAGTTCCAGTATGTACTGCCGAAACGCGCTTGCAACACCGGCCGGGCATCCTGCTGCGAGGTATATATCCGCGCAAATTCCGTTACATCCCGCACCACCTGGGGCGAAATGCTCCACGGCATACCCTGGAAGTTCTTGTGCGTCTGTGTCCATACATATACCAATGCTTCCTGATAGCTACGGGGAATATGGTCGTAACCGGCATGCTTGCCCAGCGGATAATACTTCATGAAACGTTCCAAGTCACGCTGCTGCAGGGCGTATGCCAGCATATACTCAAATGCCATCCGGTTCCGGTGGTCATGTTGATACAGCAACCCCAGCATGACATCCATCTCCCGGTCGCTGAACAAGAAATCCTCCGTATACCGTATTTGTCTCAGCCAGCCCCATTCTTTATGGGCATTGATTTTTTCTTCATTATACAGATAGGTCATGGCATCCTCCGCCCAGTCCTTATAGAAAAGGGTCTTTCTCAGTGCCCGCAGGTATTTGGCGGCCACCTCATACTGCCCGTTAATCAAATTGGTTTCGGCCAGCCGTTTGAAGCAACGACCGCTTTTATTGAAGTTGGGAATCGACTCCATCGCTTCGAAAGTGAAACGCTGTGCCGTATTTATCATTCCCAGATGATAATATGCCTCGCTGGTGGGCAACGGGGAAGTAAAATCACGCCGGAATTCCGGCAACAGTCCTTCCGTTCCATTCTGATAAAACTCGAACATGCGGTCACCCATCTGTCCGGTCTTTCCCAAAGCGAGGTTCAAGCAAGTCACGCCGAAGGGTGAATCCGGTGACTTCTTTTCCGCTTTTCCTATAATCTCCTGCCACTGCTTATTACGTACCAGCCGGTCATACTCCATCGCCTCCTCCTTATCCATATCGCAGCCGGCCGCCACGTAGTAATAGCCGAACAATGTCACGGCCACTACCTGCAGAATCCCATAAAATACCGGCTTCTTCTTCACTGCGGGCAAAACGGCCAGCAGGAAGGGAAGGACAACCAGTAATACGGCAAGCCCTATCTCTATCCAGGGAATCACCGCCGGGAAGCGGTAATATCCAATCCCCGCCATCAGGCGGTAGACGGGATACTGCACCCACATGCTTGCCAGCAACGGACAGCCGACGCCCCATAATCCGACACTCCAGAGCACTCCTGCACCGCCCCAGAAATTCCTGCCTTCAAGGTTCAACCGGAACTCGCGTACAATCACCCAGCCCATAAAGATGAAATGCGTCGCGCCTGCCGCCCAATAAAGCAAAGGAAGAGCTGCCAGAACATAGACTGCACGTTCCCGCTTTCCTTTCAAATCCGTATACGAGCAAGACACGGCCAGTGCCAGCAACAAAGCCACCACCAATGAAAGCATCGCATTCTCATCCCCCATGAAGTGCCACAAAACGATAACGGGCAGAAAGCTCAACGGATAATACGTATCAACCGCTCCCTGCTCCTTTGCCAGCTTCCAAACCAGACGTTGCAGCAATACATACAAGAGAGCCAGAATACAAGCGCCTGCCCACGTATGATAATAGAACTGCGTCAGATATTCGGCTATATAATCAGCCAGTCCGCCCGGAACAGCCATCCGTTCCCCAAAGTAACCAGCATCGAACAAGAAAAGCTGGAACTGTTCCTGATAGGAAAGATGGGCCGGGTATACACTTCCCCAAAAGAAGAATACCGCTACACCGAAAAGCATCGTGAGTCCTATCTTCCAAGTCTTTTTCAGAAATATATCCATAGAATTATTTACTATTTTATGTGAATCGGCAGTTGAAACCGATTTTTTTTACCGGTTATGAATTGAATGTGACATACGGACTATCTTCATTCCCCTCCTCCCAGGAGGAGGGGTGCCCGCAGGGCGGGGTGGTAGGTAAGGAAAGAAATCCTTGATTTTATGATTCATAGGTATTTGTTGTTTTACCTACCACCTCCCCCTACGGGTACTCCTCCTTCCAGAAGGAGGAGAATGAAGATAGCACAGCTTTAGCATCTAATTTAGATAGCACAACTTTAGCATCCGTTTCTTTTTCCGGAAGTGTTATGAACCGATTTAAACTACTGATTCGCATATTTTACAATTTACTATTTGTTGCGTTGAATATTCTGTCATTTGAATTCCTCCGCCTTCAGTTGCCGGTTTATCCGCTTGATGGAAGAAGCATCAAAAGGAACGGGAGTGGCCGACAAATCGGGGATATTGTAGGATTTCAATGTCAAATCGTCTTTTTCCGGGTCCGACTGGGGCAGCACAAAAGGCTTGTGCGCCTTCCCGTCGGCATCCAGATAGGCAAAATAAACCCGCCCGTACTGCCCGTCACCCCGCTTGCTGGCAAAGGCAAACCAACGGCTGCCCGACGACCAGCAGTGATAAGTGTCCGAACGGTCGGAGTTGACCATCGGCAGGGAGTCGATGGCACCCGTCCGCAAATCCATCAGCTGCAATTCCGTCTCCCGGTGCCAGATGGGAAATGTCCCATAATCAGCAACGGTATAGAGCAAGTAACGTCCGTCCGGCGAAGCCTTCGGATGGCACACGGAGCCTTTCTCCAGCCGGGCATTCCAAAGGGTATCCACGCGGTCGCCCCAGGTGCCGTGATCGGCATCGAACGCAATGCGGCAAAGCGAATAGCGTAATTGCCGTATGCTGTCCGGCAATGGAACGGTTGGAGCCGAGCAGTAATATATCCATTTCCCGTCGGCAGAGAAAGTGGGAAAAGTTTCCAGTACGGTGGAATCAGCCGTGAGCGGAGACACAATCATCCGGTTCCCGTCAAAATCGGCGACAGCCAAATCGGAAACAGTGTCATAAACTTCCAGACGGCGGTTACTTTCCGTATGGAACATAGGAATAATCACGTTGGACGAGAATACACCGTACCGCCCACCGGGATGAAAATCCCCGTAGACAGCAGCAGATACCATCTGTTCATTCTTCAATGCAAGTTTACGGAGCTTGCCGTCACGGTTCAAGACAGTCCCCCCTCCCTCACCCCGAAGATGGAACATCGAAAGGTCGCCACTACAGCCTCCATGCACATGGCAGTTCATGCATTTGCCGTCTGTCTGACCGTTATCTGCCAAAATGCGCTCCTCGAAATTCTCGATGCAACGTTCACGTATCTGCAAAGCATTCCATACCTCATAGCCGGGTTCTATCAGGCGGTAGCTGATGTAGGCATCAATCCGGTCGGCCACCACCTGCCACGTAAAGGAAGGATAACGCAACCAACGGTCATTGGTACGGGCCATCACAGTCACTTCCAAAACGTGTCCCTTCTCCGCTTCCAACAATGCACGCCAGGCTTTCAAGGGGAACACCGCCTTGTTCCCGCGCGCGTTTATCTGCAAGCTGTCCGATTTCCCCTTCACGCTGACCCATACTGCATCCACCCCCTCATTCCGCAAAAGAAAATTCAAAGGAGCCACATTGCAGGGAATAGTCACATCCTGATACTCAGGATAGAGCACCAACGGCTGCTCTGCGGACTGTACAGCTGCAGGACGGGGTGCACAAGCATACAGGCAACACAACAACCCGACCCCAAAAAGGATATACCTGACTTTTCTATCTTTCATATTTCCCGTTATTAGCCTTACATAGCCACCGGCAATGCCAGTAACTGATACATCAAAGTACGCGCCATTCGTTCATGCCCCTTCGTATTGGGATGCAAACGGTCGAACCCGGAATCATAAAAATAGACAAGCTGTTCTTCAACCATCGGGTTCATACCCGAAACTGCGTTAAGGTCTATCACCGGCATTCCCCATACATTACCGGCTTCTTTGACAGCTTGTATATACGTATCGATATATTCACCACAAGCATTCTGATAACTTTCATCCGGTTGTACATTTGTCTCATCAAATTCGGCCAATGAACGGTGTAGCGGAGTCAGCAGCACAATCTGCTTGTCCGGGAAGAGTTGCTTCAATTTAGACAGCCCTATATTGATACGTCCCTTATAGGTATCTTTCGTCATTATGGGAGTACGCTTTTTGCGGTTCACCATCTTCTTTGTCTCACCACGGGCTGCCATTACCCGTTCCTCCGTTTCCATAAACCATTCACCCACCGGAACACCGTGATTAAAGTCATTCGTACCCAGGAAAACCAGAATAGCATCAACCTCCTCTCCATGTTCCTTCTTCAGCTTCTCGGCCTGATTGGGTAAGTCGTCCCACTGCCGACCGCTCACGCCATAAACATAAGGGATAATGCCCAACCACTCTTTCAAGAAATCCCAATATTTCCTAATTTTGTCACCGTAACTATTAGGATCGGTTATGGAGTCACCCAGATAACCAACTCTCTTTCCCTGCCACGGATGACAGATATTTCTCTTGGTACCATTGTCTACCGCTTTCGGATGTGAGTCCTGCGCATACAACGGCCCGACACAAAGCAGCAAAACGGCAGATACTATCAACAATCTGTTTCTCATATATATCATATTTATTTCAACATTACTTTCCCTTCATCGTAGCATAGTGGAAATAAAACCAATATGTTTTTCCATATTTGGCTTGCAGAGGAGCACCATTACCATCGTTTGCCTCGTACAGCCGGGTATATTCACTGAATTCATCCAATACTTGAGGCGGTATATTCCATTTTTCCACTTCATCCAACGAAGCCTTTTTCCCGGCAAGATAGATAAGTAAACCTTCGGCATACAATCTGGAAGGAAACTTCTTTGCAGCAAACTCCCGATAATCTCCGGCGAAAGCCCCAATATCCTTATTCAGCAAATCAAAGCAGAGAAGGTAATCGCATGCCAACGTATTATCAGGATTGTTACGCAACAGATGACGAAGTGAAAGCGGAATGTCGGCAGAAGAACGCAAAGTATCCGTTGCAGGCAACAACAACCGCTTCCGTTCCAGCCATTGGCAGACTTCGGCCGTCTGTTTTCCGGGAATACGTCGTTCTGCCCAATCACGGTAACACATTGTCTTTTGCAGGAGACGAAGATATTTCATAGCCGCCGCCTCATCACCGTTCACCAGGTTGATTTCCGCCAAACGCTTGACAGCTCTTGCCCCGGTGTGGTGCGGAGAAAAAATCATTCCCAGAATGGCGGCATGTTCAGCCATCGTCATATCTCCCAACGCAAACCAGACTTCATTGGCTGCATAAATAGTGAGGTAGGTAGAATGGGGAGCCACAGGCAGAAACAGCCCTTGCGAAGCCGGTTGATAACCATCCATCAGCCGGTCGGGAAGCCGGTTCTGCTGTGCATTCAGCAAATTATAATAATAGGCAGTGAACGGAGAGCGGTATTCACCCTCCACCAACAGTTTCCGTACTTTTTCCGAACGGCCGAAATACATTTCCGAATCCAACGCCAAAAGATATTCCCGCCCTAAATCGGGCATATTGTACCATCGTGACGACCAATCGCCACAGCCAAACAGCCAATAGCCGGACAATACCGCCAATATGCTTACCGGTAAGCCCGACTTCCACGAACGTCGCATGCAGCTACGGCACAACAACAAAACACCTCCGATACCGGTTAAAGCGATTGTGCCGGAAAGCGGATAACTCAATCCGCATTGCCTTCCTGCCTCCCAAGCCACCGCCAACACCGTAGGAATCCACGCCCAACGTCCCATGTACGGAGCCAACAAACGAAACACCACCACTCCCCAAAGCAACAGCACGACAGCCATTATGGTCGGGCCACCCCCTTCGTAATAAAAGAATTGAGTGAGGAAATCTCCTGACAGACGTGCCAGAGCCGCCGGATGCCGCAGATACCCGGCCAATGGTTCGGTGGCAAGCAAAAAGAGCTGTGTCTGCTCCCGATGGAACAGATGATAGGGCAATATCCGGAAGAAAAAAAGAAACAACGCCAAAGCACCGATTCCTGCCGCTCCCCATTCAATGTATTTCCTTCTGCAAGCTTTCATCCAACAGTTTTTGTTGTTCTTCCGTCAAGGAGCCACGCACCATCTTCCGCATGAATGTCCCCAACGTATTGTTTCCCTGCTCTTTCAAAAACAGAAAGTTCGTTTCCTGCTCCTGCATCCTCAGACTGTCACGTATCCGTATCAGATGCAGTGAATCTTTTCCGGTGGCATTCCGTAGTCCCGTCCGGATAAAATGGTAAGCCTCTTGCTTCTTTTCCCTCCCCTCTTTCCATTTCTGAAGGGCATCATTTTGCGGAGTGCCCGTTACCGAACCGACAGAGTCGGCCTTCACATGTATGGTTCCCGGCTCCGTCACCACCAGCAGTTCCTGGATGTAGATACGCAGCAGATGGCGCAGACGCAACACCCTCATCTCCTCCCCTTGTCCGGAAAAAGAAAAAGAGGCATTGGTTATCTTTACAGAATCCACCCGCCCCGGCGCATTCTCCATCGGCACGAGGTATATCCATTCCCCGTCGTATTTCACCGACGGCAACGTTCCTTCAATCACATAATTCTGTCCGGAATTTCCACAACTTGCCCAAAGAAGGCAACTGATACAGAAAAGCAAGATACGTGTTTTCATCCTTATACATTAGAATTTCAACAAAGGTAGGCGTTTACCAACTGTCAGCCTAATATTCAATTAACCAAAGATAATATTTTTAATCAGAGATTTTCTTCACCGCCATACACTCCATTTCCACCAGCCACCCCGGGCGACAGACGGGAGCCAGCGTAATCACTCTCGGCGTATCGGGAAAACGCTTGTCAAACATCTCTTTCACTACAGCATAATCCGCAATATCACGCAGATAGACAATGATATGCCCTACATCTCCAAAGCCGCAGTCAGCTTCCTTCAGCAGAGCCTCCACATTCTCCCACATCCGTTCTGTCTGACGGCGTACATCTCCGGCATACATCACTTCCCCACGGTTGTTGATACTCGCCGTACCGGAAATGAGTACTTGCCGACGGTCGTCGTAATCCACCGCCGTTCCCCGTTCGAAACTGACTCCATACTCATAAGTGGGGTTCAGGTGTGTGCGGGCATAGAGATATTTGATTTGTCCGGGCTTTAATCCCGCTACAGCAAAAGCGTCAAGCATCACCAATGCTTTCGGATCGGCATGACGCCCACCGATACCGGTACTGGCAATATAGTGCGTGTTCTCCGTCAGGTTCTGGGTGACGAACATCTCATTGCGTGCCTTGACTACACCGGCATAATTGCAATCCACATTCTGCACAAATATCCAGGTACGCAGGCAATTGTCGGCCAGAGTACACCCTTCCTCCATCAGTTGCATGGCATAGTCGTTGAGCAAAAGACGCATCTGGTATTCCGAATTGGCGGCACGATTGAAGCTGCCTCCCATCCAGAGCTGGCGGTAAGCACCGTGTTTCACTTCATACAGTCCGTTCGGCAGCACTCGTGTCTGCACATCGGTCTGCAGATAGGCCCACAAAGCAATCTTGGTGCCATCCAGCGGAGGCTGTTCCACCACAGACAGCGCGCAATCGGAGCTTTCCGCCGTAGCGGCAAGCAACAGTTCCGCTTGGTTGGCGGCATCACTCAGGAAGTATCTTTTAAAAACCGCCACGGCTCCGGACAGTTCTTTTTTCAGTAAAGCGGCATACGCATCCAACACGACATTCATCTGTTCACGATAGGTCTGTTTCGGGTCAGTGGCATGTATCATCACATGGT
>OGMR01000892.1_pt1 | contig 12185 bp, 10 predicted proteins | sample 1573251 | NCBI WGS metagenome assembly OGMR01 (sample SAMEA2581979, study PRJEB24529) | metagenome | biome: Human gut stool | place: China | collected 2011
TAAACGTTCCTTTAAGTCAATATGCAAAAGCTGTTTATGTTAATCTCATTGTTACTTGGAGTGGAGATCCAAGTAGACCTTATGGAGCACACTTTACTTTAACTAGTAATGGATTTGTACACGGTTTTCAAGAAATATCTAGTTCCGGTGTTCTTCCAGGAGATACAGAAAGTTTCTCAATACAAGTAATAAATGATTATAATGTTTTTTCGTGGAGTTCTTCTGGTGTTTGGTATGCATATCACGATGATCTAAAACAAATACAATCTACAATTAGTCCTAGTTCTGGAAATTTTAGCGCTAATAATGACATATACATAACTTTTAATACATAAAATTAAAGATAAAAATAATTTTTAATTGTTCTCTGGAGGTGTTGGAAGACGAATATCTATATAAAAAACTTGTTCAGACTCTGAAAGAGTTATATTACTAGGAGTACATACTCCCGATTGACTATATAGATTTCCAGCCGAGTATAAAAATTTAAGATAATTTGATCCAAAAAATTCTGAATCTATTTTTTGAATTTTAGTATCCGTATATGCACTTCCCATTCCAGATCCTTCAAATTCAAAAGAAGGTATTCCAACTTTTCTTAAAGTTAACATCCAATTAATTTGTCTTCCATTACTAGAAGAAGGTATATTTATTTTAAATGTCCAGTATTTAATTCTTTCACCCTCTTGTTTTAAAAGAACAATTATATTTTTATAAAATTTAAAGAGATAGAGTTAGTATCTATCTCTTTTTTATTAATTTCTATATGTTCCTTTAAATCAGAGTGTAAGATTAGGAAATTTACATTTTGTTGTAGCTAGTGTTAATACCCCTGATACATGGGATATTGAAATTACTATAAAAGACGGAAGTAATAGTATCCAATGGCTTACTCTAAACGGAGTTTTTGTAGGTCAAGAAACTACAGAACAAATACCAATAGGTAATTTTAATATAGAGGGACATCTTTATGGAGAACCTACAAAAACAGTAAATATATCTCCATATTCTGGATATTTAAGTGGAAATACTATTAATATAAATGTTAGTGTTCCATATTAAGCTTCTTGTAAAGTCATAGTATGATGACTTTTAATATCTGAGAAAGAAAATGTTTCAGAAACTACTTGTCCTGGAGTAAGTGTTTTCTGATTATCAAGATAATTATCTATATAAAATAAATAACCCTTTGTTGAATTTCCTGTATTTTCAATTTCAATTATTCCTGATATTTTATCACCTTCACTAACCCACAATGTCCATGTGGATCCAAGAGTCTCTCCAGTATATTCCCCTGAAGTTATAGTAGTATTAGTTCCAAATTCATAAGTCATATCATCAAATTGTACTATATAGGTTGAAACAGTTTTACCATCTTGACTTAAAGGAACGTTTATGTTGGAGGGTGATGGCCAAGAATTACCATTTTCCTGAATACCACTTCTTGTTTGAGAAAGTCTTAAGTTACCACTTCGACTTGATGTACTACTATTTGCACCTGCTGTTACAGAATTTCCACTTCCTGAGAATGCTCCACCTCCAGTATTATCTACAGTACCTGTATAACTAGCAGTTTGTCAATTACCCCAAGATGTAGAAGACCAGTTATTACCCTCATCAGTAGAAGATTGTGTTCCATCTCTATATTGAGAAGTAACTGTTACGGACTTCGTTCCACCACTTGCATCAAAACTTAATGATGTTGGATTTGCAGAAAATGAATAATCCCTTACAGTTCTAGTTTGAGTACCAACGGCTTGACTACAACTTACTGTTTTCTTTGTTCCCGATCCACTTTGAGTATAGGTAATTGTAGCACTTCTAGCTGCTCCAGTATTTACTCCAACACTTACACTTGCACTATTTGTTCCTGTTCCAGTAGGGGTAGTTGAAGAAAACGCAGTATAACTAACAGCTGACCAATTACCATAACTAACCTCACCGTTAATATCATTTGTGTATTTGGGTCTGGATCTAGAAACTATACTTACTGTTTGATTACCACCATCTTTTGTAAAACTTAGAGAAGTAGGTGAAACACTAAATTCATACTCCGTAGTAGTCGTTGTTGCACCAGATTGAGATAGATTTGCCGAAGCTGTTTCAGATGTATCTCCTGTACATCTAACACTGAGAGTACCTGATCTTGAAGAACCTGAGTTTGCGCTTGCTTTTACAGTTATAGTATTTCCTGAAGTAGTTTGAGAAAAACCAGTTCCTAAATTTGTTGGATAAATTTCCCAACCAGTACTTCCCCATGATCCATAAGTAGTACCTGATACTGAGTTTACAGTAACTAATCTACGTTGAGATGTAACAGTAAAACTTTTACTTTCACCTGTAGCACTGAAAGATGCTGATGTAGGATTAAGACTGATACTATATTCATAATAAGTTCTTTCTGTTGCAGCTGATTGAGTAATTGTGGCTTCAGGAGAATTTACTCCACTATATGTGCCTCTCACTCGAACAGAGCTAGTAGATGTTGATGAATTACTATTAGCAGTAACAACAGCCCCAGAAATTGAGAAACCAGAAACAGGAGATACTATAGAGAAACTTGTTACGTTTTGATTCCCTGAATCTAAAGGCTGTGTACTTCCTGAACTCCAAGTCCTAGTACCATCTCTATGTGCTGTACCTGATAGTGTTGAAGTACCACCAGAAGCACTGATTGTTGTAGGATTAGGAGTACATGTTACAACCCAAGTATTCCATGCATCTGAATAAGAGTTTTCTGCTTGACTAACATTAGCGCTAGATGCTGAACTAGATTTACCATAACAAAACGCGGAAGAAAACGGCGGAAATCCTTATATCTGAACAAAGAAAAATTTATCAAGAAAAAGATAGAGATTTTCTTTGTTTTATTTTTTATTGAATCATTAAACCAATTTAATTATGGCAGACTTATTAATAGCAACAAAGGCTTTCTGTAATACATTAAAGGCAGGCTCTTTCACTGGAGATACTACAATGTGTCCTACAAGAAGCCAAATTGAATCAGCTGGTTTGTATATAAAAAAAGGTTATACCTATGCAACCGATCAGCTTGTTCCCCAGGACCATATAGAGCGTCTTGATTGGGAATATACTTTCTCTGTAACTCCTACGACAGCTACTATATCCGCGGCGGGAGGATCACAGAAATTTACAGTTACCTCATATAAGAGACAATACAGTTACAGTAATGCAGGAAACCGTATCTATGTAGAGGGATCACAGACAAATGTGGGGTATACTAGTTCCAATTCAGGTTCTGGAACATGGACCGCCGCGAATGATACTATCAGTTATGGAGCAAATACTGGATCAACACAACCAGGTGGTACTATAACATGGACTCAGTCTGAATCTTTCGGTTCTGATCCTAAGAAAACAGCTACTGCAACTCATAAACAAAATGCGGATTCTATCAAACCAAATGGAGATGGTTATAGCAATCCAAGAATCACTGCTTTCAGTTATCCTACAGTTATTCCAGCCGCTGGAGGTAATTCGACACCTAGCTACTCCTATGAACAAACGGTATATTGGGTATCCGGAAAAACAACAACACTCACATCCGGCGGAACTCCAACATTTAATAGAACTTCAGGAACAGCAACCGTAAATTCCTCGAGTGGTTTGGCTAATACTGGATCTAAAGGTACAACCCAATCCGGACAAACTACTGTGGCTGTTGTTTCATTAACTATCACGATGAATGGTAAATCTAGTTCAGCAAGTAGCGCTAATGTTTATCAGGCAGAAAATAAAATTGAACGTCAAGATTCTTGGGGAGCATGGTATATTGAATATCTTACTCTCGGAAAAACAACTTTTGAAAAAGAAGGAGGTTCAACAACCATTACAACAAGAGCTAGGAGGGATGGAAAAAATGTATGGTCATCTGGAGAAAGAACGGATACCTATGATACAGCAACTCCAAATCTCTCTTCTAATGTATCTTGGGCAACTATCTCAGGAACTACTCTTAATGTTTCATTAAACACTAGTTATGCAAGAGATGGTAAAGTAACAGCAACCTACAGTGGAGCATCTAAATCAGTAGATTTCCATCAAGCAGTTGGTAGATTAGTTAACGACACTAGAACAGTTTATAGTATTTCCGTAACTCCTACAACAATGACATGGGAATATAATCAAACTTCTGGAAAATCATTCACAGTTACTTGTAGGGGACAATATCAAGAATACTGTTCCTACGATGGAGGTAGTACTTATAATTGGGAAAATGTTGGAAGTGCTACTACAGCCAATTATACCGAATCTCTAAGTAATACTTCAGAATTTACACTTTCAGGAAGTAGTGTATCAGTTAAATCAAGTAATACAACTCTTTATGATAAAACTGGAACTGTAACTTTTACTTGTAGTTCAGATACCTCTAAGAAAGCTTTTATTTCACTAAGACAGAGAGCAGATGTACAGGAAGATACAAGATATAGAGTGGTTGTTTCTCCAACTTCTCTAGTTTTCGAGAGTACTGCTGGATCTCAACGAGTAAATGTTACTCCACAATATCAAACTGTAAGATGGGCTACTGGAACGACTAAACCTTCCTGGCCAAGTTCATGGAGCGATAGTAGCTCTAGTTCCTGGAGTGTAAGTCTTAGCGCTGATTCGGGTATTTCTCAAAGTCCAAGTTACTCAAATGGATACACAACAGTTTCAGTTACTGCAAATTCAAGTGAAACTTCAGAAAGAACTGGTACATTAACAGTATGGCATGATAGTGATAAATATGGCACAAGTACTGACGTATCATTGCGTCAAAGGAAAAAAGATAGAATTGAATATGAATATGAATATCTATATTCTTTTTCTGCTACACCAACGTCATTAAGCTATCCTAAAAAAGGTGGAACAAAATCTGTATCTGTAACTTCTACAGTTCAATCTAGATCTAGAACTATAATTAATGGAAGTGCTGGATCATGGAGTAATTGGGGAACAGCAAGTAGTGTCGGTTATACTGGAAGTGTTTCAGGAACTGGATTTTCTCTTTCAGGAAATAATGGAGCAACAGCTGGATCTAATAGTAACAGCTCAGAAAGAACGGGAACATTAACTTTAAAACAAACAAGATCTAGTACTCCAGTAAATTCAAGCTCTAGTTCTTCTACAATTTCTATACAATTAAGACAAGACGCCAATATTACTACAATATCAGACGGATATCAATATGAACATGAATTAAGTGTTAGTAAAACTAGTTTTGATGCAAGTGGTGGTAGTGCAACAATTTCAGTAACATCTAGAAGAAGAGAAATTTATCATATGTCAAATGCTCCCACAACATACTTAACTACCAGTTGGGAAAGTTGGAGCTCTACTCAAACTGTTTCTGGTACTGGTTTCTCTAAATCTGGAAATACATTAAACGTATCATCTAATTCTAGTACTTCTAGTAGAACTGGTAATGTAGATTCGTCTCAAAACCAACCTAATAAATGTTCTTTGTCAAGTTATCAATCAGATTCCTCCAGTTTAAACGTTCCTTTAAATCAGGATGGTGAAGCTCCTAAATACAGAAGCATAGATATTACGCTTACTCTTCCTCCTTCTGCTGTAGCTTGGAAATTAACAGGAAGTGTTTTAGGAATAGGAAGTCTTGAGATGTATAGTATAGAGTTTCCCAGGTTATCCACTTCTGTAGATATATCAGATACCATTCCAGATGCAATTAGTAATATACGTATAAATGCTAACTTTTCTTATAGAGTAAATGGAAGTGGTGAAGCAGATTGGAGAGCTGGAACTACAAGTATAAGTCCTAATAGTGTATCGTTTTCACAAGGAGAAACTGGATATAAAAACTTTAATGTTACAGGAAGTATATAATTTTTCTATCAAATAGTCATGCTTGTATCAGATAATTCAAAAGTTCTATGTCTACTATAAACATTACCAGACCTGTAATATATATATATCATTTCCTGGTAGAACATTTACAGTCTTTCTAGGAGTAGTATTAACACTAACTCCTTGATCAAGATAGTATGATAAGGTAAGAGTATTGTCTGTAGTACTATATGCAAAATATTGAAATTCACTTGTATTATTTTGTGGGATATAACTTGGATGAAATAAATAAACTACTAAATATGGTACTCTTGTAATATTCATAGTTATACGTTCTCTCTTTTTACCATCTTGATCTAAAGGAACGTTTATGATACAACCTGAAATTCTTATATATGTATTATTAACATTAAACATATAAAATTATGGTAACATTTATTATCGCTGCGATTGTTATTATCGCATTAGTATTGTGGTTTAAATTTAAAATAGCAAAACACAAAAAACCAGAGGAAAGATCTGCTATAGAGTCTATGCTAGTTACTCAAGGGGTAAAAAATAGAAAATCCCTTGAAGAAGCAGCAGGGGCAATGAGAACAGCAGAGATTTCAAGAGATGAGGCAATGCAGAAAACTAAAGATGCAATTACTCAACTAGATTCTGATTTTAAAACTGAGTTAAAAAATTTATTACTAAATCAAAGTAAATTATCAGCTAAATTACCACAAATGAAATTAATTCCTGGGAAAAAAGAAGGAGCAGCCAGGAATAGTAAAAAGAAGATGGAAGAAGCTTTAGCAAAAGGTCGTCAAGAAGTAGCTAATGAGTATAAGAAAAATGCTATGATGTATCTAGATCAAAAAAATAGAGCTTTAGAAAGAATAAAAAGAGCTGAAAAAAGTTTAGAAGATCTAGAAATTAACATTGATCTTGCTCAAGCTACTTATGAAGGTAGAAAAAGTCAACTTGATGATATTCTTCAGGAACTTGAATCAATGCATTCTGCTATAAGTACTGCTAAATTTAGAGCTAATATGGAGATGATTGAAAGTTTACGTCGTGAAACAGTAAATAAATTAACTGAACAAAATGCAGAAATAGAAGCTCAGAATCGAATTTCTGGAATAGAAGATTCTGGAAGAAATTCTATTAACTCTGCTGATTATGAAGATGAATTTAATAATCTTTAATACAAACAATTATGGGAATTAATTTAGTAAAAGGACAGAACATTAATCTTTCAAAAGAATTTAAAGGTCAAACAAAATTTAAAGTAGGTCTTAGATGGGATGCTACTCAAAGTTTATCAGGAGAAGAATTCGATCTAGATTCATTTGCCTTTGAACTTACTGATAAAGTAGGGAATGGAGGAAAAGTAGTCTCTCTTGATCATATGGCTGCTTATTTTAACGGCACTGATCCGGGGAGAATGAACTTTGATAAAATTACTTTCCGAAATCCTGATGGAACCCTTGGATTTAGAAGTATTGATGGAGCTTGTAAGTTACTTGGAGATGCTAGAACAGGAGATGTATCTGAAAACGGAGATGATGAGGTTATTGAAATTGACTTGTCTAAAGTTGATCCAAGAACTAAGTCAATCTTGATAGCAGTAAATATATATTCTCCTGGGGGATCTAATTTCGGACAAGTAAAAAATCCAGTAGTTAGTATCTATAAAGATAACTCTGATATTTCTGAAATCAGTTATGATCTTCTTGAGGATTATAGTAGATTTACAAGTATATTTGCTGTAGAAATTTACAATCATAACGGGGATTGGAAAATAGGAGCTCTTGGAGTAGGAAAAGAGAACTGGGAAGATGAGTTGACTAAACTTGGAATTCTTTAATAATATAATAAAAGGACTAGAGGTAATTCTAGTCCTTTATTTTTCTCTTACTTTAAACGTTCCTTTAGATCAAGATGGTAAGAAAGAAGATTATGGATATTTAAGATTTCAAATAAGAAGCGTTACCTCTCCTTCAAGATATGATATAGATATTTATAATAATAATGTTAGGGTAACTTCTATGAGTGGTGTATTTGTGGGACAGCAAAGTAGTAATAATCCAGTTAAACCTGGAGGATATTCTTTATCAGGTTATCTTTACAATGAACCTTATAGACCTATATCATTTGTTCCATCTACAGGAACTATAAATAAAGATCAAATTATTACTATATATATTGATGTGCCTTATTAATTATTTCTGATAAGCTGTAAAAGTTATTGTTACAGGAGCTCTATTTCTATCTTGTGGAGTTATTATTAATTTAGCATTTCTTACTGTAGAATTTATTCTCCACATTATGGAAATAAAACTACTATTCTCATTTATATATAAATTATAATTTTCATTTTCCCAGCTAGTACTAAAAGAAACTTCGAAAAGTCTTTTATCAAATACTCTAACTAATTGAATAGGAAATCTGCTAGTATTATTCAATGAATTAAATTCATATATAAGATCTGTTGGTTCATTAATAACATAATCAGTTGCAGATGATGTTACAGTCTCTACTCTCCCTGTAATACCTCCACGAATACTATCAAAATGTGTAATATTTATATCACCTAGTCCTAAAGTCCAAGAAGTATAATTACCACTCTGATTTAAAGGAACGTTTAAAGTAAGAGAAAAATAAAGAGAAGGAAAATAAAATCCTTCTCTTTTTATTATTTAAGTATAATAATAGAATAATAAGTTTATTTGGAGAATCAACTTACTTTTCTAAATTGTATAGTATACTTACTAAGATCTTTCACAATACAAGTTCCTTTTTCTTGGATAAAACGATCTATTGGATTTTCCACAAACTTAGGAATTAATTCACTTCTTTCCATACTACATTCAACTTTTAGATCTGGACAGTTCATTATTTTGTCATAAATTCCTAATAATGAATAGGCATTTCCTTCATATTCTATTGTATCATCATCTATTGTTTTCATTGGACATGCCTTTTCATAAGATACTCCAAGTAATAAGTCAAATAGTAACATGATCCTAGGTCCAAATGATGCACAGTATTTTGTATAATTCTCATCGTAAAATTTTCTTATTTCAAATACTTTACTTATTGGAACATAATTAGTATTAGAATCATGAACTACAATAATTGGTTGAAGAGGATTTTTCCAAGATTGTTGTTTTGATACTCGAATATTATTCATAAATCCTCTAGCCATTATCGAACTAGTTCCTCCTTGAATGGGAAGATTTACACCAAGTCTTTTTATTCTAGCTATTAAATTCTTTTTTTCTCTTTCAGAAGTTGCTTTTAATAACCATTCATATTCCTGAACTTTTAGTTTATCTCCTAACATAGTATTAACAAACCCAGAATTTTCAAGGGGATATTGTTGTTGAATTGCTACGTATTCACGTAACTTAGGAAAACTTTTATATAGACCTTGAATAATATTTTCTGCTTCTTCTTCAGAACAGTTTAACCTTTCTGCCAAACTCTTCTTTCCGAGGCCATATAGTACTCCAAGAAAAATAGTTTTAAAACGTTTTCTCCACATTTTCTTAACAGTTTTCTGGAGTTTATCAAAATCGTCACCTAAATATAATTTTGCACTATATATATAAATATCTTCCCCTTTTTGAAATTTATCAATTAAATCTGGATCTTCACTTGCAAATCCTGCTGCTTTAACTTCAGCTGATGATATATCAAAATAAGTTTCTACAAATCCTTCATCTACTCTGTTTCCATATTCATCATAATGATACGGAGGGATAATACAATCTTTTAGATCTGAATGAGAGATAATAGTATGAAATCCTGAAGACCATCTTTTACTAGATTTTGTATTAACTTCATAATGTACAAAGCATTTTTCTACTGCTCCGGGTTCTCCTGGATCTGCTTCTCGGATAGGAATATGATCTTCACCTTCAATCACCCATTTATTATTAGCTTTAAACATTCCATCTATGTATGTCGATAGTACTTTTGCATATTTCTTATAGAGAAGATAATTTATTGTAAATTTTCTCATAAAATAGAAATTCTCTTGCAAATCTTGTTCTTGAAATGGAATACTGTATAAATCATATTGACTATTGAGTTCATTAAAAAATTGTGTTTGTGTAGTAAATCCTATAAAATCTGCCCAAACATCTTTAACTGGATGAACATCTTTTGCTGTTTCTACATCTATTCCTCCTTTCCAAAATTGTAATGCTAGGTTGAATATTTTAATAGGATATACTCCTTGATAAATCCCATCTTCTGGAATATTACAATACTTTTCCCATTCATACATAAAATGATTAAAAGCATCTCCAATATTATTTATTCCTAGGTTTTTGAAAAAATCTTCTTTTTTATCTCCTGGAAGTTGTTGTATGCTTTCAGATAAGGCAGCTATAAATGATGATTCTTTTTGATAAAGTTTATACATTTCATCTACAATCTCATCATTTTCAATAGGACTTTTACATTTAAAATAATTATTACTTATAAATGTTGAATAATCTAAAAGATTGAATTCTTGTCCGAATCCTCTTATCGTATCTGGAATATTATTTATATCATTTAATTGATTTCTACTTATATTACATAATTCTAAATATGCTCTTTCATAGTATAAATACTTTTCAAGTTCTAAGTGCCTTTCTGAAATCTTTATTTTATCTAATCCTAAAAGAAGAGATAATTTTTCTGAAATAATACCTAAAATTTTCTTTTTTCTGGAAATTCCTTGATCTATTTTTCCTTTAAATTTAGTTTCAATCATAGATTCTTTCACAATATCTATGAATTTTTCTGCAAAATTCTCTCCATACGTCATTAATAAAGACCCTTCATTTAATCCCGTTTCATAAGCATCCATTGAGTCTATATTATTAGTAAGTATGAATTTTGTAATCTCTAAAGAATTACCATTAAAGAAATTATTATTTTCAAGTAATATCCTACAAGTTTGATTATATTTCTTTATATCAGCCATTAACTTAGAATGTTTTTTCATTTTTATCATACATCTAGCTGTAGCTGTATAAGTAATTCCCCATGCCATCATTTTATGACATTCTTTCTGATACCTAAGACGATATGGTTCATCTATATACAAACCAGATGAATGTAATCTTGCTCCTAACCTAGAATTATCAAGAAAGGTTTGAAAAGCTTCCTCAGAATATGTATCTTTTCTTGCTAAATATATTTGAAGGGTATAAAATGCATCTAGATTACAATAATAACCGAGAATATCACTTGGAATATTCATAAATGGGCAACCAAAATATTCTGATATTAAAGTTTCAAATTCTTGAATATAATTTGGATATAAAGAACATATCATTTCCCATTCTGGAGTATTTTTATAATTATCTGGAGTTACTTTTAAAACTTTTTTTCTCTCTTTTTTTGTTTTTCCTACTGTATCAAAATACATCTTATCCAAAAGATCTCCTAATCTATCGAAATCTGTATCCCAAACTGTAGCTTCTATTACATTTTGAGCTGTCCATTTCAAAGAATATTTTTTTAAATGATTTCCATCTAAAACATTAATAATTCCTGCATCACAAAGATTATATAAATCCACAAACTTAAGCATTCGATGAGATACTTGAAATTCATATTGTTGGTTAAATACCCAAATATTATTCATTCTAGTTTCAAGTATTTCTCTAAATATTTCTAATGTATGCTCATATTCTTCTTTGATAGAATATCTTCTTAAATCTGTAAAAGATATAAATGCTCCAAATAAATTATTACATAAAGAAGCACCTGATATTTCAAACCACTTATCTAATGGCATACCAGAAGCTTCATAGTCAAATCCTAGAGGTTCATTTAATGGCAAACACTTAATCCATTCAAGAAACTTTAATGTTTCCTGATATGTATGTAATACTTTATGTCTAAACCATGAAAAATCTCTATGAGTTGTAAATTCTGGGCTCATAAAATCTTGGATAACTGAATCTTCTGGAAATCCTGAAATACATTTTACAAATGCACCTCCTTCTATACTTAATCTCCTCAATTTAGAACAATCAAAGTAATTTTCATTACGTATTCCAAAATGATAATATTCTTGGAGATACTTAAATGGTTCTGCTCCAACTAAAAGAACTGCATCGTTATTACCAATTTTTAGTATTCTCTCTTTTTCATACTTAGGCATTGATTCTAATCCTTGAAGAGTATAGATTTCATTTCCAAGGTTAGAACCATAATACCTAGTATAATCCTTTGTTTCGTTTTGATCGATTAAGGTAATTCTTCTACACATATTAAAATTCATGAAAATAATTATAAAATATTATTATACTACTGGTTTATAGGATTTCCAGCTTCCTTTATACATATATAAGAATTTCAGTTCACTTAGATAAACGTTCCTTTAA
>OGMR01000907.1_pt1 | contig 12009 bp, 10 predicted proteins | sample 1573251 | NCBI WGS metagenome assembly OGMR01 (sample SAMEA2581979, study PRJEB24529) | metagenome | biome: Human gut stool | place: China | collected 2011
CATGAATTTTCAGCTTGTCACATGGGGGGCTTTTATTCTGCATTTTTACCGGGGGATATAAATAAAAAGAGCCTGCCGCTTTTTTTGTGCGACAGACCCCTTTATGCAGTGAATGCAGTGAAGAATTCTTTCTCCTTATATTTAAGAGAGAGAATTCTTTGTTATAGGTTTCTCGCTTTCCGCTTCAACAAATGAGATAAGAGTATCTTTTATTTTTTCTTTGTTTTGAGAAATAGCAGCTAAATCAATATTGTCTTCGATTTCAAAGGCATAGTAAGAATTTTCCGTTGGAGTGTATTCTTCTGGCAAGTTGGCAATCGGCACAAGTTTAATGTTATGATAATGTATCTTATCATCAATATCTACGGTGTATACAAATCCGTCATTAGGTTGTGTTATTATGGAATGTAGCGTACTTTTCTTTTCTAAATACTGTTGTATTGAAAAAATATCGGTTCTGATAACGACCCACCTGTTATATTCATTATCTACATCCCATTTTTTTTTTAAAGACTTCTCTTTTTATAAATGATCTTTTTATCATTTCAAAAAACAATGCACTAATAGAATTTTTCAATACTAATAATATGAGAGTATAAACTAAACAACCAGCAATAATCATAACCACTAATGTTTTCATACTTCCTAAATAGAATTGTGAAAGAATATACAAACAGCCTCCCATCACAACACTTCCTAACACATAATGCAAATGTTCTTTCTTAAAAAACTGAATAGGAATATACCTTCTCCCAATAATGAACATGGAAACAGTAACAGCTACTTCCGCCAACATATAAGCCACTGCCGTACCATTATGTCCATAAACAGGAATCAGTAATACATTCAACACCACGTTCACTACCGCACCTATGAATGTGCAAAGAATAACAATATTTATTCTACCCATCGGATAAAGCACCTGAAGCCCCATTACACCCGAGATGCCTACCATTAAAATATTCAAAGCTACTATTTGTGAAGTTAATATAGCTGGGGCAAAACTTTCACCACTTAACAATAGAATAACACTAGGACTAGTAAATATCAATCCCACAGTCAAGGGCATTGCCAAAGCTAAAATAAAATCGTATGATTTCTGAATCAAGACCTTAAATTCATCCATCTTATTTTCAGCTATCAAATTGGAAGTGCGTGGCATAATTACCGCTCCCAAAGAACTAGAAAGACTCATAGTTATGACTAGAATTTTAGTTGCAGCCGTAAAATATCCCACAGCCTCAGCATCTTTCATAAAACCCAATAATACATTGTTTAATTGAAGATAAATACTAACAATGACATTAAAAGCAAAAATATGTATAGCCGGTTTTAAATGACTGAAAGGATGCAACGCCCTAAATTCAATCATATCCTTATGCAGATATTTTCTTAAACGGACAAAATTAAAAATATTTCCTCCCAGTACGCCTAAAACAGAATAAGCTCCATACCATAAAATATCCTCTTTTGACTTTACCAGCAGAAACAGTAATATAACGGAGATGGTCTTTACTACCATCCCACGAATAGCAACATATTTAAAATCTTCTATTCCTTGATAAAACCATTCGCAACCTATCGCCGTAAAAAAAATGGTGGCACTGAGCAGAAGAAACAAAGGTATATCGGTTTGCACCTTAGTTACCGTCAAGCAAATGACAGCAACAGCCATATAACCCAAAAGAGTAAGAAAGGCATGTAACAATAATATTTCAACTGTAATCCGTGTCATTTTTTCCGGATTATCCCGTACTTTAGCTACCTCACGTATAGCATACATCGGAATACCCAAACAAGTGAACAAGCTGATATAGGAAATAATGGATTGAAAAAAGTTCACTTGTCCTATACCATCCGCCATCATTATACGAGAAGCGTAAGGAAAAGTAATGAGTGGAAATAAGAGTTGGGAAGCGGAATTTATCAGATTAAATAGATAATTCGCTTTTACTGATTTCGCCATTATAAATATATAACTGTTATTTGGGCACTGAATGCACTAGAATAAGGTCAAGAAAGCAAAAGGGAAGCAAATGCTTTGATGATTTTCATTGTTGTATTTCCCTATTCGAAGTCCTTGCACCACGTATATCCTCAATAACCTCATCTGCCGTACGATCATCTTCCCATTGTCCTGCAAATTCTGAGGTCCAATCGAGAAGAGTATCTGGCACATCATCATCAGCTAGTAAAGAAGCAGACACTTGTTTTATTGATCTTAACTTAATATCAGAACCTAAGCCTTTCAACGTATTCATTGAACAACTTTTTAACGAAATATATGAAATCAGACAATTAGCATCCAATACTATATCAATCATTATAAGGCACTCTCAAATGTTCTTTCAATATAGCCTCATTCTTATCCTGATCCCACAGACCTTCATCCCACAACTTATCCATATCCTCCTCTACTCTTTGAGCAAAGTAGGCTGTCAAAGATTTACGTATTTCTTCCAAGGCACGCTCGCCTTTAGCATAAGAAAACATCTTTAACAAGTGTAACTGGACTGGGTTAAAAGGTTCTGATTTCATATTCTCTAGTTTTTATTGCAAACAAAAGAACAAATTATATTTCACTTATCCTAGCGATTCAACCTGTTTTTAATTCACAACACTGTTCTTACCAGCTACAAAGCCATTTCAATGCCTCAACCACCGATCATAATCATCCAACCGGTTGATCAGCTGCTGCTTACTCTTTTTCGGCTTTTCCTCTTTCTTCCACGGATCAACCGCCTCGTGCGCCAAATGATAATAGATACTGCTATCCGTACAACCATAAAGTGTAACCACAGCAAGTGCACGCGACTGCTCCGCCTTGACGAGAGGAAGCATAGTCTGCATAACGCCAACCAGCTTTGCCGCCTCTTCTTCCATACCCAATATAGTATAAGCCGGCAGCAAAATGGCATAAAGCTTGCAACGCATCACATCCGTATCCATCCGGAGATTGCCATATTCTTTCAACGCCCTGGCAGCCAGGGAACGATCTTCCTCACTCACCCCCTCCACACTGTGATAACGCTGAAGAGCACTGTGCAAACCATTCAACATACAGTCATTGTCCAGACGGGTATATACATGCTTGTCCTCATCATTCAGGGCAATTACCTCATACTCACCCGGCATCACACGCAGCAGCGGAACCCACATCCAGTTCTCCACACATACCATCACATCCTTTCGACCGGCTCCCGGCTGAATGACAACAGTCGCCTCCACCCCCTTAAACCGTCCCTCGGTAATGCGTATCCGGTCGCCCTTGCGCAAACCATCCGGCTGGGGTATATAAACAGGAAGTGTATTGGAATAAGAACGGGCCACCCACTGCAAATTCTCCATTGCGGCATCGGAAAGGTAGGGAAAATACTCCCGCTTCCGTTCCCTCACCCGAGGCAGGAAACTGAGTACAGGAAAACGTTGCATCAGTTGGAAAACATCACGCTCGGAAGCACGGACAAATACATAGTTGAAGAGTAAGGGACGCTGGGTATTGACGAATTTGCCGTCTATACGCCTCACTTCCTGATAGGAAGGAGCAAAAAAGCCGAATGAGGGCTCGCCTGCCTGTATGCGGCGGTCCTGTTCCCGTTGCAAACCGCGCACTCCTCCCCGATGACAGTCGGGAAGCGACAACACATACCAACGCACGGCATTGTTATTCCGCAAAGCCTCCAACGCTTCGGGAGATGCCACAGAACGCTTCGGTTTATCAAACTGATGGGATAGCTTTTTCATGAGGTTTATCGTCAGAAATCCACGCTGACCGATACTGGAAGACCATATCAGCACAGTGTTTATAACTGGCTGATAAATAGCTTTTTACACAGATTTCATTTTGTATTTCTGAAATCTTTTATTTGTTGTTTCTTTCGTCCGAAGACGTCTTTTCTGTCTGCTTTTTATAGACATGTTTATACCCTCAAAAAAGGTTCTTTACCCTTTATATAAAAGGAATTTAGAAACTTTTTGAGGGCACAAAGATACACTATAATTGTGTATTACACAATAAAAGCGCTTAAAAAATAGGAAAACTTACTTTTGATAAGAAAATAAGAGATGGGTATATTTCGTAATCACAATAAAAGATTCAAGTTTTACAAATATTTATTCAATAGGACTGTAATAACCTTATCCAATTCTATAAGGTCATTCTTTATAGTAGTAAATACTATCTGCTCGTCTACATTACTATATTCATGCGAAATAAGATTGCGCATATCATAAATAGCCAACCAAGGAATTTCCTTATATTCAGAAAGCGGTGATGGTTGTAAAAACAACAACTTTCCTACCTGTTCACCTATTACTTGAAGGCGCATAACACATGCATTGAACACCATCACTTTATCCATGGAGGCTAAAAAATCATCAGCACAATTTATTTCTTTACTCCATTGCTGTATATAGTAAATGGATTCTTTTATCTGGGTTAACCTGTCGCAAATGGTTAGTCGTCCTCCTTTATACATAAATGGCTTCTTTTTCAATATTCTGTTTCAAAAATGGAGGCAGTGAGGAACGGAAACGCACTAAATCAATTTCACAATGAAACATTTCCGTCAAAACAGTCTTCAAAGTGTACATAGTGGATAAAGTAGGATTATCAATATCTACAACAATATCCAAATCACTATCTTCCCTGTTCTCTTGACGTGCAACCGAACCGAAGATACCAATTGATTTAATTCCAAACTCATGCCCAAAACATTGTTTGAAACTAACTAACTTTGCCTTACATTCATCTAAGCATAACATACTTTTCACCAACTTTAGGTACTGGAACAAAGATAAACTTTTTATTTGAACGATACAAGTTCTTACCTCGGTTTCTTCATTTCACACACCATCAGAGCTCTCCTTGCATCAGAACGTCATCATCACCATAAACCGCACGCCCCATTTGTTCGCATCGGGATGATCCAGATAATTCAGACGGCGGACATAGTCTATGTGCAATATCTTGAAAATATTGTGAATACCCACAGAGCATTCCATGTACGGGGTCTTCGGATCCATCACAAAGCTGGTAGGACGTCCGTCACGGGTCGGGAACAGGAAAAGCTCGCTGTCACCCGGATGCTTCATCGGATTGTTCTTGTCGGTTAAATGACCATACAGCATCTTGAAGCCGATAGCCTCACGCCACTTCAGTTTTTTCAGCAAAGGAATACGGTTGAAAATCTTACCGTTCAAATCCCACGATACATCCAGAGAGGCGTAACGGTCGTTCAGGAACTCCATATTATTAATCAAGTTGAAAGTCTCGCGCTGCAGGATATAGGACAAGTTGGCCGCCGGCATGATCAGCAACGGGAACGGAACTTTGTTCCACTGCGCACCGCCTTTCACGAACATGTCGATCTTACCCCATGACGAGAACCAGAAACGCTTGTACAGCCCGATCTCTGTCAAGTTATAGTTATACTCTCCGCCCAGCACGCCCTTGAAACCGGCCGTGTGCGACAGCGTAAATACCGGAGCGTCAAAAGAAACCGGAATACGGCGTTGCTTGGTATTGACAAATGTCTCACCCGGAGCGTAACGGAAGGCCAGGGAGGCTTCCATGGTCTGAATCTCAGGAACCAACGTTTTCTGGTCATCATTGGTTATATAGGCCAGACCGCCGGTAGGCTCGTCTGTGCTGTGTTTCACTTCCACCGTGGTCTTCAGGCCAAACTGTGTCTCGTTCTCATACTTCAAGGCGATATTCCGCACGTAGGACATCTGGTCTACCGTAGAAGTCTTGAAAGATACGAACACGTTGTCTTTATCTGTCTTCAGGAACTTATCCGTGGGAGACATCACATCATACTGATAGCTGAACGTGATGGAGTTCTTCGGGAACTCGCGCGGCAGGTATTCCTTCTTGTTGAAAGAGTATTCCACCTCACCCATATACTTGGAACGATGATCCTTGAATCCGTAAGCGTAATATCCCTTGAAGAACAGATGCGGATTCAGGTTGGCCGTGGTCTGCGCGCTCATACGCAGACGCAATCCGTCGATATAGTTATTGGAGATCATGGTGTTTACCGGACCGATATCTACCTTGCTGGGATGCTCCTTGGTCCCGGTTTCCACAAAGTTCTCGATAAACGCCTTCAATACAAAAATCACATATTTGAATCCCGGCATCTGCTCCAGACGCTTTACCAGCATATCCATAGAACTCTCGGTCTGCGTAAGCGGAACCGGCCGGTATTGATTCCAGAAATCGTCTCCGCGCATCATGGCGTCCGCCTCTTTGATCTCGGCCCCCTTACGCTTGAAAAGTTGCTGCGGAAGCTCATCGAAGGCATAATCAGAGTAACGGGTAGTCCTTCGTATCTGGAATCCTTGCATGATCTTCATCAAGGTCATCTCCACAATCATGTCATCGGTTTTCAACACCCACTCCCCATTGGGCAATTGCTCGAACTCCTGAATAATATCCATATTGTCTACAAAGTTCACCCCCGATTTCTTGGGCAGGTTCATTGTACATTTCTTCACCGTATAAGACGAGTCGGCCAATACGTAAAGATGCCCCGTAAAACCGAAGTCCTGCGAGTTATTGGGAACGAAGGTGAGATGGAAACACTTGTCCTTGTCCACGAATGTGGTGTCCATAATGTAAAACTTATAAAAAGAGATGGCATCACTGGACGAAATAGGGCTGATGAAAGGATACTGCAACAGACGGATATCATTGTCGTAAATATTCACATCCGTAAATACATCCTTCAGCACCGTGCTCAGCATATCTCCCGTTGCAAACAGCTCGTTCACCCCCGTAGAGCTCATTCCTTTGATAATGGTCTTCTCACTCTTGGGATGTTTACGGTAAATTTTCTGCGAAGCGGTCTCGTCCACCGAAATAGGAAGGATGAATTTATTGGTTTCCTCACAAAGTTCGATCTGGTCTTTCAGGAAAGGCATCTTTTTATACATGCCTTTTTCCAGCATCTCGGGAGTCACATCATTCAGTGACATCGTGATCTTCTGATACTTATTGTACTGATAGTAATCGTTCTCGCTCAGCTTATTATTCTTTTTATGAGCGATCACCTTCTTCATCAGTTCCACTGCCGGATTATTCTTACGGGAGTATTTCTCTCGTTTGGGCTTCACCACCACTTCGTCCAGCATGATATCATCCGGTCTCATCCTCACATTCAGGTTCTTGGTGACGCCGGGAATTATATTCACCACTTTTGTTACATATCCCACCGCCGAAAAGGTGAGTTTATTCCAGCCTTTACGGGTTTCGACCTTATAATTTCCATCATTATCGGTAATACTTCCTACGCCTTTTCCTTCATAAAAGACTGACAAGTAGGGTATGGGTTCATTCGTCAATGAGTCTGTTACAACGCCTTGTATATTTTGAGCTGACACCGAAATGCAGCATCCTAATAACAAAAATAGTAGAAACGACTTGATATATTTTGTCTTCATTCTTTTCACCGCTATTTTTATGAGGGAACAAAGTTAAGCATTAACTTAAAAGAAAGTTGCTAATATAAGCTAATAAATACAGAAATCTTACATATTGACCAATAAATAGGTGAAATTTAACACCGGAAGAACCATTATGCAGCAAATAAAAAAGGGGTCTTTTCACAAAGCCCCCTTTTTAAGTTTTCAATAGGTATTAGTTTTTTTTAAGGTAAAAAGATTGTTTTCAGGATAACGTTGCAAATATCGAGCCTTTTTTTAAACCAGCCAAATAAAAAACTATGCCATACAACATGTTTTTAGACTTTTCTGTCTTTTTTGGCTATTTACGAACTGAAAGCCCTTTATCTGCCCTGTTATGTTGACAAAGATAACAAAAATTTGGCGAATGAACACATTTTATTGTTTTTTTTCTTTCCCCATGAAATGTTCATCCACTTTTCCGCTATGCTTTAAGACTTTTGCGTCTATAAAAAAAACAATCTCTTCAGCAATATTCGTTATATGGTCTCCTGCCCTTTCGAGTTTGCGAATCACAGTTCCCAGTTCCAGACAAGTTAAAAAACAATCGGGGTGCTTTTCAAGATATGCAGTCAGCACACCCGGAGCATCCGCATTAATCTGATCCAGCAAATTGTCTTTACTGAAGACGGTCAACGCCAAATCCAAATTTTCTTCATTCAGTGCTGTCTTGGTCATTTCGAGCATACCGAGCACTTGTCTTTGCATCTCCTCTATCCGCAGTTCGCGGAGTAATTCTCCGTCGAGGGCCGTTTCATCGCTTCTCACCACAAAGCGGGCAATGCCCTCGGCAAAGTCTCCCAATCGTTCCAGGTCGTTGTTTATCTTGAACATGGCTAATACAAAGCGCAAATCTATCGCCACCGGATTATAAAGGGCAATGGTATCTTCCACATCACTGTCTATCTTCAGTTCGAAAGCATTGACCCGCTTTTCGCGGACAATCACTTGTTGCGCCAAATCACGGTTGAATGTCAGTACCGATTCTCCGGCCCTGTCCAATTGGTTATACACCAGTGTCCACATCTCGTTCACCTCTTTTTTCAGTGAGGTTAGTTCTGATTCTATAAATTTCACCATAATATCATCTTTCTTTTATATTCTGTTCCTGATGGTACCCCCATCATCCGAAGCGCCCCGTAATGTAGTTCTGGGTAGCCTCTTTGCTTGGGTTTGTAAAAATCTTCTTCGTATCGTCATATTCCACCATCGAGCCCATGTAGAAGAAAGCGGTCTTATCACTGACACGCGCCGCCTGCTGCATATTATGGGTGACAATAACGATGGTATATTCCTTCTTCAGTTCATGAATCAGTTCTTCCACCTTGGCAGTGGAAATGGGGTCGAGTGCCGACGCAGGTTCGTCCATGAGCAGAACAGAAGGCGATACAGCCATGGCACGCGCTATGCACAAACGCTGCTGCTGCCCGCCCGAAAGGGCAAAGGCCGACTCTTTCAACTTATTCTTCACCTCATCCCACAGGGCAGCCCCTTTTAATGTTTCCTCCACCCGGTGACGGATAAACTCATTGTCCTTCACCCCATTCACCCGCAGCCCATAGGCCACGTTTTCGAAAATACTTTTCGGAAAAGGATTGGGACGCTGAAACACCATCCCCACATTCTTTCGGAGTTCGTCCACTTGCACGGATTTATCATAGATGTCCATGCCGTCTATCCGTATCTCCCCCTCCAGGCGTGCACCGGGAATCAAATCGTTCATACGGTTGAAGAGGCGGAGAAAGGTAGATTTTCCACATCCCGACGGACCGATAAAAGCCACTACCGCTTTCTCTTCAATCGTCATACTGATATCTTTCAATGCCTGAAAATCTCCATAGAAGAAATTCACATATCGCGCATCTGTCTTATTCATATATTATAGATTAATTCGTTTTTAGTTTATTTGAGAAATACCTGCGAAGTCCGTTTGCCAGTAAATTGATGACCAGAATAATGAAAATAAGCACCAAAGCGGTTCCGTAAGCAATGGGCAATTGCGACTCCATGTCGGTTCCACTGGTCGATATGACATAAAGGTGATAAGGAAGGGCCATACACTGGTCTAATATGCTATGCGGCAACTGCGGCAGGAAGTAAGCGGCACAAGTGAACAGGATGGGTGCGGTTTCACCCGATACCCTTCCCATTGCAAGGATAAGTCCCGTGATGATATTGGGCATTCCCATCGGAAGAATCACATGCCAGATGGTTTGCAGTTTGGTAGCCCCCAACGCCAGACTGCCTTCGCGGTAACTGTCCGGAATGGCTTTCAGAGCCTCCTCGGTGGTGCGAATGACCAACGGCACACAAAGCAAGCCCAAAGTGAGTGAACCCGCCAGAATACTGTCGCCGAAGCCCAGATATTTCACAAACAGTGCCATACCGAACAAGCCGAAGACAATGGACGGAATGCCGCTCAGGTTGTTTGTCATCACCCGTATGAAACGGACTAACTTGCCTTTCGGAGCATATTCGTTCATATAAATACCGCTCATCACGCCCACAGGAAAAGCAAACAAAGCACTGCCTGCCATCAGATAAAAAGTACCCACAATAGCCGGCCAGATACCTCCTCCCGTCATTCCGTCGCTGGGAGGCGAAGTGAGGAATTTCCAGTTGATGACTCCTATACCTTTATATATGATAAAGCCCAAGATACTGAACAGAATCAGCACAATGCTGTAACTCAGCAGTTTGAACACTCCGAACGCCATCCACTGCAAACGTCTCTTGCGCACCCCTTGGCGGGCATTAAATATACTTTCTTTCATATTCCTATCGTATTATGACTTCCTTCCGGAACTTGCTCCGGTTTTGGATGATATATATTCTACACTGAAATTGATAATCATGGTAATCAGGAACAGCACCACCCCCAACAGGAACAGGGCCTCATAATGCGCACCGCCGGCAGGGGCTTCTCCCAGTTCGGCGGCAATCGTTGCCGGAATCGTGCGTAGCGGTTCCAGAATCGTAGTCGGTATCACAGCCGCATTGCCGGTCACCATCAGCACAGCCATCGTCTCGCCAATGGCACGTCCGATGCCCAGTACCACTCCCGATGTGATGCCGGAAATGGAAAACGGAATCACCACTTTACAGATGGTCTGCCAGTGTGTGGCTCCCAAGGCCAGACTCGCTTCGCGCATGGCACGCGGACAATTGCGCATGGCATCCTCGCTCACCGTGATAATAGTGGGCAAAGCCATGATAGCCAGCACGACGCTTCCCGCCAGGCCGGTTTCTCCCACCGGCAGGTCAAACACCTTCTGAATGAGGGGCACAATGACTATCAGTCCGAAAAAACCGTATACCACCGACGGTATGCCACTCAGCAATTCGATAACCGGCTTCAGAAATCCGCGTGTACGGCTGCTTGCCACTTCCGACATATATACAGCTACAGACAGGCCGAACGGCAGGGCAAGGAGAATAGCGAAGAAACTCACCCAAAGCGTTCCCATAACCAAAGGGACAAAGCCGAACTGCGGAGCCGGAGTTGCCGTCGGAAACCATTCTTTTCCGGCAAACACTTCCGAAAATGAAATATGTCCGTCTTCCAGCAAATGTCCCGGGAAGTCCTTTTCTATAAATTTAGCCGGAACAAAAGCAATGATGCCCGGATTGTCTGCCACTATCTTACTGATACATGCTTCCGCCTTGTCGTATTCCGCGCCCAACTCTTCTTCCGAAAAGTAGGAAGTGATATCTTCCAGTCGGAACACCTTGATACCGGTATCGAAACCGCCGACTTCGCTCCAATTGGTTATCTCTTCGTCAAACACATCTTTAATTTGCACCGCACTCAGTTTCCTGACCGGATTTTCCTTGTTGACAGCCAGCACATACCCGTCCTCACGACTTCCAGTACAGCAGCACAGCTGTCCGCATTCTGTGCCAACAGAGCCTTGATATGCAGCTGCATCAGCATAATATTCTATTTTAAAAGCCAGTTCCGGGCATAATACCGCAAAATTTTCCATAACAGCCACCTTAAATAATTGAAGACTCAAGCTTCTCCTTCACCATCTGCAAATCATAAAAACCCAGGTCTACATCCAGATAATACATAAAGCTCTGCAAAATGATCTCTTTAAAAGTTACGATTCCGATCGCGCTCAAGGCCTGCTCCAGCTCCATGATCCGGGCGGTCAGGTCATCCTCCACCCGGCTGATTCTTGCAGACAGATCTCTGGCATCCAAGGTCAGATCCGGCTGACACAGATGGATCAAACACAGTTCTCCATCCAAATCAAAGTTTGCCTCTAGCGTTAGTTTTGCCCGGTTCATTCTCTCTTTCCAGTCAGTAACCACTCCATTTACAAGTTTTGCCAGAGAGAAAGAATTGTTTTCAATCACCATTTTCCCCTGTTCAATTATTTCGTATTCTGACATACTCTCAATAACTTCGAGTACATACTCAGCGGCCGTGCGGATTTCTCCAATTCGCTCTTGCAGATTCTCCTGCTTATAAAGTTCCGCGCGAAGAATCTGTAAACATAAGTAGATGTAAACAGATCCTTCACTAGAGTTCAGGAT
>OGMR01000909.1_pt1 | contig 11988 bp, 10 predicted proteins | sample 1573251 | NCBI WGS metagenome assembly OGMR01 (sample SAMEA2581979, study PRJEB24529) | metagenome | biome: Human gut stool | place: China | collected 2011
GTCATACTGTGGATAACGGTTGCTGTGAACCGCCGCTTCCGCCATCCGTTTCTGCAATATCTCCGGCAGCGGCAGCGGATTGGTATTTACAGAAAAATCATATGTGATCTGATTTTGATAAATATCCCCACCGTGTGCGGCCACTGTCATGCTGCGTGTTCTCCTTCTTTCCTGTTTTCCCGTATCTGCATTACTGCTTTACTTCCTATTTTACTACAGGAATTCTTTGATTCCAAGGAAAAATCACACAAACCATTTTTATTGTAGATCTCCAGCCAGCTCCTGCATCAGATGATGTACCGTAGTAATCTCATGAATCCGTCCCGTATTCGCCCCACAGAATACCAGACCGTTTTCCACATCCCCACGCACGGCATCGATCAACGCTTTCGTAATACAGTAAGGAACTTTCTGCGGACTGCATTTTTCCAGACAGTTGTAACATTTACTGACTGGCAGCTTTGCGCGCTTTACACGGTCGATAAACTTATTGCGCAATGCACGTCCCGGCATACCGACCGGGCTTTGGATAATCTCAATATTTTCCTCACTGGCGTGAATATACGCCTCCTTGTATGCCTCCGATGCATCACATTCTTCGGTTGCGACAAAGCGGCTGGCAATCTGCACACCATCCGCGCCGAGATCCAGCGCATGCGAAATATCTTTCTGATCAAATATCCCGCCGGCCACAATGACCGGAATATTTTTCTGATACCGCTGTTCGTATTCCTTTTTGCAGTCGATAATCTGCCGGATCTCTCCGTCAAAATTAATGGCATCCATATGTGCCAGCTGTTCATTGGAAAACCCCAGATGCCCGCCGGCCTTCGGTCCCTCCACTACAATAAAGTCCGCCGTGCGGTCATAGCGGTGCGCCCACATCTTCAATATCAGCTGGGTTGCACGCTTCGAGGATACAATCGGAGCTATCTTTGTCCGGCAGGTTTTGCTGACAAGCTCCGGCAGATTCATAGGAAGCCCGGCTCCACTGATAATCACATCTGCCCCTGCCGCAACTGCTGCCCGGACATGCTCTTTGTAATGCTTTAATGCAACCATAATATTGACACCCACAAGTCCGTTTCCACAGGCAAGCTCCTTTGCTTTCTTAATATGCCTCTTGATAGCTATCAGATTAGCCTTTGCCTGGTCCTTTTCAAACTCCGGCTCCTCAAAGCCAATCTGCGCGGTGGAAATCACTCCTACACCACCCTCCTTAGCAACAGCTCCGGCCAGTCTGCTAAGACTCACTCCAACTCCCATGCCTCCCTGAATGATAGGAAGCTTTGCAACCATATCTCCGATTCTCAGTTCTCTCAACATAATATGTACCTCCGAACATGTATAAATTCCATTTTTCTGTTTGATATTCAAATTATTTGATAATCAAACATATACACATAGTAACCCTTTATGGTATTCATGTCAAGGTAAAATTATATCATTTTCTATTTTATATAGTTTTTAATACTACATTTCTTGTTTATTGTAACTATCCAATTTTTCTCAATTTTAATATTGACATCAACAGACAAATCGTGTAGAATAATTTTTGTTGTGAGACAAGCCCAGTTAGCTCAGTTGGTAGAGCAACGGACTGAAAATCCGTGTGTCTCTGGTTCGATTCCGGAACTGGGCATTATACAACAAATTAAATATTCCTATGCGGGTGTAGTTCAATGGTAGAACACCAGCCTTCCAAGCTGGATACGTGGGTTCGATTCCCATCACCCGCTCCATACCTTCTGGGCGGGCAGCCAAATATTGCATGCGCGCCAATAGCTCAGTTGGATAGAGCAACTGCCTTCTAAGCAGTAGGCCGGGGGTTCGAATCCCTCTTGGCGTACCATTTCAGATCTATGGTGGGTATAGCTCAGTCGGGAGAGCACCGGATTGTGGTTCCGGGTGTCGAGGGTTCGAACCCCTTTACCCACCCCACGAAATCGGGGATTGGGAGTGATCCCGATCCCCGTTGATTTTGCCCCGATATTGGGATGTAGTGTAATGGTAACACACCAGACTTTGACTCTGATATCGTGGGTTCGAATCCCGCCATCCCAGCCACGTCGCTGATGTTCTTCCAACTCCTGCTTCCTGCAAGCAGAAAGTATCCGTTTCCGAACACCAGCTCCTTGTTCAGTCATGAACCGCTTCGCTGGGTTCCTGACTGATATTATGTGACCGGGAACTTCCTCAGCCGCGAATCGCTTCGCTGGATTCGCGTCTGATATTTTGGATGGCGTATAGCTTCTTCACACCGATATGCCCCAGTAGCTCAGTAGGCAGAGCACCTGCCTTTTAAGCAGGGTGTCCGGGGTTCGAATCCCCGCTGGAGCACCAAAAGGAAACCATTGAAATTTCAAGAAAACCTTGATTTTTCAATGGTTTCTTCGTTTTCCTTTCGGCGCGCTCTGGAACGTTTTGAGACGCAAACTGTTGTCAAAAGTGTTGTCAAAATTCAAGGGCAAAAACAACTTCACAGATAAAGAAAATGGCGCTGCCAGTTAAGGCAGCGCCATTGCTTTATTTATCTTCGTCCGTTTTGTCCTTCAGCTTTGCCAGGCAGTCCGTCAGGAACTTCGGCACCGGAGCGCCCAGCCTCGCCGCATTTTCTGTGATACTGCCCAACTCCGTCACAATATACCAGATAGCCACCAGCGGCAAAAATGCCGTTTTATATGTAAACGGCAGCTCAAATCCCAATCCGCCATAATTGATAATCGCCGACAGCGCCACATCCAGCAGCAGCGCCACCAGCATGGCCACGATGCTGCCGAGCTTGTGCCACAGGCCGGCACGCGCCACTGCGCTGTCCCACGATCCGGTCGACAGCGCCGCCCACGATCCTGTGGCATAGTCCAAAATCATAGTTGCCAGCCAGACAATCACAAGCCAGCCTGTCCAACCCCAAAAGGCCGTCATCCCGGCCAGCACGGCCGAGATGGCTGCCTTCAACTCCATTGCTTTACTAGGTGCATTCATATGTATTCCTCCTTTACTTTTCATCGACCATGCGCTGGCACACGATCATCGTGCGCAGCATGTCCATCGTCACGTCAAGGTTGCCGTTTTCGTCACCCTTGAGCGCACCGCGGTCGATGAGCCGCTGCGCCTCCTCCCGCGCCCAGCTTGGGACTTCTTCGATCGTGTTGTACCTAATCATGTCCTCATCGTCCTCCTCATCATTTTTGTGCATCTCTGCATAAACATCCCTTCGGAATCCGTCCATGGTGTAGCCAATGCCGTATGTATTCCACAGATATTCCGGGTCGGCGTGGTTGCTGGCCACGCCGCGCCGGTGTCCCTCGGCGTGGCCGATGATGACGCCGTCCGCCAGCGGGTCCAGACCGTAAACCCCGCACAGCTGCGCAAACAGCGCCACGGCCGTGCGGTACGTACCGGTGATCTGCTCCGCCGCCTCGGCGTAGGACATAGCAGCCGCCGGTTCGGTCATCTCCACGCCGATGTGCGTGCCGTTGGCCGCGCCGCCGCAATGCCAGCCGCGCATCTCCCACGGCAGCGTCTGATACACCGTTCCGTCCGCCTGGACGAACGCGTGCACGCACACGCTCTGCCCGCCCGGCTGGTACTGATCAAAGTACCGCGCCAGCACGGCGGCGCTCGGCTGCGGCGTGCCGATGCTGTGCAGCATCAGCCCCTGCGGGCGCAGCGGCGCACCTACCTGATAGCACTTGTTCCCGGTCGTGAATACTTCGATGATGTGCATGGTTTGCCCTCCCTATCCTTATGCGATCTCGTGCGATTTCACATTCACAGTCAGCCCGCTTGCCTGCGCCGTCACAGTGTACTGCGTGATGTTAACGGTGTCACCGCCGACGTCCGTATGGATAAACCTCAAGACGCTCTTGTCGGTTTCATTTCTGGCGTTAGAGGCTATGATATCAGGCGTATTTGCAACGGACAGTTTAATCTGACGACCACGCTCGATTGCCTTGCGGATATCAGTATATGCAGCGCCAGTGGCCTGACCATTGGCGTAGGTGAGCGTCAGCGGAAGAGAAACAGCGTGGTCATCCACATACTGCTTGATTGTCTTGTTCTGCACGGGGTTGGTAGATGTGTCCGACATGGCGTCGTCCACGGTTGGTATCTGCGAAATGATTTGCTGCGCCCCGACCTGAAATGCGCCATACTGCACCAAATCCGTGGTGTGGTCCGGGTTGTGGACCTTATTTGCTGTCACCTGTCCGGTGATGCCGTCGAGCTTGGTTTTGTCGTCCTTAGACATCAGACCGGCCGCGGACTGCGTGGCCGCCGCCGTACCCGCCTTGGCGTCCCACGCGGCGGTCTTTGCAGCCGTGATGCCGTCGAGTACAGCCTTGTTCGCGTGCAAGTGCCTTGCGGCAGTGTTGGCGCTAATCTCCGCATCCGGGACTACCGGGATATCGCTCGGCGCGGCAGGCTTGTACCCCAGCGCGCCTGTGATGCTTTCCACGGTCACGGTCGCATCGCTTCCGTTCTTGCCCGGCACTCCCGGGTCGCCCTTGTCGCCTTTCACGCCATCCTTACCCGGAGCGCCAGCCGGGCCTTGCGGTCCTGCAGGGCCAGTGTCGCCTTTCGCGCCGGGAGTGCCTTGCGGGCCAGTCGCGCCAGTATCTCCCTTGTCGCCCTTGAGATCGGCAACGGAGATCAGGCTTTGCCACGTCCGCCCGCCGTCGGTGCTGTACTGGATATAGCCGCCAGATACACGCAGCTCCATGCTCCCGGCACCGCCGCACGTCCGTGCCACATCGTTGATTGCCGCCACCAGCGTGTCCTTTGCCTCCGTCGTCAGGTCGGCGAGGTCACCGATCTCGGTGCGCAGCCTGTCAAAGCCCGCGTGCTCTGTCGGCGTGTAGACGTAGTCGGCAGGCTTGCCGCGCTTGTGCACCGCAAAGTCCTGCTGCACCATCGTGTACGCGCCGGTGCTGTCCTGCACATAGGCGTATGCCGTCAGCGTGCCGCTGTGCTGCAGCAGCTCGTCCGGGATGGCCGCCGTGCCGTCTGCCGCTACATCCACGTCGGTTGTTGTGCCAAAGTAGCGGTTTTGATAGTGCACCTGCTTCACGGCGGCGCCGTCCACCTTGACACGGCGGCCTGTGTCTCACTGCCACAGCGCCCCGCGCCCATCTGCGATTGTGATTGTCATGTGATACCCTCCCCGTCACAGCGCGAGGATTTTGTCTATAAAATCACACGCAAAGATTTTGCCCGGCTGGCCACTTTTTGTTTGGATTGCGCTGGAGATACCCGTAAACAGCTCGCCGAGGTTATAAATATAATCCACGCTCGGGCTGTCCGAAAACGCCGTGATATGCTTGTCCAGCCAGTCCTTGCTGGGTTCCAACCCTACGCCAAAGGCGGCGGTCAGGTCGATCAGCATACAACTTGTGAACCAAAACGGCGTGTTCTTCCCGTCAGTGTTGTTGTAATCGAAGCGACAAGGGTAGCTGCCATCGCTAAAACTTGTGCGCTCAAATACCGCTGACAGGCGCACCCACGTTTCCGCCGCAACATTAAAAGCCATGTTTTGCGCTGCACAAGGCTCGGCAACCGGCCAATACCAATCGCAAGTGCCCTGTGTAGCCGACGCGAACCGTACCTTGAAGCTGATATAGTACTTGTGTGATGCAACCAGATTGTGCGCTGCGGATGTCAGTGTACATTCTCCAGCGCCGGAAGGGGTGATTTTGACACTGTATCTAGCGCCGTCTTCCGGAGTGATTGTAGTTGACTGCCAAGAACAGTTGTTGCGTACAGCCGCGAAATAACCACGATTCCCATTGCCGACTATGTTTGTTAGTGTTACATTAGTTGCCATATATTTTGCCCCTTAGTACGCGCTGTTAATTGCCGCTACGATTGCAGCATCAACATAAGATTTGATTGCGTCGGCAATCCCAAGATCGGCAAACAGCTCGGCGAGCGTGCGATAGTACACCCAGCCGCTGTCATCCAGCACGGCGATCTTGCCCGGTGTACGCCCCAGATCGCTAGCCTCTGTGGACCGTAGCCATGTGCCCGTGATGTACTTGCCAGTCAGGTTGCCGGTCAGCGTGCCGCCAGAGGTAGACAGCTTGCCGTCAATCGCCGCTTTGACCGCTTTATTCTGCACCGGGTTCGTGCTGGTAGAGGATAGCGTTGCGTCCACGGTGATATTGCTGCCAGCAGCCACCTTGCCGTCGACGTATTGCTTGATTACCTTGTTCTGCACAGGGTTGGTAGATGTGCCCGACATGGCGGTGTCCACGGTCACGCCGCTGCCACTTGCAACTTTGCTGTCCACGTATCCCTTTGTCGCAGCATAGTCGTCCTTGCCAGCGCCCGTCGGGGTGCGAAGATTTGCAATCGCTACTGGCGCGTTTTCGTTTACATCTTCCAGCCTGATTTCTGCGTATTTTTCTCCGATGCCAATCGTGCTCAGATACACACCGGCCGAGTCTGTGGCCCTCTCCTTGCGAATCATAACCGGCGATGTAAGGATTGGAGTGAACGCACTCGCCGCGTCAACATTCTCCCTCGCCTGTGCCTTCTGTGCGTCAGTGAGCGTCTGCGCCGCGTCGTATCGCACCGCCCTGCCATCTACATACGCCTTAGTAGCCGCGTCGTCATCCTCGGTTGGCGATGCCACTTTCAGGCGGGCAATTGGCGACACACCAGTCATGGGGTCCGAGCCGTGCGAAATGCGTCCAGCGTCAGAAGCTGCTTTCTCGAAATGGATGCCTGTGTCTGTGCTCGTCCTGCCAGTAGATACAGACCCCTCAGCGCTGACTGTAAGCCCAACGCTCAAATGACCCGAAATTTCGCCCCCCTGTGTTGACAACTTACTATCCAGCGCCGCCTTGACGGCCTTGTTCTGGACAGGGTTGGTAGATGTGTCAGACATGGCGTCGTCGACGATGGTCTTGGTCGCGCCGTCCTCCACGCCGTCGAGCTTCACCTTATCCGCAGCAGACATTAGACCTGCCGCGCCGGTTGTCGCTTCCGCAGTTCCCGCTTTACCGTCCAGTGCGGTTTTGACCGCTTTGTTCTGGACAGGGTTCGTACTGGCTGCGTCAAGCGCTTCGTCCACGATGGTCTTCGTTGCGCCCCTCTCAATGCCGTCCAACTTGGCCTTATCTATTGCGGACATAAAGCCGGGCGCGGTCGCGGTAGCAGTATCCGGCCGCCTATATGTCCACCTGCCGCCATCGATCATCAGGTACTTGCCATCCTGATTTGCGCCAACTGCGGGCAACTCACCAGCGCTGCAAGTATACATCGCGCCATTCTCGTCAATATAAATACGACCCGATCCGTTTACGCCGACCAGCCCCGGCGCCTCAAAGTAATAACCGCCCTCTGACCGGCTCATGTCAGATTCTAAAAGTGGGCAGATGATGCGCGTATCGCTGGGGTTGTTGATGTCATCCACGAGCAGCACACGCGGTGTTTTGCCCGCGTGAACAGCCGCGTCGATCTCGGCAAACGTATGTGACACCGTGCATCCGTACTTGTATACGCTGTCGCGCACATCTGCGGTACCTATTTTGGCATAGATGTCGTAGCACGCGCTGTCCATGCTATCCAGCTTCGCCTTGTCTGCAGCGGACATAAGGCCGTTTGAGGTTGGTGTCGCCGGGATAAGTTTATCTTCACTGTACATCCACTGGCCGTCTCTAACGACCAGCACGCAGCCGTTTTGGCTTACATCGCTGTCTGGGATGGGCAGTTCGCCAGCCGCCGACGTGATCAACGTCGTGTCACCGTTGGACGTGGACATGATCGTGATCGTGATATTGCCAGATCGCGCCACGCCGTAGTTCGCGCCGACTCCCGCAAACGAGTAGCTTCCATCCTCAGCGCGCACAAGCGGCATGACGTTGCCGCCATAGATGCAGCGCACAATCGCTCCGGCAGCATAGGCAGCGGCAATTTCGGCGACAGTTTTATCTGCGCTGCCGCGCACGTCGATGATACCGCCGTCGATCGTCTGCGCCGCGTCGGCCGAAGAGGTTACGGTTACATCGTAGTAATCGTGCGTCCTTCCATCCACATACGCCTTGGTTGCTGCATCGTTGTCTCCGGTAGGCGTGCCGACAGCGAACCGTGAATAGTGCGATTTTCCGTCGCTACCCAAGCTGGAAATTCCAGCAGCGTTATCCCCAGAACAGTTAATGTGGACAGACGCTCCTGCGCCGTTGTGCACAGCAACGCTTGGCGCAGACAGCAGAAGATCAGACTGCACGGCTCCACCAGCGTGCATGTCACCGGTGATCTCGGCACTGCCGTCGATTTTCCCGCCAGTCTTGTCGTACTTTTTTCCCGTCTCGGCCTTAATCAGCGCGACCAACCTGGCCGTCGCCAGCGGCCCAACCGCTTTGCTATCGTCTGCCATTGTAGTACCCCCTTATCAATTTGTATCCCAGATGGCCTGCATCTCGTCCGCGGACATGTATGTCACGCCGCCACCTTCCGCAAGCGCATCCAGCTTAGTCTTATCCACGGCGGACATCAGGCCAGCCGAGGACTGCGTGGCTACCGCCGTTCCGGCTTTGCTGTTTAGCGCAGCGGTCACGATTTTGTTTTGCACCGGATTTGTGGATGTGTCAGATAGCGCGCTGTCCACATCGATCGTGCCACCACCGCCACCGGAAGGCGACGATCCGGAAGGACCGCTATCGGATGTGTTGTAGCTGCTGCTGGACTCCACGTTGTTGCCAATCGACGTTTTTCCGGAAAACACGAACGTGTAATCCGTAATGATCGACGGGTATTCCCGGCCGCTAATGTCCTTGACAATCACCTTGTCGAAAATATCAAGCCGCGGGTCGGCCGGAAGATCGCCGGAGAACTTATAGATCGGCTTGTTTTTCAGCTGCTCGTACACCGTCTCCGCGACTGCTTCAGCAGCGACCGTGACTGACCCGACCGGTCCTTCGATACCCAGCCACAGGTTGTCGTCGTTCAGTTCAATGACATAGCCGCCGGCACCAAAAAAATACGTGTGCTCCTGCCCGTCACTGGCGAACGTCTTTTTTACGCGAACGCCTGTAACTTCTACCGGCGTTTTCGCCACTTCTACAGGGTTGATCCACTGCGTAAGCGTCACATCTGCCGCAGACGTGATCGGGCGCACAAGCAGTGCGTTTCCAGACACCATGGCATTGCCACCGCAGGCCAGCGCAATCGCTTCGGTCACCTGCCGGATGGTGTGCTGTGTGTCCACGGTCGCCAGTGCGTTATACTGCAGATCCAGCGTGCCGGCCGTCAGGCCAAGCTGTTGCGCCGCCAGTTGCCACAGTTCCGGATAGCTGTGTTCGCCCTGCATCGCCGCCGGGCACAGCACGTCCGCCGCCTTCATGGCGTCGTAACAGGTCAGCGTTGTGACTTCGTGCACGGTTTCCACTTCGTAGACCTTGAAGTGGCCCATGTCCACCATGCGTTCAATGCCGTCAATGGTGATAGCCGCTTTCAGATGCGCTGTGGCCCCCTCGTACAGCGACCAGTAGTCTGGGGTCGACCACCCGATGTCGTACATTTCAATCGTTGCGCATTTGCACACAGATAGCCCGACGGGGTAGCTGCCGGATGATGTCTGTGCCGAGATCTTCGTGCCGCCTGGGCGGAAAGACTGCCGGCCTACCTGCAGATACTGCCCAGCCTTCAGCGTTACAGTTTCACCGTTCCTCTCAAACGTGATGCCGTGATCCCATGTAAAAGATGCTTCGACCACAAAGTTCGTCTGCGATGGGTAGACGCTTGTGATTTGACTTTCGACTGTTCGCATATCATGTCACCGCCAATCACGTCAGCGGATTGACGCTGACCATATTAAATTCCACGGACGTAAAAAGTTCCTTGTTTTCGTTCAGCCGGCCAATGTCAAGCTGCCCCTTGCCGACGTAAAACCACGACGTACACCACGCGCCATAGTAGGCGGAAAAGTAGTGCAGCTGGAATTGCTGGCCTTTGGCGATGATCTTCAGGATCTGCGACAGCATGGTTTTGCTGACAGCCGCTCGGCTGTAGCCAAGTGCCTCGACCGTGAATAGTGGACTGACGACGGCCGTGCCTGTCTGGACGCGGCCGCTGTCCTCTGTGTAGGTCGTTTCAAAATCATACGACAGTGCGCCGGAATCCGGCTGGGGAAGTACCAGCCAGTTATCCGACGCGCTTTTGCGAATTTTAATGTATTCTTGTGCCATGTGTTACACCGCTACAAGCGGGTTTTTACCCGTTTGCCCTTTCCGCAGTTTTGCTTCGGTAATGACTTCGTCAAACAGCGTCCGGCGATCCAGCCGCGCGACGAATTCATATCGGCTGCTAGCGCTGCCGGCTTCTTCGCGCACGATCTGACGCAGCAGGGATTCCGGCGCTTCCAAGTTATTGCCGTTGCGCTGGTCGCCCAGCACGGCAAGGAACTGCCGGTTCGCTGGGATGACCGCGCCGCGCGCCAGCATCGGGATCTGCGGCACTGGCAGTGGATTCACGCCCCACATATTCAAAAACGGCGATATGCCAAGGAAACTTTTTACGCGAAGCGCATTCAGTAATGAATTGATCTTGTTGAACGGTACGGCAATGATCGCGTTCATGCCGCGGATAATGGCATTGACGACCGTGCGGAAAGTATTTTCGATGCCTTCTTTGATGCCTGACCAGATACGGCCACCTGTCGAAAACACGTCCTTGACCTTCTGCCATGCATCGCTGAATTTGCTCTGAAACCACTCCGGCACGGATTTGAACGCATTTTTGATGCCCTCCCATGCGGACGAAGCGCCGGAGGCTACCTTTTCCCACAGCCCCCTGAACCAGTCCTTTACGGCCGTCCATTTTTCGATGACCCAATCCACTGCCGCCGCGACACCTGCTTCCACAGCCCGACTACTGTTTCTTTTTCAGTAATCCCTCAAAGTCCGGTTGCTCCAACAATTCCAAGGCCTTCCTGATACTTTCGTTAGCCTCATTGATAACATGATAATATTCATTCATATCCCATAAATCACGGGCTATCAACGCCTTCATCTGCAATTTCAGCAAAGGCAGGGCTTTTTGATATTCTTCCTCATTATATTCCACGCCCATCTCTTTTCCTGTCGCTACCAATTGCTGAAGCATATCCGGCGAAACCTCGAACTTCTTACGGAAGTCGTCAAACTTCTTATATTTAGACAGCCATTCATTACGATGTGCATCTATCTGCTGAAAATGTACTTTCATCAATGCCCCTTTATCGCGCAACTGACGATGATACTTCGTATAGAGCGTCGTATCAATCGGCACAAAATAATCCGGCATAATGCCACCTCCGCCATACACAGTACGTTCCAGTTTATGAGTCTTGAATTTAAGTGAGTCAGGGAAATGGATACTATCGGCACTCAACATCTCCCCCCGATTATAGCGGTCTATCAAATCCTCATTATATTTTTCAATACTTTCGTAAGGCTTCTGGATACAACGCCCTGCCGGAGTATAATAACGGGCCACCGTCAAGCGAATCATAGAGCCGTCCGGCAAATCGATGGGACGCTGCACCAAGCCTTTGCCAAACGTACGCCGACCGACTACTACCCCTCTGTCCCAATCTGTAATAACTATACGTTCCTGTGGTCATGGGATTAACATCGACATATCCTTTTTCTACACCATTCACTTTTTCGTATGATACGATTACCGGATTACCGCTTATATTCGTGAGGTATGGATACGTCTTTTCCACATTTTTATTATCCCGCACACAGCGCACAATACTGCTTGAGCTATAATTGGCACTCACATCCACGGTAGTTCCGGCAAAGTATGCCGAATTCTGTACTGACGAGGGAGTAGTCTTCGGCACCGTGCTCGTCCAGTAATGTCCACGACTATTAAGCGCAATGCCTTTCACTCCTAACATAACGGCAGTAGCCCCCATCAATCCGTGGTAACGTGCAGGCAGATACCATTCCAAACGGGGATCATCCGCACTGTTTATATCCCACCATTCTTCATTCATCA
>OGMR01000910.1_pt1 | contig 11986 bp, 9 predicted proteins | sample 1573251 | NCBI WGS metagenome assembly OGMR01 (sample SAMEA2581979, study PRJEB24529) | metagenome | biome: Human gut stool | place: China | collected 2011
AGGGCGACGAGATCATCCAGCAGGTGGAGACCCGCAACAACGTGGAGGCGCTCTTCTTCACCGACCGGCAGCAGGTGTACAAGGTGCGCCTGAACGAACTGGAAGACGGAAAAGTGGCGCAGATGGGCATCTTTATTCCGGGCCGTCTGGGCATGGACGAGGGCGAGAACATCCTCTCCATGGTCATTACCTCCGACTACAGCGGCCATATGCTCTTCTTCTTTGCCAGCGGCAAGTGCGCCAAGATCCCGCTGAACTCCTACGCCACCAAACTGAACCGCCGCAAGCTGCTCAAGGCCTACTGCGACAAGGAAACGCTGGCGAAGATGGTCTTCCTGCCCGAAGAGACGGAGCTTGCCATCCGCACCAGCGCGGGCCGGATGCTGCTGGTGGGCACAGCGCAGATCAGCGCCAAGGCCACCCGCGACAGTCAGGGCGTGGCGGTCGTCACCCTGAAGAAGAACCAGCACATCGCGTCGGTCGTCCCGGCGGAGACGCTGGAACTGGCCAACCCCCACCGCTACCGCGTCCGCAGCCTGCCCGCCACCGGTGCCCTCATCCGCGCCGAGGACGAAGGCGAGCAGCTGACGCTTCTGTAAAGGAGACGACGCTATGCAAAATATCGACCTGATCTGTGTCGGCAAGCTCAATGCAAAATATTTTGCAGAGGGTGTGGCCGAGTACCAGAAGCGTCTGGCCGCCTTTGCGTCCTTCCGGATCATCGAGCTGCCAGAAGAAAAAATCGAGGAGAAGAACGCCTCCGATGCGGTGGTGAAAAAGGCGCTGGAAAAGGAAGGGAAAGCCATCCTCTCCAACGTCCGCAAAGGTGCAGCCATCGTGGCCCTGTGCATCGAGGGGAAACAAATCTCCTCGGAGGAGCTGGCCCGCTTTCTGGCCGACCGCGCAGGCAGCGGGGCAGGGGATGTGGCCTTCGTCATCGGCTCGTCCCACGGGCTGGCCGATGAGGTCAAGCGGGCGGCGGCGCTCAAATTCAGCATGGGCCGCATCACGATGCCCCACCAGCTGGCCCGCCTTGTGCTGACGGAACAACTCTACCGCGCCTGCACCATCAATGCGGGCATGAAGTACCACAAGTAAAGGGTGATTTTGAGCTCCCGGAACGTCTGCGAACGCTCCGGGAGCTCTTTTTACAGAAAAGCGTAAAAACTGCCGGAAAAGTGATTTTTGGCTTTTCTTTTGGAACAGATTTTATTATACTGATAACATGGAGCGATCTGCTGCAAAATACAGCAAAAAACACAGGATGGAAGAACCATGGAAAAATACAGAAGAGGACTGCGGCTGGCGGCCTGCCTGCTGGCACTGGCAACGTGTGCGGTGCTGCTTTGCAGCTGCCTGCATCCCGGAAAAGCCGACAGCTATACGGCAGCGATGCCGGTCATCGTGGTGGGCAGCGATAACTACCCACCCTTCAACTATATGGGCACAGACGGCGCGCCCACCGGCATTGACGTGGAACTGGCCACTGAGGCGTTCGGGCGGCTGGGCTACCGGGTGAAATTTGTGACCATCGACTGGGAAAAGAAGAAGGAACTGGTGGAAAACGACACCATCGACTGCATCTGGGGCAGCTTTTCCATGGATGGCCGCGAGGAAGAATACCAATGGGCAGGGCCTTATCTGTACAGCCGTCAGGTGGTGGCAGTGCGCTCCGATAGCGACATCCGCACCCTGCAGGATCTGGCCGGTAAGGTGGTGGCGGTGCAGTCCACCACAAAGCCGGAGGAACTGTTTTTGAATGCGGAGCAGAACGGACTGCCCCGGCTGCGCAGGCTGTATTCTCTGCAGAACCGGGATCTGCTCTATACCACCCTGATCAAGGGTTATGCGGATGCCTTGGCCGCCCACGAAAGCGCCATCCGGCAGTTCATGAAGGATTACAGCGTAGAATATCGCATTCTGGACGAGCCGCTGATGACGGCGCGGCTGGGCGTGGCTTTTGCCAAGGATCGCAGCGGTGACCTGCCGCAGCAGCTGACGGAGGTTTTCCGGGAGATGCTGGCGGACGGCACCGTCCGGCAGATCGTGAGCCGCTATCTGGACGACCCCGGGCACTATCTGGATGGACTGGAGGACAGCACCCATGCATGACGGAATGGAAAAAGGGTCACTGGTTATCAGCCGGAAGCAGCACATTCTGATCTGTGCGCTTGCTGGGTTGCTGATACTGGGCGGTGTGCTGGGGCTTTCGGCCCACAGCGACCTGCAAAATGCAGAAAAGCAGTTTGAGGATACCATCAGCTATGTTAAGGAGCAGTGCACCGACTACGACAACCTGAACCTTGCCTCCGAGGCCAAAAGCCTGATGCGGGTGATGGAAAACGCGCAGCATCTGTGCAGCGAGATCGCCCGGGACCAGCAGAAGAACCCCGGGCGGGTGCTGGACGATGCCGCTATGGAAGAATATTTGCAGGATTATACCCTCAGCGGCATCCTTGTGCTTTCGGCAGAGGGCAAAATTTTGTGCGGTGCCTCACAGGATGGCCGGGTGGCTGACCCGCAGGTCCGGGAACAGATGGAAGCGGAACTGGCCGGTTCTATCGTGCTGACTGTGGCCGACAATCCGGAACAGATCTACGCCGGGCGGACGGAAAAGGAGGATAGCTCCTATGTAGATACCGCAGCCTGCGCCCGGAAAGATGGGGACGGGGTGCTTGTGGTGTACTACCGCACCACGGCAGAATATGTGCGCAATTACAGTTTGTCCTACCAGAACTGCGTACAGGGCTATAACCCCGCTGTGGACGGCATCATCGTGGTGACCCGGGGCGACCGCATCGTGGCCAGCAACGACATCTCTCTGCTGGATACCACCGTGGACGAAAACCCCACCCTTTCTGCCTTAAAAGCGCGCAGCACAGACGGCGGCATGATCCATGTGCACAGCACCACCGGGCAGCAGTACGCCTACGGCATTGTGGGGCAGGGACGCAGCTTTTATATCTATGTCTACCGCCCGGAGCAGGAGGTGTATGTCTCTACCATGCGCAATGTGAGCATGGCGGCCTTTGCTTACATGGTCGTGCTGTTCCTTCTGCAATTGCTGCGCGGCAAGACCGCCCGGCGCTACCGGGAGCAGCAGCTGCGCCGGGAGCAGGAGTACCAGGAGTCCCTCAAGGCGGCTGCACTGAAGGCAGAGAGCGCAAACCTTGCCAAGACCGAGTTTTTGCAGCGCATGAGCCACGATATCCGCACCCCCATCAACGGCATCCGGGGTATGGTGGAGATCGGCGACCGCTGCCCGGAGGATATGGCACGGCAGGCCGATTGCCGCAAAAAGATCTGGGAGGCCTCCACCCTGCTGCTGGAGCTGGTGAACGAGGTGCTGGACATGGGCAAGCTGGAGTCCGGCGAGGTGGTGCTGGAAAATGTGCCCTTTGATCTGCCCGAGCTGATACACGAGATCACGGACGTGCTGGAAAAACAGGCGGAAGAGCGCGGTATTGTGCTGCACCGGGAATACGGCAGGCTGCCGCATCCCCGGCTGGTGGGCAGCCCGCTGCACGTCAAGCGGCTGCTGATGAATGTGCTCAGCAACGCCATCAAGTATAACCGGGAGAAGGGGCGCGTGATGCTGGACTGCTTTGAGCTGAGCAGCACCGGGGACAAGGTACAGATCTGCTTTGTCTGCGCGGATACCGGCATCGGCATGAGCGAGGAATTCCAGCAGCGGATGTTCGAGCCCTTCACGCAGGAGAACGCCGGGGCACGCTCGGTGTACGGCGGTACCGGCCTTGGCATGTCCATCACCAAAAGCCTTGTGGATAAGATTGGCGGCACTATCGGGGTGGAAAGCAAGCAGGGCGTGGGCACCACCTACACCATCACCCTGCCCTTTGCCATTGATCATACCGAGGCCGCAGAGCCGGAGCGGCAGCAGACAGACCTTACCGTGCTGCGTGGGCGGCGGCTGCTGCTGGCCGAGGACAACGCCCTGAACATGGAGATCATGGAATTTTTGCTGAGCGATGTGGGCATAAAGGTGACCAAAGCCGCCGACGGACAGCAGGCGGTGGAGGCCTTTGCAGCTTCGCCGGTGGGCGGCTTTGACGCCATCCTGATGGACGTGATGATGCCGGTGCGGGACGGCCACGAGGCCACCCGCGCCATCCGCGCCATGGACCGCCCGGACGCAAAGAGCATCCCCATCTTTGCCATGACGGCAAACGCCTTTGCGGAGGACCGCCTGAAAGCGCTGCAGGCCGGTATGAACGAGCATCTGTCAAAGCCCATCGACCCGGATGCCCTGTACCGCCTGCTGGTAAAATACCTGACAGAGCGCAGCTGAACTGTTTGCCGGGCTTTACAAGCGGGGCAAAACATGGTACAGTAAATATACTGTGCTTGCGCAAGCCGCAAGCACGCCCGGCGGTGGGAAAGCCGCCGGCACACAACACGATACGACACGGCAAACCAGCCGCGGACGGAAAGGATGTACTACAATGGAACAGAGCGAAAAGACCCTTGACATGATCGTCAATCTTTGCAAGAACCGTGGTTATGTGTTCCCCGGTTCCGAGATCTACGGCGGTCTGGCCAACAGCTGGGACTACGGCCCCCTTGGCGTGGAGTTCAAGAACAACGTCAAAAAGGCATGGCTGAAAAAGTTTGTGCAGGAAAGCCCCTATAATGTGGGTTTGGATGCTGCCATCATCATGAACCCGCAGACCTGGGTGACCACCGGCCATGTGTCCAGCTTCTCGGACCCCCTGCTGGATTGCCGCGCCTGCAAGGCACGCCACCGCGCCGACAAGCTGATCGGTGAGGAGCACCCCGAGGTGAACGTGGACGCCATGAGCTTTGACGAGATGGACGCTTTCATCGCAGAGCACGAGGATATCGTCTGCCCCGTCTGCGGCAAGCACGATTTTACCCCCATCCGCAAGTTCAACCTGATGTTCAAGACCGCCATCGGCGTGACCGAGGATAGCTCCTCCACCTGCTATCTGCGTCCCGAGACCGCACAGGGCATCTTTGTCAACTTTGCCAACATCCAGCGCACCACCCGCCGCAAGCTGCCCTTCGGTGTGTGCCAGGTAGGCAAGGCCTTCCGCAACGAGATCACCCCGGGCAACTTCACCTTCCGCACCCGCGAGTTTGAGCAGATGGAGTGTGAGTTCTTCTGCAAGCCCGGCACCGATCTGGACTGGTTCGCTTACTGGAAGGACTACTGCGAGAACTGGCTGCTGAGCCTTGGCATCAAGGAAGAAAATCTGCGCCTGCGCGACCACGAGCCCGCCGAGCTGGCCTTCTACAGCCGCGCCACCACCGACATCGAGTACGCCTTCCCGTTCACCGACTGGGGCGAGCTGTGGGGCATTGCAGACCGTACCAACTACGACCTGACCCGCCATCAGGAGGCTTCCGGCAAGAGCTTGGAGTACTTCGACAGCGAGACCAACGAGCACTACATCCCCTACGTCATCGAGCCCTCTCTGGGCTGCGACCGTGTGGCGCTGGCCTTCCTGTGCGAGGCTTACGATGAGGAGCACCTGACCGACAACAAGGGCAAGGAGGATGTCCGCACCGTCCTGCACCTGCATCCGGCGCTGGCTCCCTACAAGTGCGCTGTCCTGCCCCTGAGCAAGAAGCTGGGCGACAAGGCCATGGAGATCCGCAACGAGCTGAGCAAGTACTTCATGGTGGACTACGATGATACCGGTTCCATCGGCAAGCGTTACCGCCGCGAGGATGAGATCGGCACCCCGTACTGCATCACCGTGGACTTTGACACCGTGGGCGACGAGGCCAAGGGTATTGCTGCCGACAACTGCGTCACCGTCCGTGACCGCGACACCATGGAGCAGGTGCGTATGCCCATCAGCGAGCTGAAGAGCTACATCGAGAGCAAAATCGAGTTCTAAAAAATACACTGTTACGCAAATAGCAGCCCCGCCGGTGCTCCGGCGGGGCTGCTTTTTTAGTGTCGTGACGGCTGAAAAAAGTGGGTCAGAAACGTCCACAGACGTTTCTGACCCACAAAATCTAAAATCGTCAGGCGGGTAGTTTACTGCTGGGCGAAGATCTTAACCTCGTCCTTGTCCATAAAGGCTGCGCCCGCAAAGCCTGCGGCTTCCAGCTGACCCAGCTGCTTGCCCAGCTTTTTGCCCTGCGGCAGCACGGTGACATTATACTGCTCGCGCAGCGCGGCAGCCTTGCGCAGCACAGCAGGGAAGTCGGTGTCCTTGCCGTACAACAGGGCGATCTTCTGCTTTGCGCCGGGGATCTGGTAGCCCTGCTCCAGCAGAATGCCGCACACCCGCTCGAAGCCGATGGAGAAGCCCACGGCGGGCACCTGTACGCCAAGGAACTTGCCCACCATGTTGTCGTAGCGTCCGCCGCCGGCCACAGCACCGCTGAACTGCGGGCAGGTCACCTCGAACACCATGCCGGTGTAGTAACCCTGACCGCGCACCAGACTGGGGCAGTAGGCCACCTGATAGCGTCCGGCAGCCAGCGTGTTGGCGGTAGCCAGCACATACTTCAGGTCGTCGGCGATGGCGGGGTCGGCGCAGCGGGCAGCTACGGCGTCCAGCGTCACGTCCCCGGCGGCAATAAAGTCTGCCAGTGCGTGGATGGCGCTTTCCGGCAGCTGCTTCTCGGTCAGCTCAGCCTTCACGCCCTCGGCACCGATCTTGTCCATCTTGTCAAAGGTGATGCAGACGGAGTCCAGCGTGTCGGCAGCAAAGCCCATGCTCTCCAGCATCCCGCGCAGGATGCGGCGGTCGTTGATGTTGACCGTGAAGCCGGTGAAGCCGATGCGCAGCAGGGCGCGGGCCGTCACGTCGATAAGCTCGACCTCGGCGTTGGGGGATTCGTCGCCCAGAATGTCGATGTCGCACTGGACGAACTCGCGCAGACGGCCCTTCTGGGGGCGCTCGGCGCGGAAGACGCGGTCGGTCTGGATGACCTTGAAGGGGTGGGGGAGCTTGTCCTTGTTGGCCGCATAAAAGCGGCTCAGGGGCAGGGTCAGGTCGTAGCGCAGACCCATGTCGGACAGCTGCTTCGGGTCGCCGGAGTCCAGCGCGCTGGTCAGCTTATCGCCGCGCTTGAGCACCTTGAAGATGAGGTTCAGGTTGTCGCCGCCGTCGGATTTGTCCAGATTCTCCATATCCTCCAGCATGGGGGTGGAGATGCGCTCGAAGCCGGAGGCGCGGTAGGTCTCCAGAATTTTGCCCTGAATGTAGTCGCGCAGGGTCTGTTCGGCGGGCAGCAGGTCCCGCATACCCTTCAAAGCCTGTGTTTTCATAACAGTAGTTCCTCTCTATCTGTAAATTGTACCCGCCCTCGATGCCTGAAAAGGGGCGGGAGGGGTTTTAACTCAGTACTTTACCATTATAAAGGATAATGCCGGATTGTCAATCCAAATGGGCACACTATCGCAAATTGCACAAATCTTTGAGGTGAAGGTATGAAACAGCAGTTTGCAGCAAAACACCCGTGGACCATTCTGGCTGCGGGGGCAGCCATTCAGGTGCTTACCGGCTTACCGGCGGCGTGGGGCGTCTTTCAGCAGCCGGTCATGGAGGAATACGGCCTTTCGGAGCAGGGGGCGGGTTACGCTTTTGCCCTGCTTATTGCCGCCTTTGGGGTGGGGTGTGTGCTGGGCGGCTTTTTGCAGGATAAAAAGGGGCCGCGCTGCGCGGCGTTGTGGGGTACAGCCCTGCTCTGCGGCGGCTTTTTTGCAGCGGCCTTTCTGCCGGGCTGGGCAGGGTGGGGATTCTTTCTGGCCTTCAGCATCCCGGCGGGGCTGGGCACAGCCTTTTTGTACCCCTCTATCCAGTCCTGCGCCCAAAAGTGGTACGCGGGGCGCAAGGGGCTGGCGACCGGGGTCATCGGCGGTGCAGTGGGACTTTCCGGCGCGTTCCTGACCCTGTTCGTCCGGGCGGCGTTGCGGGGCTTTGGCCCGGTGCAGGGGATCCGGGGCGCGTTCTGGGCGCTTGGCGCGCTCACCCTGCCGGTGTGCCTTGCGGGCAGTGCGGTACTCAGCGACCCACCGCAGAAAAAACAGCAGCCAAGCGTCAAAAACACCCTCGACCTCTCCCCGGGGCAGATGCTGCGCACAAAGCAGTACTGGTTGTGTGCGGGCGCGGTGTGCTTTTCCACTCCGGCGGTGCTGCTGTTCAGCCCCATCATCTTAAAACTGGGCATGGAGCGCGGGCTGGACGAGACTGCTGCGCTGTGGAGCATCGTACTGGGCAGTGTGGGCAGCGCTGCGGGACGGATGCTGATGCCCATGCTCAGCGACCACATCGGCCGCCGCGCCACCGACCTTGGGCTGTTTGCGGCTTCGCTTGGGCTGTCGGCGGCGTTCTGGGCGGCGCGGGGCTGGTGGGTGGTGGTGTGCTACGCCGGGCTCACCTTCTGCTACTCGGCGCTGGCGGCGGTGCTGCCCGCCCTTTCCACCGACCTGTTCGGCCTGCCCCATGCCGGGGTGAACTACGGCTTTCTGGCGCTGGGGCAGAGCGTGGGCAGTCTGGCGTTCCCCTTTGCAGCCAACCTGCTGGCGCTGGAAAACGGGCGGCACCTGCTTGCCATGGCCGGTGCGGCGGCGGGTTTTGCAGCCATTTGGGCGCTGCATCCGGTGCAGAAAGACCCGCGCTGAAACGCGCAAAAAGAAAAGGATGCAAAAAAGTTTGCCGGTGTTTACGGCAGAATTGACAAAAACTTGACGACTGTTTTGTATAAAGCGGTGGAAATGCCAGTTAGCTCTGCATGACCGTAAAACCCGGCTGCACTTTTTGCAGGAAATGACTTGCAAAATTCGTCCGTTTTCTCTATAATAAAATCATGCGTGGTAGTACCGGTGCAGGCGCTGAAAGAGAGCAGCGCACCCGGTTCGGATGCAAGCAGTATGGAACAGCAGCTGTGCCGGCAGGGCGCGGCGGCGGTTTTGTGCTGCCAAAGCGACATTTGTCAAAAGGAGAGTATGATTATGACCTATTCGCAGCAAGTACAGAATATGTGCCCGATCACCAAAGGTCCTAAGCATGGTCCGGCTCCCATCCCCGAAGAGGGCGCATGGGTCAAGGCCTATGAGATCAAGGACATCAGCGGCTACACCCACGGTGTGGGCTGGTGCGCACCTCAGCAGGGCACCTGCAAGCTGTCCCTGAACATCAAGAACGGCGTCATCGAAGAGGCTCTGGTGGAGACCATCGGCTGCTCCGGCATGACCCACTCTGCTGCTATGGCTGGCGAGATCCTGCCCGGCAAGACCATCCTGGAAGCTCTGAACACCGACCTGGTGTGCGACGCCATCAACGTGGCTATGCGCGAGCTGTTCCTGCAGATCGTCTACGGCCGCAGCCAGACCGCTTTCTCTGAGGACGGTCTGCCCATCGGCGCAGGTCTGGACGACCTGGGCAAGGGCCTGCGCTCCATGACCGGCACCATCTTCTCCACCAAGGAGAAGGGCGTGCGCTATCTGGAGCTGACCGAGGGCTACATCAACAAGTTGGCAGTGGACGCTAACGATGAGGTCATCGGCTATCAGTTCGTTAAGCTGGGCAAGATGATGGAGGATATCCGTCACGGCAAGACCCCCAACGAGGCTTACGAGAAGAACGTGGGTACTTACGGCCGCTTCAGCAAGGAAGCAGGCGCTGTCAAGTACATCGACCCGCGTGAGGAATAAGAGAGGAGGAACAACTCATGGCAACTTTTGAATCTATGGATCGCCGCATGCCGAAGATCGAGGCATGCCTGAAGGCCAACGGCCTGGAGTCTCTGGACGCTTGCAACGAGATGCTCCTCGCTAAGGGCATCGACTGCGACAAGATCGTCCGCGGTGTGCAGCCCATCTGCTTTGATAACGCTGTCTGGGCATACACCCTGGGCACCGCCATCGCTGTGAAGCGCGGCCTGACCGACGCTGCCGAGTGCGCTGCTGCCATCGGCGAAGGTCTGGAAGCATTCACCATCCCCGGCTCTGTTGCTGAGCAGCGTCAGGTCGGTCTGGGCCACGGCAACCTGGGCGCTCGTCTGCTGAGCGAGGACACCACCTGCTTCGCTTTCCTGGCAGGCCACGAGTCCTTCGCTGCTGCTGAGGGTGCCATCGGCATCGCCCGCACCGCAAACAAGGTCCGCAAGACCCCCCTGCGCGTCATCCTGAACGGCCTGGGCAAGGACGCAGCTTACATCATTTCCCGTATCAACGGCTTCACCTATGTGCAGACCGAGTACGACATCCCCTCTCAGACCCTGACCGTCGTCAAGGAGATCCCCTTCTCCAACGGCGAGCGTGCAGCCGTCAAGTGCTATGGCGCAAACGACGTCATGGAGGGTGTTGCCATCATGAAGAAGGAGGACGTTCAGTGCTCCATCACCGGCAACTCCACCAACCCCGTCCGCTTCCAGCACCTGGTTGCAGGCACCTATAAGAAGTGGGCCATCGGCGTGCTCACGCCGCCCGTAGGCCTCAACCTCTACGTGATGAGCTCGATCACGGGCGAGCACGTCCTTGCCATCGCGAAGGAGGCCGTGGGCTACGTCCTCATCATGATCATCGTGGCGATCCTCGTCGCCTTCATCCCCGAGCTCTCGCTCGGCTTCGCCAAATGGGTGCCCTGATGTCCGCCGTCATGAACCTTCTCAAGGCGGCCGACCGCTGCGTCTCCGTCACGGCGCGCACCGTGAGCACGCTCGCGCTCGCAGGCATCTTCGTGATGTTCATCGCCAACGTCTTCGTGCGCTTCGTGCCCGTCTACAACTTCACCCAGACCGACGACTGGATCCAGATCCTGCTCGTCTGGATGATCTTCCCCGGCGCCATGGAACTCGTGCGCACGCGCGGCCACTTCGTCGTCGACGTCATCACCGACCGCGTCGCGGGCACGAACTTCGGCCACTGCTGCCGCCTCGCCGTCACCGTGATCGAGCTCGTCACCTACGCGCTCATCTGCTGGTACGGCATCGTCTGGGTCCTGCGCGCACAGGCCACCTTCCAGTCGATCCCCTGGCTGCAGGTCCGCTGGGCCTACGCCGCCATCCCCGTCTCGGCCTTCTTCATGACGATCTACGGCGTGCGCGACCTGATCCTCGCCGTCAGGGCCTTCCTGCCCGCCAAGTCGGCCTGACCGCGGCAAACTCATCAGACCGTTCGCAAATGCACGCATGGGCGCGCCTCCCGCAGGGACCGCGCCCTTTTCATGACCTCAACATGTCCTTCCCGGATTTCCTCCCACTTTGCCGACACGTCCTTGCGCTTCTTTACACGGGTCTGAACCAACATTGCCCCAAGACCTCGTGGCGCGATTGAAAACACGCTCGGGAGGCCTTTCGCTCCCCGCCGCTCGTTCAACACGCCGCAGATCCGTCATTCCGCCTTGAGGGCGCTCCGCGGCACAACCCGTACAGGAGTCCGCTTATGCAAACGCTCGTCAGGCACCCTCGGTCACTCCGACCAGATCGTCCACTTCCTCAACCTCATCTGCTGGACCGCGCTCGCCGTCTCAGGCATTGCGCTCGGATCCGCCGCTCGCGCGAGCCTCCGCCCGGAACGCCTCGACGTCTCCGTCCACTTCATCGCGGGCTTCGCGCTCATCATCGTCATCGCCGCATGGCTCGTCTTCTCGCCCGCGAGGGCAAGGCGCTTCGTGCATGAGATCCTACGCACCGACCGCCCGTTCCTCGCCTGGCTGCGCAATCTCGGCGGCTATCCCACAAAGCTTCTCAGGTTCCTGCGCCTCACGAAGGCCGAACCCTCGACCGCGCCGCAAGGCCGCTACAACGCGGGCCAGCGCATCGCCTACGCGCTCCTCGTGCTCCTCAACCTCACGCTGATCGGCACGGGCGTGCTCCTCTTCATCCTGCACCAGCCTCATGAGCAGTCGCGGTTCTATCAGGGCACGCTCGCTGCCCACAGTTTTGCCGTGAATCCTCCTCGCCCAATTATTAATTGGACGGGGCTTCCCTGCCTTTTACCAGCAAGGACTGCCTGGGCACAGATAGCGGGCAAACTCAG
>OGMR01000912.1_pt1 | contig 11974 bp, 19 predicted proteins | sample 1573251 | NCBI WGS metagenome assembly OGMR01 (sample SAMEA2581979, study PRJEB24529) | metagenome | biome: Human gut stool | place: China | collected 2011
GATACCCGACATTAAGCCATCCATTGAGGATAACGAAGAATATGCAGATTCTTTCCTTCGCATAAGCCAGTCTATCGGCACGATGACCAGCGCGTTTGCGGCCAACTCTGACAGCATAGGCCAGTGGGCAATTAATTCGATAGGAAACATTGCTCAGATGATTATACAGTTACAGTCACTGGCAACGGCTCAAGGTGTGGCCAGCGCAGCAGCATTACCATTCCCGGCTAACTTAGGTGCTATTGCTACAATAATCGCTACCATTGCATCAATCTTTTCTTCGCTACCAAAATTTGCCGATGGCGGTATAGTGGGCGGATCATCCTTCTATGGAGACAAGTTGCTGGCTCGTGTGAACAGTGGTGAGATGATCCTCAACAAGAGGCAACAGGCAGCCCTGTACGGCATGACTGGCGGATCAGAAATCACGCTGGGAGTAAGCAGGATTCAGGGCGCAGATTTATATTTAAGTTTGAAAAACTACATGAGTAAAACAGGTAAGAAGTTATGAGTTACGGGTTAATATATACACTACCATTCAAGGACATCAAACAGAAGCTGTACACTGTTAAGGTGGAGCAGGACGGATATACGGGTAAGGCGGTTGAACTAAAGGGGCAACCGTCTCCCTTCACCGTAGATATAGACACGGAAGAATTTATGTACACTCCATTGCGTTTAAGTACGGCCACATTACACACGTTCGGTTCAGACTATTTGCAGTCGCTATTTTCAACGAATTACCGCATGAATAGGGTAACACTATATGACGGTAGTACGCCTGTGTGGTGCGGTTATGTGAAGCCCGAAGTATATACACAGGACTTCCGGCATGAGAAGTTTCCGCTGGATATTGAGTGTTATTCTGCCATGTCAGTACTGGAGTTTTTGGATTTCAAACAACAGGGAGACACACGGGGATTTATTTCTCTGTGGGATATTATCAAGTTGTGTGTAAGAGAAAGTGGAGGCCTGTATAGTGCCGTATATATTCCGCACACCTATGCGAAGGATTCGGGCAAATATGCCAGCTGGGAAAATCCTCTGCCGGATATGAAGGTTTCTCAGCAGAACTTCTTCGATGAGGACGACAAGGCCATGACACTAATAGAAGTTTTGGAGCATGTTATGAAATTGCTAAACTGGACATGTGTAGACTGGCGGGGAGAACTGTACTTCATTGACGCGGACGGTACGGGAGAGTATTACATGTACACACCCGATTTTTCCAGCTACACAAAGGCCTATGCGGACAGACAGGCGGCACAGGGAATCGGGTATAGCGGATCCAACCATACGCTAGACATTATTCCGGGGTACAACAAAGTGGTTATTAATTGCAGCAATTACCCGGTAGGAGACGCATTGCCAAACATGGACTACGATAGCTTTTTCAAGATCGGAGAAAAAGAAAAATCAATACCTGATTATACCAAGACAATAACCTACCGACCGACATCCAGTAATATTCTGATGCACGCATTTAAAGTTGTAAACGAAGATACAATGCAGCTTCAGATTATAGGCATTGAAGAAGAAAAGTCTATTTTTGACAATTCAGAGGTAGGGTTTGTTATAGGTGCCATTCCGCAGAAGTACGACATAATTAAGAAGGTAGACGACAAGCCGGAAAGAAACGACTGGGAGTTTAAGGAAAGAGTGATGATCGGACTTGTAAGGCCGGGAAATCCGACACACAAGCTGATATACAATGAAGGACAAGAGACGGAGATCATTAAAATGATCGGTGCGTCATCCGTATATCAGGATGGTGCCTTTTCGGTTGATTTTAATTTGGGAGTAGAATTAAGTTATTCAGATCCGGCGGCCAAAGGATATGTGTCAGACATGGATTTTCACTTCATGTTCAGAATAGGTAACAATTACTATCACGGCAAGTCTGACGGATCTTATATATGGGATAACAACCCTGCACAGAATCCCGACTACCCTAACAAGTTTGTAGTAGACTGGGGAGATGAAGCGCAGAAGCCGGGTGCAGGAAGCACGCTGACAACATTTGAAGGATCATATCCTCTTATTAGTTCCCGGCAGTTAAATGACGGGTTGGATGGCATGAAAGGGTTTATCATCAAGTTACCCGGTGACAGAATACTATCGGGAGAACTTGAACTTATTATCTATGCACCTAGGGTTAAGATATACCATAGTACGTTTACCAGCCCGGACGCTATATACCTGGAAGGCTTTGAATTGGAGTACAAAAAAACAGGTGACAGTGAAGATGATACCGACCGCATATATGAGAATGTGATCAACGAAGCCTACATCAACCCACTGGACGATATCGAGATGAAGATCAGTTCCTACAACGATGATGGCGCGTGTTACAGCAAGGTTCTTATAGGTGACGGGTATCTGACTGATAATCTCTACAACGGGATAACAGGAGAACTTATAAGGCCTGAAGATTTTTTGATAAGAAGGATCATCAATCACTACGAATCCACAAAATATAAACTATCTTTGGATTTGAAAAGATCCGATATAAAGCCTTATACCATAATGACCGATAACAACACACAGGGTAAAACCTACATTAATATCGGTGGTGAGATTGATTACAAAGAGAATAAATTTACATGTATATTATTGGAGCATGAAACAGGTACAAATAACTAGCAGGGGTATTCCCAGCAAGCCGAGAAGCCAGTACAGGACAGGCGGAACCACTACCACTATAATGGGCGGTGGTGGTACAGATGTAGACTTGTCGGCCTATATGTTGTTGTCTAGATGGCTGGAAAACTTCGAGGAAAGAACGGACGCAAGCGGAATACCTTACCTATACGCGAAGAAGTCTATTGTCTCTGTCGGAGGTATAACCATGTATGCCACTGAGGATGTTGTTGTTCCTTCCATATTTGACGGAATACCGTTGGATAATAAGACTATTAGGAAGAATCCCACAACTGGAAAGATTGAAGTAATTGGTGGTAGCGGATCATCCTTCGACAAGTCTGCTATGTGGACAGCTTTAGCCGGATCTACCACGGAACAGATCAACAAGTCGCACCTTACTACTGCTTTGACAGGTTACGCAACCGAAAGTTGGGTGTCAGGAAAAAACTATGCTGTTAAAGCTACAACTTTAGCTGGCTATGGTATAACAGATGCTTACACAAAAAAAGAATCAGACGGAAAATATCCTACTAAGACAGGAAGCGGAGCAAGCGGAACATGGGGCATTAATGTTACAGGTAATGCAGGATCAGCTACAAAGTTACAGACAGCCCGTACATTATGGGGAAGAAGTTTTGATGGTACAGCCAATGTAAGCGGAGATTTAACAGGGGTGGGCAAAATTAAATATAATAACGGAGAATATTTTGATGAATACGGAAATATGCATTTGCCTACAAGTCTAGAGAAAAACTATTGGACAATATTCAATTCCAACGGAGCGGAATTAATAAAAGTAAACGGAATTGGTGGTATAATCGGATCGGCTTTCAGAGCGGACAACTGGTATAGATCAACAGGAAATACTGGTTGGCAGAATGAAACATATGGCGGTGGGTGGTATATGCAGGATAGTTCTTATATAAGATCTTACAATAATAAGTCTATACACATAGGTAGTGGATCTTATATAACTGCTAATGGAGGTTATAAAGTTAATAACGATGCAAATACTTCGGAAGTATGGAATTGCAGATATATAGTAGAATCATTAAGTGTTCCTGCTGGTAATGTACGCAATATATTAGGATGGTACGATTCTTCATCTAGTGGATATACTACATCTTATATCATTGGTAGTAAAAGAGAGGTTGGGAATAACTGGGGAGAACTTATGTTAGGAGTTTATCAGTATGAGGACGCTAAGAGATCAGTAGCCGTATATATGGGGCTAGATGGTGCTGGCGGTAAAGTTTATATCGGAGGTAACTTGCTTGTAACAGGGGGCGGTACATTCTACGGATCAGATATTCGCTACAAATCAATCATGCAGCAGGTCAACTTGTCTCTGTTGGATATAGCAAAAGCACCTTCCTTTGTTTATCACTGGAACAGGGAAGGAATGAAATGCGATAGACTGAACTTAGGAGGATCGGCCCAATATACGCAGTCAGTCCTTCCGTGGGCAGTGGAAGAAAAGGATAATTTCTTGAGCATGGACTACGCAACAGTAGCATATACATTCGCTGTACACACGGCTAGACATTTGATGAACTATGAAACAAGAACCGATAAGAAAATCAAGAAACTTGAAAGAGAAATAGTCATATTAAAAAAACAACTTAAAAAGCTAGGCTATGAAGAAGTTCGTACTTTGGATGATTCGGGTATTTAAGCTCGATATCCCAACCGAAAAGGTAATTGAAAAGGTGGTTGAGAAAGAAGTGTACCTTCCGCATGAAGGTGTTATCTATGGCAATGTCACTATTAAAGGTGATGTTGTTGTACTAGGAGACCTTAAGGTCGAAGGTAATTTAACTTGTTACACTAAAATTAAGGAGGAATAACTATGGCAGTTTACGATATATTACCAACCGAAAACCTGAAATGGGATGATATCCGAGATACACTCAATGCAGGCGAAGGAGTAGTTGATAATAATGCCATAAATGCTTTTAAAGAAACATCAGGAATAAATGTTTGGTCTAAACATAAACCTGTTGTTCTTGCAGTTAATTTCTGTCAAGACTTTAATAGCGGCGCAGCAAATTATAATTCTACATGGTGGCAAGGTTCTGATGGAAATTGCGGGCTTGTTCCTAAAACTTTGTTTAACTTTTCCGAAGTGATAGAAAACACAGATGGAGAAATGAATGGTTGGACTTATAATTTGCCTAAAGGGGGTTCATCTCAGCCTTATAGGCTTGGAGATTTTGCTGGGTATTGCAAATATGCAAATCCACCTATCTACAATCTTTTGGCTACTCCTAACAAGGTAGTTTATAACACATCTACTCCTGTTAGTATATCCGCCGGAATAAGAGTTGGAACAGACGCAAAACAACTTACTTTTGCAGACTTCCCGACATTGAAGAATTATTACTTTGGAGTTTATTGTCTTGGCAGACAAAGAGGTTTTAAAGCCAGAGCGACAAGTAACTCAAATGTAGGAAGTGGTAATGCAGGACTTGAGTTAAATGTTAAAGGACTTCCAGTTGACACATATGATGTATATCCTTTCCTTGCAGAATCACCAGTTGCACAAACTGATCCGGATAAAGCTATGACTTTGTATACTTTGCCTAACCTGAAAGTATATCAGTTTGAAATAGTCAACGAATACGAATTGTATTATGAAATATCTTGGGAAGTTAAATTCACTGTCCGGGAAGGTGGAACTACAAAACGATTTACTAACCTACGTCTTGATTTCCGTTTCCCTGATAAAGACTATGACGATCCTCAAGATGTAGGGGAAGTAAGAGAGAACTATGATATAGACGTATCTGCAAGTGCTGGGCAAACAGTAACAGTTAAAACTGGCACCACTACTATTCTTTCAACTGAATTATTGAAAGGCTGCAAAATATGGGCAAGAGTTTCAAACAACACAGAATCATATACCGGAAATAATTATGTTAGAGGATAATATGAAAAAAGCAAGTTTATTAATAAAAGGAAATCTCCATCTCAAACAAAAGAAGTTATCTTCGGCACGACAGAAGGACTTTTTGATAAATTTAGAGAGGCTGGAAAAAAATAATTTAATATACATCGATGCCGTAGTTGTAAATAAAAACACTAAGTCAGAAAACACTATTAGTTCAATTAGAATAATGATCAACTAATTTGATAATCAAAAAATAATTAGTACATTTGCATCAAATTCATAAGGGGTAAATAAAAAATAGGTATTAGAATTTTTAAGTCCTGCTGATTAATTTCGGCAGGGCTTTTTTTTGTGCCAATAAATTAATATATTTGCAATATACATTATTAATCAAAAACAAAATTGTTATGGCAAAAACTATGAATTTAAAATTAACTCAGACAGGGAGTTCGCAAAACTTTAATACCGATGGTAACACTAGTGGTAATTCAATGAACAAGAATTATAGCGTGAAGGTGGTTGAAGACAATATAGAAGTCGGAAGCGCAAGTTTTAGCTTCAATATAAACTACTACGGAGACGTATCTAAAGGAGACTATGCGACTGCTCAGCAAGCGTTAGAAACTAAAATTGAAGAAGCAATCAAAGCATTAGACACAGCTCTAAAAGCATAAGGAGGTAAGATATGAAGATATACGAAGCACAACAGGGATTTATCGTTCTGTCACAGGCTAAATTGGACGGACTGAGCACGGAAGAAATGCACAAAGTTATCAAGGTTGCAAGAAGTCTTAAGTCTGTAGCCAAGGAGTTTGAAGAGTTTATCACGGACACGCAGGAAAGAGTAGCCGACAAGGTTGAGGCCAGTAAGATCATAGAATCGGAGGCAAATAAAGAAACCGAAGTTGAAATCGAAAAACTGGGTGATACGATGGACAAGATGATGGATCACAACTCCTGGAATGTAGCTCAGATCATGTTGTTAGAGGATTTGGTCAAATAAATTATTAAGCCTACTTCATTGATATGCGGTAGGCTTATTGTATAATAATGTTGGAAAAGTATTTATTTTTCGTGCAGCAAGACATTAGAGTAGGATTGATTATTATCTTTGTGTGTTGTTGCTTCGTGGTATTTGCTTCGCTGTTCGATTTTTGGACGGCATGGGAAGCGGTAAAGGCTAGAGGGGAAAAACTCAGAAGCCACCCGATGAAAAGAACGGGGCAGAAGATAATAGATTATATCCGTCTTATTGCGTATGTGCTGATGATTGACGTATTGGGATTGCTTTGCCTTCCGTTTTACTCAATCCCGTTTTTTGTCGTTGTTCTGACGCTTGGGATATTGTTAAGAGAAGGTATCTCAGTTAAGGAAAATTACAAAAAGAAGAAAAGTAATGCGATTGAAGCAATAGATATGGCATCGGAGATAGTCAAGTGTCTAAGCAAGGAAGAAGCCGAAAAGATAATCAAGGCAATTAACGAACATCATAGTATTAACAAAAAAAAATCAAGGTAGTATGGCAGAAATGAAGTCATTATCACAGAACAGTACGAAGTCTCTAAGGCTTTTGTTGGCTGACAAAAACCGTGCACCGCTTAAGGCGGATTCAGTGCACGTGAAAGGGTATGTTTATACGCAAGAGAGGAACTCAAACATCGTTAAATGAGTTGAACAAAGGCGTGACAACAGGGTGTGAGATTAAGAATGATATGTTGTATCTTGATGATATGGCAGAAAACTTCCCTGTAGGACAGTTCCGTATCTACACACAGACATTCCTACCCGATACAATGACAGGAAAGGAATACATCACAGAAAACGACCAGCCGCTCTTTGTTCAAGTCGTAGCTAAAGGCTCGTTCATTACAGACAGACAGTAATGTAACAGTATGGCTTGCACGTGTTGAAGCTGACGGTTCGTTCACCAAGATACCAGAAAGTGAATTGAGTGTTGTTGTTAAGGCTAATACGGCACCGACAGCAGCCAACGAAATCACGATACCGTCATTCAGCCACAACTACAAGAAGGGTGATAGTTATCGTTGGTTTGCGCAGGCAGACAAAGCAGATGGTGCATATATCCAATGCAACAACGGCAGTCATATACCTATGGTTGAGATTATTCTTGATGTGGAGTACTACAGAAATCCCCGAAGATGTGTTGAGGGAAAACGGAGTACTCAATATCAAATTGATGGATGGTGATACCGAGGTTAAAGACGTGGAGAATTATACCGTTCAGATTGATGTCAAGACAGGCACAATTAAAGTAACCAAAAATAACAATCGGGAGGTGAAATATCCTCCCTTAAAACTAAAAAGTATGACACCAAGAGGGATTAGAAATAATAATTTTGGGAATATCCGTATAACTAAAGATAAGTGGTTAGGATTGAGAGTAGAACAGACAGACAAGGAGTTTTTTCAGTTTATCGCACCCGAATACGGTTACCGAGCATTGATACGCACCTTACAGAATTATAGACGCAGACACAATTGTCAGACAATAGCTGATTTTACAAACAGATGGGCACCACACACGGAGAACAACACAAGCGGGTATATTCAGAGAGTATGCAAGGAATTACAAGTACCTAGTACATATGTTCCCGATGTGGACGACAAAGATACGATGTGCGCGTTTGCAGCTGCAATATCACTCGTAGAGAATGGTATTCCTGCAAACATGGATGATGTTGTAAAGGGATGGGAGTTGCTATGAAAACAATAATCTATATATTGATCATATTGCTGGCGTCAGCAATATGTTCGTGTCGTTCGGTAGAGTATGTTCCACGTGAAACAATCAAGCACGATACAATGTATATAAACAAGCTAATTAAGGATAGCATATACCTTAAGGACAGTGTATATATACATTCCAAGAATGACACCGTATTCGTTGAGAAACACAAGTACCAGTATATTGACAAGGTGGTACGCGATACTTCCTATGTTGTCAAGTCCGACACCATATCCGTGCCGTACCCGGTGGAAAAGAAGCTGACCAGATGGCAGGAGTTAAAGCTGGATATAGGAGGCATATCAATAGGGATAATTATAATAACTATTCTTGTCGTAGTCGGCAGGGCTGTTTACTTCCTAAAGAAGTAGAAAGGGGGTGTTCAATCAGGAAGGAGGGCGAAAGCCTTCCTTTTCTTGTATATTCATATAAAATTAATAATATTCCGAAAAATAACTGCTAAAATGTTTTGCATATATTCGGGAAAGTATTACATTTGCAGTGTAATTAAAAAACAAACGATAACAACAATTAAAACATAAGATTATGAGAACAAGCTATTATCTAATTGACGGATATAACTACCGATTTAACACGTTATCAGAAGTCAGATCACATTTTGAGAACTACAATGACGTAGACAAAAAAGAAATGGATGGATCCGCTATAACCGGGTATGACTACAACGGAGATGAAACCGTAACAAGATATTATCATTATCGGAAAAATGGAAAAGTAATTTTATCTAAAAATTAATTGTATGGTACTAAAAATCAAAGAAGCATTAGCCTATGCCCAAGTGCGTGGCAAGAAAATCAACAAGGGAGAACTGGCTGAAAAGTTATTCCCGGAAGCAAACAAAGCGTGTCAGTATCAGAAATTGCAACATCTGATATCTGGCAGAACACTGAGAGTTAATCCGGAGACGGTAGTTATAATTTGCAAGGAAACAGGAGTGTCGGCAGACTACCTTTTCGGGCTTAAAAACATAGAGTAAAGATGGACAACAATACAATAGAGATCGACAAAGAAGTATTTAACCTGATAATTATAAGGAGCAGAATATGAGTTACGAAGAATTAAACAGTATGAATCACGAGGATTTGATAAAATACGCGATAGAGTTACAGGATAAAGTTGAAACAATAAAATCTGATAAGGAGTTTTGGATGAACAAATTAAACAATTTGGAGGAAAAGTACAATTCCGTTGCAGGACTTATACATTCAATAGACAACCTTCTCCATCATGGATAATGACGCAATCATCAAGGCTCGAAAGGTACCGTATATAAAGTGGTACGAGATTAACGAAATGATAGAAAACGCCAAGGATGAAGAAACTAAGGAAGCGTTAAAAATCATCCGTTGTCAGAAAAGATTATTAGAACAATATAGTATTTGATATGGATCCTAAAACTACTGATAACCCAAATCTGAAAATATACAATGCAGTAAGGGAAGTTCCTAAGGAAGCGCAGAAACCGATATCCGCAGGGAGATTGAAGGGAAAGACAGATATCAATCCGATGTGGAGAATAAAATGCCTTACAGAGCAGTTTGGCGTGTGCGGCTTCGGATGGAGATACGAGATTACGAACAAGTGGACGGAATCCGGTGTAAAGGATGAAATATCCGCTTTCGTGCAAATTAATCTGTATGTCAAGATTGGCGACACATGGAGCGAAGCCATTCAAGGGGTAGGCGGTTCTTCTTTTGTAACAAGGGAAAAACAAGGCCCTTACCAGTCTGACGAATGTTACAAGATGGCTTTAACCGATGCAATATCGGTAGCGTGTAAATCATTGGGCATTGGTGCAGATGTGTACTGGGAGGCCGACAAGACAAAGTTTTCAGTCAATGAAGTAACGAAGAAAATCCTTCCAAAAAACATGCTGAACGATGACAAGTTGCTCAACTGGCTGTACAGTGTAGCGGTGAAGAAGAAGAAGGAAAACAAACAGTTCTCAGTAGCTTCAACACTAGAGGCTAATTACATAGTACAGCCCGAAGATATACAGGAAGTAAGTAATAACCTGACCACATATATGGTCGCAAACAATTTAACAACATGAACGAATTATCAATAAATCAGTTCCCACAGAACAAGGCCGAGCAATCAGCAATGGCCGCGAGATTTACTCAGGCAATAGTTAATGGTGATGTATCTCCGCTTGAGGCGGTAGCGAAAATGAAATCCATCCAAGAGGTTATAACTCTTTTCCTTAAGGATGAAGAAGTGACAAAAGCCGTAATAGATGAAGTTGATAAATACGGGAAAGGTGAGATACCGACATCATCGGGCGCGTCCTTCCAAGTTAAGGAGACCGGGGTAAAGTACGACTTTTCCCAGTGCAATGATCCAGTATGGAACAACCTTAAGGAACAGGCCGACAGAATCAACGAGCAACTGAAAGAAAGAGAGAAGTATCTCAAGGTGATCAAGAGCTATAAAACAGAGATAGACGAAGAAACAGGGGAAGTTTACACGATCATTCCTCCGACAAGAACTTCAACTACAAGCTATACGGTAACATTCAAGAAGGGATAATATGCTGAACAGATTACAGATAATCGGGAACGCAGGAGCGGCACCCGAAGTAAGAGATGTGAACGGGGTTAAGGTGGCAAACCTGAATATAGGAGTGACGGAAAGAGGTTATAAGACTTCATCCGGCAAAGATATCCCGGACAGGACAGACTGGTTTACTGTTGTCGCATGGCGAGGACTGGCCGAAATCCTGCAAAAGTATGTAGGCAAGGGAGATAAGTTATATATTGACGGAAAGATGAAGTCCAGGCAATACGAAAAGGACGGGCAGAAGCGTACTGTATGGGAGTTATATGCAGAAAACATCGTTCTTCTAAGCCCAAAGAAAGACGGGCATACAGGACAGGCTGATCCTACACCGCCGCCAGTTCCGCAAGAAGAAGAAAATATGTTGCCCTTCTGATCATGATTTTCGATCTTAAAAACGAATACGATATACCCAAGTTCAAGGAATATGTGAACAAGCTATACCAGCAGAAAGCATTGGTAGAAGTCAAGAAGAAACTACCCAACAGAACACTGGCGCAGAACAGTTACTTCTACTTATTGCTTTCGTGGTTCAGTCTTGAAACAGGGTATAGCGTTGAAGAAGTCAAGATTGACATTTTCAAAAGGTTGTGTAACCGGGAATTGTTTGAGAAGGAAATAACCAACAAGCAAGGAAAGACTATCAAGGTGTTGCGAAGTTCATCCGACCTGACAACCGGGGAGATGACAACGGCAATAGACAGGTTCAGGAATTATTCGGCAGCAGAAGGGATTTACTTACCTGCACCGAACGAGCATGATTTTTTAATTCACATACAAAAAGAGATTGAACGATGTAAAGATTATCTATGACAGACAGACAGGCGGAGAAGTTGATCAAATATCATTATTCCTTTCGACAAGTTTAACCCGAACAACATCGAAGAAAGCCTTAAACACAACATCGTGAAGTAATAGGGGAGGTGAAAAATTCCTCCCTTATTTTTAACCTTTTTCTTGCAAGCTTAAAGAATAAAGATTATATTTGCAGAGTAATTTAAAACAAAAATGATATGTACGATAATTTAATGACTTATGCGAATTACGCGAAATGGAAAAACAGGAACCAGCAGACAGTAAGAGATTGGGTAGATATCCTGTGTTATGCCGTTGGGTGT
>OGMR01000919.1_pt1 | contig 11892 bp, 10 predicted proteins | sample 1573251 | NCBI WGS metagenome assembly OGMR01 (sample SAMEA2581979, study PRJEB24529) | metagenome | biome: Human gut stool | place: China | collected 2011
TTTTATAATATTTTTTGCTTCTACAAAATAAAATGAATTATGCAAAGACGCTGTTGCAAACTCCATATTCATTTCATTTGAAAGTCTATAAAGCTCAACTAAATCTTTGGCATTTGCATCTTGAACAGTCATACCAAAGCCGACATCGGGATGTTTCATTTCCACAAGTTTTTTTAGTGTTGTATATCCCTTGTTAAATCCGTCATCAAGTCCCCGTATTTTGTTGTTTGTATCTTCTAAACCTTCAATTGAAATGCGAATACCGACTTTCGGAAATTCCTCGCATAGTTTAATGATTCTGTCAGTAAAAAATCCGTTTGTTGAAATAACGATACGGTCACTCTTTTTGTAAAGTTCGCGCACTATATCAGCCAAATCTTCCCTAATAAACGGTTCGCCGCCTGTAATGTTGGTGAAATACATAGGCGGTAATTTTTTTATTGTTTCAATTGTCAATTCTTCTTCAGGTTTTGAGGGCTTTTTATATCTGTTGCACATATTGCACCTTGCATTGCAACGATATGTAACTATTACTGTTCCGTTAAGTTTTTTCATAATGATTATCCCATCATCTGTTTTTTATTGCTTTAGCGGGTACTCCGCCGACTATTGTATAGCTTGGTACATCGTGGTTTACTACTGCACCGGCAGCCACAATACATCCGTCACCGATTTTAACACCGTCAAGTATGGTTGCATTTGCACCTATCCAGCAGTCTTTTCCAATTTCAATACCTTTGCGTGTTGCACCTTGCAAATATATAGGTGTGCTTTTATCTTCAAAAATATGGTTTTCGGAAAACAGACTTACACCGGGGCCGAAAATTGTTGAATCGCCGATTTTAACTTTACCTCTGACTGAAATAAAAGCATTTGCTGAAATGCCTACATTGTCGCCGATAACAAGGCTTTCGCCGAGTTCCCTGATAACACCGGTACATTCAATAATACTGTTTTGACCGAGCGAAAAGTTATTTCCTATTTTTATTCCGCCCTTGCAAAGTGCATTTATTGTGCAATTATCATTTATTGTTAAACCGGAGCCGCACTCGATATGACTTTTTGATTTAATACATACTTTTTTTCCGATAAATGAAATTTTACCACTTTTTTTAAATCCTATTGTTGCAAAAAAACCGCGAATGAGCATAAAAAATCTTGTGAATACAATTGAAAATAAATCGTTATCAGTGATATTTTCATCAATTATATATTCACGATGTTTAATTTTACTTATGATTTTTGATACTAACTTAATCATTATGTTTTACGCATTCTCCATATATCTTCAAAAGTTTTTCGGTGTATTTTTCAATTGTGTTATCGCTTGAATTGATTGCGTTTTTACTCATTTTGCTTATCATTTCATCATTTTCCCAAAGATAAGAGATTTTCTTTTTTAAATCTTCTTTATCATTGTGCTTGAATATTAAACCGGTGTAATTGTTGCTTATCAATTCTGGAATTCCGCCTAAATCAGAACCGATTACGGGAGTTGCCAGCGAAAGAGATTCGATTATAGTCATAGGGCAATTTTCATACCATTCAGACGGGCAAACAGAAAATGCCGCATTTGCAATGTATTGCTTTAATTCATTACCGCTTTTTCTTCCTGCAAGTTCCAAATTTCCTATTGATTTGCAATAATCTTCAAGAGGACCGTCACCTACAAAAACAAATTTAATATTCGGTAATTCCTTAATTACATCTACAAGGGTTTTAATTCCTTTTTCAATACTGATTCTGCCGAAGTACAATACATATTTTTCATTGGCTTGTAAGGTGTAATCTTTATTATTTTTTTCAATGAAATTATGAAGTACAGTTAATCTGCGTTCTTCAATTCCGCCTTTTGCAATTGTTTCTTTCATATAATTGCTTGGGCAAATGTATCTGTCAACTAAATTGTATGTATTCTTTTTATGATAAATGTAGGATTCTGCCGCTGCTAAAAGGCTTTGAACAGCAGAGTTATGAACGCATTTGTTTTTTGCGCAATTAAAATAATTCCCGCCTAAACAAGCGCCGCAATTTTCACTTTTATGTTCAATATACATTCTGTGATTTGGACAGGCGATTTGGCAGTCGTGTACAGTTTCAACAAGTGCAATGCCTTTTTCTTTCACTGCATAAATAATGCTTGGGGTGAGTTGAAAATTGAAATTGTTAAGATGAACGACATCCGGTTTGAAATTTTCAAGAACTGCAAGCATTTTATCTTTCGCTTCTTTTGAATAAATTGTTTTCAGTGAAAGCTTGATTTTTTTAAAAGCACTTGAATTATGAAAATCCATAGTTTCGGTATAAAGGCCGAGGCTGTTTGAAACACATCTTCCCTCATGTTCCATACCGAAATATTCAACCTCGTGGCCTATTGATTTGAGGTAAGCACCAAGCTTGAACATATATGTTTCCGACCCGCCGTTAGGGTAGAGAAATTTGTTGACCATCAGTATTTTCATAATTACTCCGACTATTTTTGGTAAAGCGATAATGTCTTTTTTACAACATCATCCCAATTATATTTTTTGCAGATAAATTCTGCTGAAATGCTTTTGTATTTTTGAACTTCATTATCATTTTTCAAAAGATATAAAAGTTTGTTTATTAAGTCGTCAAGATTGCCTTTTTCAAAATAAACTGCGTTTTGCTCGCATACTTGAGTACACTCTGCAATGTCTGAAGTTAAGCAACAGTTTGAGTAGCTCATAGCTTCAAGCAGGCTTAAAGGCATTCCCTCAAGGTCGCTTGGCAGTACATAAATATATGCATTTGAATACAGCTCTTCAAGCACCTGACCTTGAACAAAGTCAGTAAAAATTACATTTTTGTTATCTTTTGCTAAAGCTTTGACTTGGCTGAAATAATCACTTGTGTGGCTTGCTCCGCCTGCGATTACAAGCTTTTTATTTGTATCAATGTGATTGTAAGCTTCAACTAAAAGACTTACTTGCTTTTCGGGAACAATTCTGCCGAGAAAAAGTATGTAGCTGTTTTTATCTAAATTATAAAGCTCTTTTATTTTTTCTGCTTTTTTAATTTCCGGCTTATTAACTGCGTTTGGTATGTAGACGGTTTTTCTGCCGTAAGTATCGTAGAAATATTTTTGTGTATTTTTTGATAAAACAATTATTTCATCAGCATATTTAACGGCGTTTTTTTCACCATACTTTAAAAATTTGGTTGCAAAACCGCCCCACTTTGACCTCTGCCAATCAAGCCCGTGAATTGTGACTATAACTTTTTTGCCAAATAGCTTTGGCAAAAAAGACATAGATGCCGGGCCTTCGGCGTGAATATGTACTACATCGCAATTTGAAAAACTTACTTTTATTGCCGATAATATGCTGTATACTATTGCATTTAATTTGCTGTTTTCAAAAGTGAAAACAGTTTTGATTTTTATGTTTTTTAAATCATCGCTTTTTATCTGACTGTCAAATTTACTGCCGGATACATGATGCCCAAGTCGGTTATAAACAGTAATTTCGTTGCCTAAGGCGGCTTCGCGCTTTGCAAGTTCTTCAACTACTATTTCAACACCGCCCTCGCGTGACGGTATCCTTTTATGGCCAAACATTGCGATTTTCATAAAAAGTTCCTATCTGTATTATTATTCTGCACCTTTATGTGTTAAAACAACACCGACTGTTTTAATCAAAATTTGAATATCAAGAATCGGCGACCACTCATCAATGTATTCGCAGTCAAGTTTAACAACATCTTCAAAATTTTTAATATTGCTTCTGCCCGATACCTGCCATTTGCCGGTAATACCCGGTTTCATTGATAATCTCCTTTTATGCCTTGTTCCAACCAAACTCATATCACCTTTAAGCACATTCCAAAATTGCGGTAATTCATCAATGCTTGTTTTTCTTATGAATTTGCCGACCTTTGTTATTCTAGGGTCGTTATCCATTTTGAACATATGTCCGTCCATTTGATTTTGCTCTTGCAAAACTTTTTTTCTTTCTTCCGCATCTTCATACATTGAACGAAGTTTATAAATATTAAATATGCGCCCGTTTTTACCTACACGCTGCTGCTTAAAAATAAGCGGGCCGCTTGATTCAAGCTTCAGCGGAATTGCAACGATTAAAATTATCGGCAAAGAAAGGATTGTACCCACAATTCCGCCGATAATATCCACTAAACGCTTAAATGCAAGTTTGCCCGGGCTTATTACGGTAGGCGCAAATTTTGCAATAGGATAATCATTTTCAACTACACAGTTTAAATTATTGTATTTACTTTGTGAAACGATTTTTTCAAGTGCAGGAATATTGATATTAACCGTAATTCCCATATCTTCAAGTTCTTCAATAAGTTCGTTTGCGTTAGGAAGCATATCGGTTGATTCAACATTTATGTAAATTTCATCAAGGCTGGCTGTTCTAATCCAGCCGATAAGGCTTTCAATATTTGCAACTACCGGTACTTCATTGATTTCAAAAACACTTTTTCCGTTTTTTAGTACGAATCCGGCTTCGTTAAAATCAGCGTCAATCAGCGCGAGTGCAGTTACATTGTTAGTCCAATCTTCTTTGAGCTTGGGAATGAATTCACAGGCTCTGTCATATGTGGAAATAACGCCTACTCGTGTTGCAAACTTGCTTTTAGATATTTTTTTAATCATATAGTGCTTAAAAAAATATCTTCCTATAAGCGAAAAGAAAATATAAAAAATAAATGAAGATAGAAATAAATAACGCGAATCTATAATCGGATTTTTGGTTAAAATCAGCATTGCACCAAATAACCCGTAGGTGAGTAGGCAGTTTTTTAAAGTAGAAGTGAATTCAAATGTACGGTCACGCTTGGTAAAGTTAATTCGAGCTGAAAAGTAAAGAAATACTATGATTGCACAAATCAGCAAAACAAATATGTATTCAATCGTATCATTTTTCGGATATGGTGTAATTCTTTTGATAATCACACCGAAAATTACGATTGATAAAGTATGTGCCAAAAACAGCGATATTAAATTTATAATGAATTCTGTATTGCTTTGAAAGCGTTTTTGCTGATTCATTGAAATCGTCCTGACTTGTTTTATTTAGCGGTATTTGTAATTGTAGTTGTAATTATAACCGTATTTTGATTTGTATCTATATCCTCTGTATTTACCGTAGCTGTAATATTTCATTGCGCCGGATTCAACAACATCGTTTAACACAAAACCTACAATATTAGCACCAAGCGATGTTAATGTTTCAACAGCTTTTTTGGTATTTGGTGTATCTGTAATTCCTGCTTTGATAATCATAATGTAGCCGGTGCTTTTTGTTGCAAAAGCAGTAGGGTCGGTTACAAGGTTAACAGGTGGTGTATCAATAAATACACAATCATAATGCTGTTTTACAAAGGACAAAAGCTTATCCGTTCTTTCGTTAGATAAAAGTTCGGAAGGGTTTGGAGGAATTTTACCGGCAGTAAGAATTGAAAGATTTTCAATGTCTGTTTTAGATACGGTAATGCTGTCTGTAAGACCGGCTAAAATTTCCGAAAGTCCGTTTTTAACAGGAATTGAAAATAATCTGTGTAAAGTCGGATTTCTCATATCTCCGTCAATAAGAAGTGTTTTTTTGCCCATTTGTGCAAACGAAATAGCCATATTTACGCTGTTGATTGATTTACCGTTATTTGCAGTAGGGCTTGTAACAACGAATATAGGGCAATCTTCACCTTTTTGCGAAAAGAGAAGGTTGGTACGAATTGAACTATAAGCTTCTTTAACTACGAAAGGGGAATCTGCACAAAGAATTTTTCTTTGGTCCTCTTTTGAAAAATGGGCAATGCTTTCTTTTTTCTTTTTATTTCTGTTAACTAATGCCATTGCAGTTACTCTCCTTTCTTTGCTGAATCAATTTGCTTTGCGATTTGCTCCATAGTAGCACCGTTTATTGATTCTTTCTTTGCCTCAACAGGTAAAAGTCGAGGAACTGTACCGAGTACGGGAATATCAAAGTCTTTTGTTAAATCGGTTTCGCGTGTAATTCTTGTGTCAAATAATTCTTTTGTGAAGAAGATGATGAATGCAAGTGCAAAGGCTACGGCAAAGCCTATTAAAATGTTCTTTGCAAGGTTAGGGGATGACGGGCTGGTAGGAACTGAAGCGTAGTCGACAACTTCAACCCCGCCGACTTTAAGAACCCTTACAATTTCGTCAGGCGCAAGCTCTGCAATTGTGTTTGCAACATCTGAGGCAAGTTGCGGGCTTGTGCTTGTAACATTAACCTGAAAGATAAGTGTTGATTCAACCTGCGAGCAAGATATCATACTTTTAAGCTGTGATGATGTTACCTCGCTTGAAAGCTTGTCTGCAATTTTGTCACGGAAGGTGCGGCTTTTTACAACAAACATATATGTATTTACAAGTTTTTCGGATGCATCAAGGTCACTTGATGAAATTGTACCTGATGAACCTATAAGGTTATCGTTGTTGTTATTAACATAAAAGCTGACGCCTGATGTGTATTTAGGTTTAATAAAAAAGTTAGTAATGCAGCCTGCAAGTGCTGCACCGATAAATGCAATAACAAGAATTATTGCCACTTTCTTTTTCAGCATTATGAAAATTTTTCTTAAATCAATTTCTATTTCTCTGTTTTCTTCCATAGGTACCTCCGCTAAATAGTCCTATAATTATAATTAAATATATTATATATTATAGCAATATATAATATCAATGTCAAACTAAATACTCGACAAAAAAAAGATGCCATTTTTATATATAATAACAAAAAACGACCTTGCTTTATGTGAACAAGGCCGTTTTTGAAATTTGAAAATAGGTTAGATCTCGTAGTCAATAGCAATACTGCTTTGGGCTACTTGATGCATGTGTTTTTTTACAACTGAACAATGGTATTCATCATTTTGATATTCTTCAAGTGCTTTTGTATCATCAAGCTTTACCTGCAAAATAACATCATAAGACCTTTGTGAATGAAGAAAATCAACGCCGACTTCAATTCCACGCAGAAGGGGAACATTACCCTCCATAGATTTCAAAATGTCCCTTGCCTTTTCGCATTCTTCCAAACTGTTGTCTTTGAGTTTGAAACATACTATATGCTTAATCATAACTTTTCTCCTTTGAAAAAAACAGTCTTTTTTGTCGATAAATGATAAAAAATGAAGCCGACGAAAAGCCGGCTTCAAATAATTTTATTTTGCTATATCCGAAGCGCGTGATTCTCTGATAATATTAACCTTAATCTGACCCGGATATTCCATTTCGCTTTCAATCTTTTTGGCAATTTCGTGAGCAATGTATGGCATTCTTTCGTCGTTTATTACATCTGGCTTAACCATAACCCTTACTTCACGGCCTGCCTGAATGGCATATGCTCTTTCAACACCGTCAAAGCTTGTGGAAATCTCTTCAAGCTGTTCTAATCGCTTGATGTAATTTTCAATATTTTCTCTTCTTGCACCCGGTCTTGCTGCACTTACTGCATCGGCAGCTTGAACAAGGCAGGCAACAACGGTTTTACATTCAATTTCACCGTGGTGAGCGGCAATGGCGTGAACAATCGCGTCACTTTCTTTGTATTTTTTAGCCCATTCCACACCTAATGCAATGTGAGAACCTTCCATTTCATGGTCAAGTGCTTTACCTATATCGTGCAAAAGTCCGGCCCTTCTTGCCTGCTTTTCATCTGCACCGATTTCGGCTGCCATAAGACCTGCAATGTATGATACTTCAAGTGAATGTTTAAGTACGCTTTGGCCATAAGAAGTACGGTATTTAAGCTTACCTAAAAGCTTAACAAGTTCAGGGTGGATTTGACCGCAATTGGCTGAAAGAACAGCTTTTTCACCCTCTGTTTTAATAGTGTTGTTAACCTCACGGGTGGCTTTTTCAAAGCATTCTTCAATTTTAGTCGGATGAATTCTTCCGTCTTGAATAAGATGCTCAAGTGTAAGCCTTGCAATTTCGCGTCTGACAGGGTCAAACGAACTGATTGTGATTGCTTCCGGTGTGTCATCAATAATGAGCTCAACACCTGTAATTGTTTCGATAGAACGGATATTTCTACCCTCTCTGCCGATAATTCTGCCCTTCATTTCATCATTAGGAAGAGCAACAACGCTTACTGTGGTTTCGGCTGTGTGGTCTGCCGCACAACGCTGAATTGCTGTTGAGATGATTTCTTTTGCCAAAACTTCGCTTTGGTCTTTAATCATCTGTTCGTTTTCAAGAATACGCTTGCTTTTTTCAGTATCAAGCTCTTCGTTAAGATTGGCAAGGAGTTGGTCCTTAGCCTGATCTTGAGTAAGACCTGAAATGCGTTCAAGCATATCAAACTGGCTTTTCTTGATGCCGTCGATTTCGAGTAGCTTGTCGTCAAGCTGTTTTTGCTTAACGCTGATATTTTCATTTTTCTTTTCAAGGGAATCCGCTCTTTTATCAAGATATTCTTCTCTTTGATTTAGACGGTTTTCCTGCTTTTGAACTTCACTTCTTCTTTCACGAATTTCTTTATCTGCATCGTGGCGAAGCTTGTGTATTTCATCCTTTGCTTCAATAAGCCTTGCTTTTTTTGTAGCTTCAGCTTCGGTTAAAGCATTATTTATAATTTTGGTTGCCTGCTGGGTTGCAGAGCCTATTTCTTTTTCGCTTGTTTTTCTGCGATGTTCACCGCCGAGTACAAAGCCCAAAACACCAAAAATTATTGCACATAAAACGCCGACTATAATCGGCACAATTATACTACTCATTATCAAACAGCACCTCCTTCTTCATAAATTTTAATTTCTTAAGTTTTTAAATCTCGAAATTTTACCATCAGAAAAGGTACAGTTTATAATGCAAATTTTACTAAAAGTCATACAAAATTCCATAACAATATGTAAAACTTACCTAATAATATACACCTATATGTTGTATATGTCAAGTTTTTTTAAGCAGTTGATGTGCATATTGTTTGCGGTAAGAATTATTGAAGTTAATACAAGGTGAGTATTTAAACGGTATTTGGTAAAAATATGTGTTGACAATGATTTTTTTTGGTGTTAAAATAAACTCAAATCAATGATAAGGATATGATTTGCTTCAAGCTTTTTTCAGAGAGTATACGGTGGGTGCAAGTATGCAAAAGCCAAGTAAATTACCACCTTTGAGTGCCTTTAATGCAGGCCGGGTTCTCCCGTTACAGAGTAAACGAGTGGCACATATTTCATACTTTGTTTTATGTTTATGTGCAATTCAGGTGGAACAGTGGATTTTATTCACCCTGATTTATTTCAGGGTGATTTTTTATTTTAGGAGGGAAATAACTATGATTATTAAGTTGAAAGACGGTTCGGTTAAGGAGTACAGCGCACCTGTAACCGCAGCTGAAATTACAAAAGATATTTCAATGGGGCTTTACAGAAACGCTTGCTGCGTCAGTATAAACGGTAAAATTGCAGATTTGCGCACCGTTGTTGAAAGCGATTGTGATTTTGAAGTACTTACATTTGATGATGAAGGCGGTAAAAAGGCATTTAACCACACTGCATCTCATGTAATGGCACAAGCTGTTAAAAGGCTTTATCCAAACGCAAAACTTACTATCGGCCCGGCTATTGAAAACGGTTTTTATTATGATTTTGATGTTGATACACATTTCACACAGGATGACCTTGATAAAATAGAAAAGGAAATGAAAGTTATTATTAAGGAAAATTATCCTATTGAAAGATTTGAACTTCCTGCCGATGAAGCAATTAAGCTAATGGAAGAAAAGGGCGAGCCATACAAAATTGAACTTATTAAGGAACATTCAGAAAAAGGCGAGCCAATCAGCTTTTATAAACAGGGCGAATTTACAGAGCTTTGCGCAGGCCCTCACATTCCTGAAATGAAAGTTATTAAGGCATTTAAACTTACTAACTGCACAGGTGCTTATTGGCGCGGAGACGAAAAAAATAAGATGCTTTGCCGTGTTTACGGTATTGCATTTCCTAAAGCTTCTATGCTTGAAGATTACATCAATGCATTAGAAGAGGCAAAGAAGCGTGACCATAATAAACTCGGCCGTGAACTTGAACTCTTTACTACTGTTGATTATATCGGTCAGGGCTTGCCTGTTCTTTTACCAAAGGGTACTAAAATTATTCAGACTTTACAACGCTGGGTTGAAGATGAGGAAGCAAAGAGAGGTTGGCAGCTTACCAAAACACCTCTTATGGCAAAAAGTGATTTATACAAAATTTCAGGTCACTGGGACCATTATAAAGACGGTATGTTTGTAATGGGTGATGAAGAAAAGGATAAAGAAGTTTTTGCACTTCGTCCTATGACTTGTCCGTTCCAATACCAAGCTTATCTTAACAGACCCCGTTCATATCGTGATTTGCCGCTCAGATATGACGAAACATCAACTCTTTTCCGTAATGAAGCTTCGGGCGAAATGCACGGCCTTATTCGTGTTCGCCAGTTTACTATCAGTGAAGGCCACCTTATGTGCCGCCCGGACCAGCTTGAAGATGAGTTTAAGGCTTGCCTTGAATTAACTAATTATATGATGGAAACAATAGGTCTTAAAGAAGATTTAACATATCGTTTTTCTTTATGGGACCCTAATGATCGTGAAAAATATCTCGGCACTGAAGAACAGTGGAATGAAGCCCAGGGAGTTATGAAAAATATTCTTGACGACCTTAATATTGATTATAAAGTCGGTGTCGGCGAAGCTGCATTCTATGGTCCTAAGCTTGATATTCAAATTAAAAATGTTTTTGGTAAGGAAGATACACTTGTAACTATTCAAATTGACCAAATGCTTGCTGAAAAATTCGGTATGGAATATGTTGATAAGGACGGAATTAAGAAAAATCCTTATATTATCCACAGAACTTCAATCGGCTGTTATGAGCGTACACTTGCATTGCTTATTGAAAAATATGCAGGTGCATTCCCTACTTGGCTTGCTCCGGTTCAGGTTAAGCTTCTTCCTATTGCAGACCGCCACCTTGATTATCTTCTTGAAGCTAAAAAAGCACTTGAAGCAAAGGGTATTCGCTGTGAAGTTGATGACAGAAGCGAAAAAATCGGATTTAAAATTCGTTCTGCCCAGCTTGAAAAAGTGCCTTATATGCTCCTTGCAGGCGATAAGGATATTGAAAATAATACTGTATCGCTTCGTACCCGTTCAGGCGGGGATAAGGGTGCTATGGCTCTTGATGAATTTGTTGAAAAGATTGTTGCTGAAGTTGAGTCTAAATCACTTGAACTTACTATGTAATTTTTATGCAAACAATTGATAACGCACTCAAAAAATTGTCTAAATCAAAATTTCGTTCCTCTTTTCATCTAAAAGCAAAGGATATTGCTTATATAGATGAGAAGGGAATGGATACAATAAAATCACACGCAGAAGATTTTATCAGTGAAAAGCTTGCTCCGGCTTATCCTAAAAATGACGGAAAGCAAACACCGATGAAAAATCATCCGGTGTTTATTGCACAGCATGCGTGCGCTTGCTGTTGCCGCTCTTGTCTTGAAAAGTGGTATAAAGTGCCGCAAGGCAAGGCTCTTACTAAAACGCAGCAGGAAAAAATTGTTAAACTTCTAATGGCGTGGATTGAAAAAGAATATTCCAATGCAAAATCATAGTATAATGTTTATTTTGAGCTGCAAAGTTAAATGTATATTCGTTTGAGGAAACGTTATGAAAATATCAGTGACAAAGGAAAAAACAGAAAATAAGCAAAGAGCAAAAGCAAAAAAGATTGTTTTATGTATAATTTTTATGCTTGGAGTAATGTTTGTTATTTTTACACAATGGAGTAATTTTACATATGGCCATGTTGCTGCGGATCAAATGATTATAAATCTTACCTCCCCAACGCAGGGTACAGACGGTGGTATTTATATAAGTGCTTTAACCAAAGCGT
>OGMR01000921.1_pt1 | contig 11884 bp, 7 predicted proteins | sample 1573251 | NCBI WGS metagenome assembly OGMR01 (sample SAMEA2581979, study PRJEB24529) | metagenome | biome: Human gut stool | place: China | collected 2011
TGGTGGCGGAGCGTCTGTTCCCCGGTGTGCGGGAGTATCTGCTCCCTTCCCATCTGGGAAAGGAGCCGGCAGCGGTGAAACTGGCGGATGCGCTTCGGCTGTTCCCTGTGATCCATGCGGAAATGGCTCTGGGAGAAGGAACCGGAGCAGTCATGATGTTCACGCTGCTGGATATGGCAATGAGCATCTACGGACAGAGCGCTACATTTTCGGAGATTGCAGTGGAACAATATAAGCGCTAACATTTCCGCCAGGAGCAAGGGTAGTCACGAAGTGACGCAAAAGCGTGATAGCGCGACCTTGCGATTGGCGCAGCTGAAAGACGGAACGGATGGAGAAGCAACATGATGACATTGATCCTGGGGGGCAGCGGCAGCGGGAAATCCGCTTATGCGGAAGATTATCTGCTGCGGGCTGCCGGTGATAAGAACAAATATTATATCGCCACCAAACTTTCGAACTTCTCTCCCGACACATGGAGCCGCGAAGCCTCTATCGCGATGTATAACAATTCGCTCAAAGAGTTACAAGTCGATTATCTCGACTATATGCTGCTCCACGGGATCGGTATGGGAGGCATGGAAGCCTATGAAAACAGGTATGTCAAGAACGGTATACTCGACTTCCTGCTCGAAGAACGCAAGGCAGGACGTATCCGAAACTTGGGTTTCTCCTATCACGGAGATATAGAGGTGTTCGATTATTTGCTTTCGAAGCACGACGAATACCAATGGGATTTCGTCCAGATCCAGATGAACTACGTCGACTGGAAGCATGCTTCGGACAGAAACGTCAATGCCGAATATCTCTACGGCGAGCTGGAGAAGCGCGGCATCCCGGCCGTGATCATGGAGCCGCTGCTCGGCGGGCGCCTTTCGCGGCTGAACGACCATCTGGTCGAACGGCTCAAGGAGCGCCGTCCGACCGAGAGCACCGCTTCGTGGGCCTTCCGCTACGCGGGTTCCTGGCCCGGAGTGCTGACCGTGTTGAGCGGCATGACCTACATGGAGCACCTGCAGGACAATATCCGCACCTATTCGCCGCTCGAACCCTGCACCGGCGAGGAACTGGCGTTGCTCGAAGATACCGCGCAGCTGATGCTCAAATACCCCACCGTGCCCTGCACCGAGTGCCAGTACTGCATGCCCTGCCCCTACGGGCTGGACATCCCGGCGATCTTCGCCCACTACAACCGCTGCGTGAACGAAGGCAACGTGCCCAAGGACCGGCAGGACCCCGGCTACCGGGAGGCCCGCCGGGCGTTCCTCATCGGTTACGACCGCTCGGTTCCCAAACTCCGGCAGGCGAGCCATTGCATCGGCTGCAACCAGTGCGTGTCGCACTGCCCGCAGTCGATCAAGATTCCGCAGCAGCTGCGGCGCATCGACCGTTTCGTCGAGCAGCTCAAGCAGGGTACGCTCTGATTCCGGCTTGCGAGGCCCCTCCCGTCGGGAGGGGCTTTTTTTACCAAATGTTAACTTTCGCCCGGCCGGAAGCGAGTATCTTTGCACTCCAAAAAACGAATGCGATGAAAGACAGTATTGATTTCGGCAGCATGGAGATTCCGAAGCTTTTTCGGAAACTGCTGATCCCCACCGTTCTGGGAATGGTTTTCTCGGCTGTTTTCGTGATCACCGACGGGATTTTCGTGGGACGCGGCATCGGCAGCGACGCGCTGGCCGCCGTCAACATCACCGCGCCGCTGTTCCTCATCAGCACGGGCGTCGGACTGATGTTCGGCGTCGGGGCGTCGGTCGTGGCGTCGATCCACCTTGCGCAGGGAAAGGTCAAGGCGGCGCGCATCAACGTCACGCAGGCCGTTGCGGTGTCGTCGCTCCTTCTGGCGGCGTACAGCTTCCTGATCACTTCCTGCGCCCGTGAGGTGGCCCTGCTGCTGGGCAGCTCCGAACGGCTCCTTCCGCTGGCCGTGGAGTACATGCACTGGTTCGCGCCGTTCCTGCCCTTCAGCGCGCTGTTAAGCTCGGGCATGTTCTTCATCCGGCTCGACGGGTCGCCCAACTACGCGATGCTTTGCAACGCCGTTCCGGCGGTCATCAACATCGTGCTGGACTACGTTTTCATCTTCATCCTCGGCTGGGGCATGACGGGCGCGGCGCTGGCCACGAGCCTCGGTTATATCGTGGGTGCGGGGATGATCCTCGGCTACTTGGGACGCCGCCGCAACGTCGTGCGCCTGTGCCGTGTGAAGACGAGCCGCAAGAGCATGCGCCTGACCCTCCGCAATGTGGGCTACATGTGCCGGCTGGGGCTTTCGACCTTCCTCTGCGAGGGGGCCATCGCCATGATGATGTTCGCCGGGAACTACGTTTTCATCCGCTATCTGGGCGAGGACGGCGTGGCGGCGTTCAGCATCGCCTGCTACTTCTTCCCAATCATCTTCATGGTCTACAACGCCATCGGGCAGTCGGCCCAGCCGATTTTGAGCTACAATTTCGGTGCGGGAAACGGCGCGCGCGTGCGCAAGGCCTTCCGGTTGGCGCTCCTGACGGCCGTGGCGGCCGGACTGGGGTTCTTCGGCCTTACGGCGCTGTTCAGCCGCTGGATCGTGGCCATGTTCATCGACAGCTCCTGCCCCGCCTGTGCGATTGCCGTCCGGGGGCTTCCGTTGTTCGCTTCGGGATTCGTTTTCTTTGCGGTGAACATCGTCTCGATCGGCTATTTCCAGAGCGTCGAGCGGCCCCGTCCGGCGATGGCCGTGACCGTCCTGCGGGGATTCGTCTTCATGGCGGCGTGTTTCTTCGGTCTGCCCCTGCTGTTGGGTGTGGAGGGCATCTGGCTGGCCGTGCCGCTGGCCGAGGCGCTCACCTTCGCGGTCGTTGCGGCGATTTACGGGCGGACCCGCTTAAAAAGTGCGTTTTAGAAGGGTCGCAGCGTGGCTTTGCCGCTGAAACGAAGCCGGAAATTTGTTTTTTGTGCTATCTTTACGGCCTCAAACCTGTAAGGCATGGAGGCGTTTATCGAGAAATTCAGCAGGAAATACAACCTGCCCGCGGCGGACTGCCTGCGGCTGATCGGGCTGATGGAACGGCGCGTGTTCCGCAAGGGGGAGTGCGTCGTCCGTCAGGGCGAGCGGAATTCCGATTTCTACGTCGTGAGCCGCGGCATCTGGCTGGGACACTATCTCGACGACGGCGCGGATGTCTCGGTCTGGTTCGCCGGCGAGGGCGAGGCGCTCTTTTCGACGTGGGGTTACGTGGGCAACGAGGTTTCGAAAATCTCCATCGAGGCGATGTGCGACGCCGAACTTTACGGCATCTCCAAAGCCGACCTGGAGGCCTTTTTCGCCCGATCGGCCGGAGCGGCCAATTTCGGGAGGAGGCTTTTCGAGGAGCAGTTCCTGGCGCTCGAAAACTGGATGCTCTCGGGCGGCGCTCCGCGGGCCGAGGAGCGCTACCGGACGCTGATGGAGGAAAGCCCCGAACTGCTGCAATACGTGCCGCTGAAGCACATCGCCTCCTACCTCTGGATCACGCCGCAGTCGTTGAGCCGCATCCGGGCCAAACTGGGGAAGAAAAAGGGTTGACCATCACGGTCAACCCTTTTTTTCGGCATCCGACGGCTGCCACCCGCCCCCGAGGGCCTTGTACAACCCCACGAGCGCGAGGTGCTCGTTGCGCACCGCCTTGCTCTCCTCGACCTGTGCGTCGAAGAACTTCCGCTGGGCGTCGAGCACGTCGATGTAGCGGATCACGCCGTTGATATACTGCAATTTGGCCAGCACGACGTATTGCCGGGCCGCCTCCTTGAGGTTGAATTTCAGTTCGGCCGTCCTGCGCATGTTGCGGTAGGCCGTCACGGCGTCGTTCACTTCGCGGAAAACCTCCAGCACTTTCTGTTCGTAGGCCAGCCGCGCCTGGTCGTAGGCCGCCAGCGCCGCGCGGTATTTCGCACGCTTCGATCCGAAGGCGAACAGCGGCGCGGTGAGGTTGCCGGCGGCGTAGGAGAAGGGCGAATTGATCAGTCCCTTGAGCGCGTCGTTTTCGAGCCCTCCCGTCAGCGAGATCGTCAGCCGCGGGAACCGGTCGGCATAGGCCATGCCCGCCGAGGCCATCGCCGCCTTGAGGTTCTGCTCGGCCTGCCGCACGTCGGGACGGCGTTGCAGCAGCGTCGAAGGAAGGCCCACGGGCAGCGAGTCGGGCATCCGGACGTTCATGTCCATCTTCGAGCGCGCCACGCGCGAGGGATAGTCGCCCGCGAGCACCGAAATCTGGTTCTCCTTCTGGGCGATGCGCAGTTCGAGGTCGGGAATCAGCGCCGAGGCGCTCGCCAGCTCGACCTTCGCCTGCTGGTAGGCCGTTTCGGAGGTCAGTCCTCCTTCGAAACGCAGTTTCGCCTGACGCACGCTCTCCTCGCGGGTCTCCACCGTGCGGCGTACGACGCCCAGTTCGTGGTCCAGAGCCACCAGCTCGAAGTAGGCCGTGGCGACCTCCGCCACGAGCGTCATCTGCATGGCGCGCGCCGCCTCGACCGAGGCGAGGTATTCGGCCGCGCCCTTGCGCTTGGCCCAGCGCAGGTTGCCCCACAGGTCGGCCTCCCAACTCAAGGTGGCTTTCACGTCGAACACGGCGTCGCCCTTGTGCGCTTCGCCGTAGTAGTCGTTGGTCTCGTAGTCGGCAGCGGCCAGCCCGCCCAGCGACGGCAGCCGGGCCGCCTTGCTTACGCGGTAAAGCTCCTCCAGCTGGCGGATGCGCGCCTCGGCCGAGAGCATGTTGCGGTTGCGGTCGAGCGTACGGCCGATCAGCCGGCAGAGCGTCGTGTCGGTGTAGACCTCCCACCACTTCCGGTCGCTCAGCGTCAGCGTGTCGCTCTGCCCGGCGACGATCTCCGCGGGCATGTCGAGCTGCGGAGCCTTGCACTTCTTCTGCACGGAGCAGCTTCCCGCCGCGAGCAGCAGAAGCACTCCGAGGAGATATGTTGCGCTTCGTTTCATCGTGTTGTCCATTTTTCTTTCAGTTTGTAAACCCAGACGAAGAAGAGCGGTACGAAGACGATGCCCACGGTGATCGCCACGAGCATGCCGAAGAAGACGCCCGTGCCGATGCCCTGGCGGCTGGCGGACCCGGGTCCGCTGGCGAAGACCAGCGGCAGCATGCCGAGGATAAAGGCCAGCGAGGTCATGACGATGGGCCGGAAGCGCAGGCGCGCGGCCAGGATGACGGCCGTGAGGATGTCGCGGCCCTTTTCGACCTCGTCCTTGGCGAACTCGACGATGAGGATGGCGTTTTTGGCCACCAGACCCACCAGCATCACCAGTCCGATCTGGAAATAGATGTTGTTCTCCAGTCCGCAGGCCCAGTTGCCCAGGTAGGCGCCGATGCCGGCGATCGGCAGCGAGAGGATCACCGCCACGGGGATCAGCCAGCTCTCGTACTGCGCCGCGAGGAACAGGAAGACGAAGAGGAAGGCCAGCGCCAGCACGTAGCCCGTCTGGCCGCTGACGTGCTTTTCCTGATAGGAAAGTCCGCTCCACTCGACGCCGATCGTCGACGGCAGGTGGCGGCGTGCGATCTGTTCGAGTATGGCCATGGCCTGTCCCGAACTGTATCCCTGCGCCGCCTCGCCCGAGATGGTCGCCGCGTTGAACATGTTGAAGCGGCGGATCGTGCCCGGTCCCGTGGTGTAGGAGGTCGTGCCGAGCGCCGTGATGGGAATCATCGCCTTGTCGGCGCCCCGGACGAAGAACAGCCCGAGATTTTCCCGCTGCGCCCGGTACGGGGCTTCGGCCTGGATATAGACGCGGTAGATGCGGTTGAACATGTTGAAGTCGTTGACGTAGACCGATCCGGTGAAGGTCTTCATCGTCGAGAAGATGTCGGCCATCGGGACGCCGAGCATCTGGGCCTTGTCGCGGTCCACGTCGAAATAGAGCTGCGGGATGTCGCTCTGCATCGACGACGAGAGTCCCGTCAGCTCCTTGCGCTTCGAGGCGTAGTGCAGCAGCGTGTCCACGGCCCGCTGAAGGTCGCCGTACGAGGCGTTGCCGCGGGCTTCGAGCACCATTTCGAAACCGCCCGAGGCGCCCAGTCCCGGAATGACGGGCGGCGTCGAGAGGTAGACCTTGCTTTCGGGATAACGGCGCATCTCCTCGCGGATGTCGTTCATCAGCCGGCGGATGTTCGAACTTTTGCGCTCCTCCCACGGTTTGAGGATCACCGTCAACTGGCTGCGTGACTGGTTGGTGCCCACGCGGGGGCTTGATCCGGTGACGTTGAGCACATATTCCACGTCTTCGAGCGACATCAGGTACTTCATGGCGCGGTCTGTCACGCGGCGCGTGCGTTCGAGCGTGGCTCCTTCCGGAAGTTCCAGCTCGACGGTGAAATAGCCCTGGTCCTCCTGCGGCATGAAGCTCTGGGGTACGATCTTGTTGAGCGCCCACAGCGCCACGAGAGTCAGTCCGAACAGCGCCAGCATGCGTTTCGAGTGGCGCACGCCGCCGCGGATCATCCGCTCGTAGAACTTCGTTCCGCTGCCCAGCCAGATGTTGATGCGGCGGAAGAGGCGGTTTTTCCGCTTGCCCGAATCGGGACGCAGGATCAGGGCGCAGAGGGCCGGCGAGAGGGTCAGGGCCACGAACGTCGAGATCAGCACCGACACGGCGATCGTGATGGTGAACTGGCGGTAGAGCTGGCCGGTGATGCCCGAAAGGAAGCTCACGGGAACGAACACGGCGCACAGCACCAGCGATGTGGCGATGATGGCGCTGCCCAGTCCGCTCATGGCCTTTTTCGTGGCTTCGTAGGGCGATAGCCCCTCCTCGTTCATAATGCGCTCGACGGCCTCCACCACCACGATGGCGTCGTCCACGACGATGCCGATGGCCAGGATCAGGCCCAGCAGGGTCATCATGTTGAGCGAGAATCCGAATGCCAGCATCACGCCGAACGTACCGATCAGCGAGATCGGCACGGCGATCGTCGGGATGAGCGTCGCGCGCCAGTTTTGCAGCGAGAGGAAAACCACGAGGATCACCAGCAGCAGGGCTTCGAACAGTGTGTGGTAGACCTCCCTGATCGACTGCGAGATGTAGGAGGTCATGTCGAACGGTATCTTGTAGGAGATGCCTTCGGGGAAGCTGCGGCTGATCTCCTCCATCGTCTCGCGCACCGAGCGCGCCACCTCCATGGCGTTGGCGCCCGGCAGCATGTTGATGTTCATCACGGCCGCATTGCCGCCGTTGATGCCGCTCTCGGTGCTGTACGACGAGGCTTCGAGCGAGATGCGCGCCACGTCGCGCAGGCGGATGAGCGATCCGTCGGGGTTGGCGCGGACGACGATCTCCTCGAATTCGCCCACCGACGAAAGGCGTCCGCGGGCGGTGATCGGGATCGTGACGTCGAGGTCCGTGATGGGCTGCTGGCCCAGTACGCCCGCCGCCGATTCGCGGTTCTGGTCCTTGAGGGCCTTTTGCAGGTCCTGCACCGTCAGCCCGAGGTTGGCCAGCCGGTCGGGCTGCACCCATATCTGCATGGCGTAGTAGCGGCTGCCGACGTTCGAGACGCTGCCGACGCCCTTCACGCGGCGCAACATGTCCAGCACGTTGAGCGTGGCGTAGTTTGAAAGGTATATTTCGTCGAACTTGGGGTCGTTCGACAGCAGCGTGATGGTCATCAGCCGGCTCGAAGCCTGCTTTTCGACCGAGATGCCGTTCTGGATGACTTCGGCCGGGAGGCGCGCCTCGGCCTGCTTCACGCGGTTCTGAATCTCGACGGCCGCCAGGTCGGCGTCCGTGTCGATGTCGAAGGTCACGGTGGCGGAGAAACCTCCCGAGTTGCTGCTCGTCGACTCCATGTAGAGCATGCCGGGGGTTCCGTTCAGCTCCTGTTCGATGGGCGTCGCCACGGCCTGCGTCACGGTCTGGGCGCTGGCTCCCGGATAGGAGGCCGAGATCTTGACCACCGGGGGCACGATGCGCGGATACTGGTCCACGGGGAGCATCACCAGTCCTAACAGGCCGACGATCACGATGACCACCGACAGGACGGTTGAAAACACGGGCCGGTCGATAAAGAAATCCGATTTCATGGCTCGCTATTTTTCAGACGCCTCCGTCTCGGTTGCACTGCTTTTTTCGGGGACCGGCACGGGGTCGACCTTGTCGCCGTGCGTCAGTTTGTGGAAACCCTCCACGACGATCTTCTCGCCGGGAACGACGCCGCGTTCGACGATCACCCGGTTGTTGACCTCGGGGCCGAGTTCGATCAGACGGCGTTCGGCGATGCTGTCGGGCCGTATGACGAAGATGTAGGCGCCGCCCTTCTCGATGACGACCGACTTGGTCGGCACGACCGTGGCGTCTTCGCGCACGTCGAGCAGCAGGCGCACCTTCGTGAACTGTCCCGGCAGCAGGATGCGGTCGGGGTTGGCCATTTCGGCGCGCACGGAGAAGGTTCCCGTTTCGGGGTCGACCTGCGGATCGGCGAAGTCGACCAGTCCGCGCAGCGGATACTGGGTGTTGTCGGCCAGCGTGATGGTGATGTAGGGGTCCCACTTGCGGGTGGAGTCCTTCTGGCCCAGGTTGACGTTGCGGGCCTTGCTTTTGAGGTAGTCGAGTCCCGTCATGCTGAAGTCCACGCGCACGGTGTCGCTCTTGACCACCGTCGCCAGCAGCGATTTGCCGTTGGGACCTACGAGCGTGCCGATGTCGACGCTGCGCTCGGAAATATAGCCCGACAGCGGCGAACTGACGGTCGTGTAGCTCAAGGCGGTTTCGGCCTGCGTGAGGTCGGCCTCGCTCATCGCCACGGAGGCCGTGGCGCTTTCGTAGGAGGCGATGGCGTTGTCGAGGTCCAGTTGGCTCGCGGCGTTCTGCTCGTAGAGCGGGCGGATGCGTTTCAGGTCGCGGTCGGCCTTGAGTTCCAGAGCCTTGTCTTTGTTCAGCTGTGCCTTCGCCTTGTTTACCCGGGCTTCGTAGAGCTTGGGGTCGATGATGAACAGCGGCTGCCCCTTCTTGACGTAGGTTCCCTCCTCGAAAAGCATTTTTTCGAGGAAGCCCTCCACCCGGGCGCGGATTTCGACGAACTGCTGGGCGCGGATGCGTCCCACGTATTCGCCGTAGAGTTCGATGTCGTCGGTTTCGGCAGGCTCGACCTGGACCACGGGCAATATGGGTTTTACGGGTTCGGGGCGCAGCCACCACCAAAGCCCTCCGACAATCAATACGGCTATTCCGGCCAGGATCAGCCAGGAGCGTTTCGACAGACGGCGGATTCTGCCGCCTGCCTCTTCGCCGAGTTGCAGCGTACGGCGGCCGGCGCGGGCCGCCTGCTGCACGATTTTCTCGCGTGATAGTTTCATGTTGTTTCCAAATCCGGAATTGTTTGCCTGGTATCCGGTATATCGGCGCAAAAATACGATTTTTTCGCCGATATGCTATTTAAACGAAAGAGTTGGGCGAATATGATGCCGGAATTCCTGTTTTTGTTCATACGGAGGCTATTGGTGTCTTTTCGGAAGACAGCCTGTGACTTTCCGGGCCGATGCCGCGGATTTTCTCCGGGAAATCGTATCTTTGCACTTATGAAAACAATCTTATGTACCTTTTTTGCATGTGCGCTGTTCTGCGCCGTCGACGTACGTGCACAGCAGACGCCGCCTTCGGGGGCGGCATTTATTGCTGTCTGCAAGGAGTCGATGACTCTTGCGGTTTACGATTTCAACAGCTGCCTGCGGGCCGTCTATCCCATTGCCTGCGGGCGGGCGCTGGGCAACAAGGAGAAGCCGGGTGATATGAAGACGCCCGAAGGGCTTTTCTCCGTCCAGCAGATTCAGGACGCAAGCGCATGGACGCACGATTTTGGCGACGGTAAGGGGGAGATCAGAGGGGCCTACGGTTCGCATTTCATCCGTCTGAAAACGCCCGGTCACCGCGGCATCGGTATCCATGGAACCCACGATCCCGCCTCGATCGGCACGCGTGCAACCGAAGGGTGCGTCCGGTTGAACAATAGCGATTTGCTCGAATTGGTGAAAAAGTATGTCTACGTCGGTATGCCGGTCGTGATCCTTACCTCCGAGGCGGACAGCGCCGTGCCCTGCCGCTTTCCCGCCGCCGTCAAGGCAGGACCCCGGCTGATGGCGCAGACGGAGTAAGGAATTTCGTCTGTTCGCGGCGCTCCGAACAGTCTCCGAAGCGGGCGGCGGGTAGTTTTTCAGGCCGGGAGCAGAATCGAGAAGCGGCTGCCGCGGCCGATTTCGCTCTCGACCGAGATCGTGCCGCCGTGCGCTTCGACGAACTCCTTCGAGATGGCCAGCCCCAGCCCGCTGCCCTGCACCTTGGTTCCCGGGACGCGGAAATAGCGCTCGAAGATGCTCTTGTGGTAACGCGGGTCGATGCCGCGCCCGAAGTCCTGGACGTAGATCTCGACCGCCTTTTCGCGCTGTACGGCGCCGACGATGATGCGCGACCGTTCGGGCGAATGGTGGATGGCGTTCGACAGCAGGTTGGTGATGACCCAGGCGATCTTCTCGTTGTCGACGAAGAGTTTCGAGATCTTTTCGGGATAGTCTACCTCGACGAAGCAGCAGAACCTCTCGGCCAGAACCTGCGTAGCCTTTACGGCGTAGTCTATCAGTTCGATAGGCTTGGTTACTTTAGGTATCAGTTTAAGTTTGCCGGTCTCGATCTGGGTCATGTTCAGCAGTTCGCCCGTGATCGAAAGCAGGCGGTCGCTGCTCTCCTTGATGCTCGTGACGAGCTGTTTCTGCTCGCCGTTCAGCGTTCCCAGCCGGTCGTCGCCGAGCAGCTGCAAACTCATCAGGATCGACGAAATCGGGGTTTTCATTTCGTGCGAGACGGTCGAGATGAAGTTGGTCTTGGCGGAGTCCAGCTCCTTGAAGCGGGTGACGTTGTTCAGGACGATCAGGTTGCCGACGAACTGCTGTTCGCGCCCGCCGACGGGAGTGATGTAGAGCGGCGTGTTCTCCACCTGGAAATAACTCTCCTTGTTGTCGGCGTAGATTTTCAGCGGCTCCTTGTCGGCGTCCTTCTTCGTGTCGTTCACTCCCCGGACGAGCCGCCGCAGCAGGTCGTTCGACAACGCCACTTCGGCGGCGTCGCGCCCGACGGCGTCCTCCCGGAGGTTCAGCACCGAGAACGCCTCGCGGTTCATAAAGAGGATTCTGCGGTCGGGACCCAGCCCCACGATCGGCTCGTGCAGCGTGTCGACGATCGCCTCGATGCGCTTTTTGGCGGTCATCAGGTCGTCGAGCGAACTGCGGCGGTATTCGTCGAGTTTGGCGGCCATGTCGTTGAACGACTCGGCGACGGATTCGAACTCGCGGTTGCCCGGGAAATCGAGCCGTTCCCGGTAGTTGTGGTTGGCGATCTGGGTGATCCCCTTTTTCAGCGCGTCGATCGGTCGCAGCACCGACTGCGGGAACCAGACGAGGATGCCCCCGGCGATCAGGGCGCAGAGCGCGGCGACGGCGATCAGCCACCACATGGCGTAGTCGGCGCGCTGCTCCACCCCGGCGCTCTTGGCGCGGATGGCCGCCATGTTCAGCTCCATGATCCGGAACAGGTCTTCGCGCACGGTCCGGATTTCGGCTTCGGTGACCGGGTCGCTCAGCGAAGCGACGTGGCGTTCGAGCGCCGCGGTGGTCTCCTTCTCGCTGATCTCGGTGATGTTCTGCTGTTGCAGGGCGAGGTTTTCGCGCAGGGCGTGCCGCGATATGGAATCCTGCCCGATGTCGTTGAGCGACCGCAGCATCTCCCCGGCGTATTGCAGCGAGTTGTAGTTGTCGGCGAGGATGGTTCCCGTCGCCCGCGACAGCTGGCGGACGTAGCCGACCGATTGGATGCTCAGCAGCAGGATCATGGTGAAAAGAATGCCGATGCCCAGGGTGATTCTCCTTTGTATTC
>OGMR01000930.1_pt1 | contig 11821 bp, 9 predicted proteins | sample 1573251 | NCBI WGS metagenome assembly OGMR01 (sample SAMEA2581979, study PRJEB24529) | metagenome | biome: Human gut stool | place: China | collected 2011
TTCGCAGTCGAACGAATCCGTCCGCTGCCTTTACACTTGCTGCACGGGTTGGTAACGATTTCACCCCGTCCACCGCAACGACTACATACACGGGTACTTGAAATGACGCCAAATGGTGTCCGCTGGTTGGTCTTGACACTGCCTCGGCCATTGCATTCCGGACAAACCTGCTTTTTCGTATTGCTGTCTGCACCTGTTCCGTGACACTGCGAAAGCGTCTTGAACGTGCGGACAGAGTAATATTCTCCTTTGAAACCAATGACCAGGGAATGTCAGATAAGGGTTTTCAGGAAATGTACAAGATACGGGAAGAACTTGCCCGGTTGGAAGTGGATATAACCAATTCTCTTTCCGGAATGAGAGAAGACTTTCATTCCCGTTTTCACCGATAATCCATAAAACCTATGCAGAGAACTTGTCACAAAACCATTGTCATCCATCCACATACCGGGCAATTTGTCATCAACGAGCTGCCCACTCTCGTGCTGTGCGGCACTGTATGGGTGTACGGAGGCATGGAAGGGCTGCCATTGACAGCTATTGCCACAGTAATTGCCTTGATACTCTCGTTACTGTTACTCTACCGTTATCTCTACCTGCGGCGAATCCGTTATTGCATCGGCACGGAACAACTTGTCAGTGAATACGGTATTATCCGTCGCAAAGTGGATTATATGGAGCTATATCGTATCGTGGATTTTCAAGAGCACCAAAGCCTGCTGCAACAATTTTGTGGGCTGAAAACCGTACGTATCCTTTCAATGGACAGAAACACGCCCCGTCTTGACCTGATCGGTATCTTCCATAGGGACGACCTCGTGTCAATTATCCGTGAACGGGTAGAAACTAACAAACGAAAAAAGGGAATATATGAAATCACGAATCATTAGTCTGGGGCTGGTTGCCTCGCTGGTATGCCTGCTTCCACAGGTGGCAGAAGCCCAAATTGCGGCTTCCAATCCGTTGGAATGGACTGCATTGGCCGAAGGTAACGAACTGATAAACGGGCAGATTGAAAAACAAATAAAGGGACAGACACAAACAGCCTTGCTCCAAAACAGCATCGCTACCGAGTTCAACCAAATCCACAAGTGGGAGAAGCAGTACAACAGTTACCTCAAGACAGCAAGCGGTTACGCTTCATCACTGAAAGCCTGTACGCATCTCTACAATGACGGTGTGCGGATTTTCCTCACGCTGGGAAAATTAGGCAGGGCCATCCAAAACAATCCGCAGGGCATTGTGGCCAGTATGAACATGAACAACCTCTATATAGAAACAGCAACGGAACTTGTCTCTGTTTTTACATTGCTGAATGACGCTGTGGCCAAAGGTAGCAACGAAAACATGCTTACGGGGGCAGAACGCAGCAAGACGCTATGGGCGTTGAACGACCAACTATCGGATTTTAGCCGGAAGTTGCATCTGCTCTATTTGAGCATACGGTACTATACTTTCAATGATGTGTGGAACAACGTAACGGCAGGAATGCTTGACCGTGACAACGGTGAGGCAGCTCGTATGGCTCTGTCCCATTGGTACAGGGCGGCAGCTCTCGTCCGATAAAATATATCAGTTATGAAATGGACAATTTGGATAAGTATATTACTGCTGTGTCTTACCGGTATCGGTGAGGTACAAGCGCAGAATGACCCTGTACTGGCCGGAATGATTGCAGTATATACCGAAAAGGCAGAGAAGGAGCTGAAGAATCAGGAAAAGGTCATGCTGATGCAGACCACCGGACATATTTGGACAAAAGAAGAAGTGCAGGCGACAACAGACCTGCAACGAGAGTTTAATAATTATCTAAACTCTTTCCGGTCAATAGTCTGCTATGCGGCGCAAACTTATGGGTTCTATTATGAGGTATCGAGGCTGACAGACAATATGGGCGACTTCACCAAACAATTGAAGCGAAGTCCAGCCAATACGCTTGCCGTAGCCCTATCCACACAGCGCAACAAGATTTATAGGGAACTGATGATGAACAGCGTGGAAATTGTGAACGATATACGCACAGCGTGCCTTTCGGAGAACAAGATGACGGAAAAAGAGCGTATGGAAATTGTCTTTGGCATCCGTCCAAAGCTCAAAACAATGAACACAAAGCTGCAACGACTGACCAAAGCGGTAAAGTACACGACAATGGGCGACATTTGGCGGGAAATCGACGAGGGTGCACATCCCGAAGCCGATAAACGTAGTATCGTGGACGCAGCCAAGCGACGTTGGCGACAGATTGGAAAGAATGTAAGACCTTAAAAATGTAATGATATGGGAATTTGGGATTCAATATTAAAATATGGCGGCAAAGCAGCAAAAGCTACCGGAAGAAGTATGGGACATGCTGCACTGCATCCTTCACAAACCTTACGGGGCACAGGACAAGCCGTCAAGACCGCAGCCATCGGCGGTGCAGTCGGTTATGTGGGTTGGGAGAAACTAACCACAGATAAGAGCGTGGTACATATCGTAAGCGATGCGGTCATAGGGAAATCGGCTACGGATACCCTTGCAGATGCAGCGGACGGTGTGCGAGAACTGACAAGCAAAGCCGGAGAAGCAGTCGGTTCCGTCAGCGGTACGGTAGCCGGCATAGACTCAAAACTGGGTGGAGTATCGAATTTTCTACGGCAAGTCTCCAATGGCGGAGTTTCCGATATGTTCGGTAACTTTTTCCGTAATCTCGGACAAGGTAACGTGTCGGGATTGAGTATAGCGGGACTGGTCGCAGCAGCATTTCTTATATTCGGACGCTTCGGCTGGCTGGGCAAGATTGCCGGTGCATTTCTCGGCATGATGCTTATCGGCAACAATGCCGGTATTTTCCGCACACCTGATACGAGAAGCATACAACGAATACAGACACCCGCTCTTCCCGTTGAAGAACAGACGAATAGCGGGGGGATGAAAAGATAAGAATAAGAATCAAATATAATCACATATGAAATATACAGAAGAAATGATCCTGCAATCCGAAAGTGGATACTGTATGCCTTTTGAAGAACGGAAGGGCAAGGATGTGAAACTATCGCTCGGCTACGGCGAACAAACCGATCCGGCAACGGGCAAAACATATTTTCATCATGGCATCGACTTCGATGTACGGTGTTACACGCTGGCGGCTGTCGCCAGCGGTATTGTGTCAGGTATAGGCAATGACCCTACACTCGGCATCTGCCAAACTATACGCTATGGGGAGTATGAAGTGACCTATGGGCATTTGTCAAATGTCTTCGCCCAGTTCGGACAGCGTGTCAAGGCCGGACAGACTGTAGCTTTAAGCGGTGACAAGCTGCATATCGGGATACGCTTCAAGGGTGAGGAACTGAATCCGCTGGAATTTCTAACCATGCTGTATGGGAATATCCAAGCATTGTGTCATGCTGATGGAGGCGAAGCGGCAACATCTCCCAACATGGAGATGGCACTGACCACCGATTACGAGCAGGACAGACAGGAAATAGAGGAATTGATGCTACGTTTCCTGCCCTACTACATGGAAGACTTACAGCGTGGTGCATACCGACTTCCTCCACATACGGAGCAGTCACTCCGCCATGTCTTTACAATGGGAGCAGTCAAAGAATATTTCTATGAAAATATGCCAAGTATATCCAACCCACTCGGACTGGGACATAAAGCAATGCCGCTTGCTTGTAAGGTGCAGAACCTACTCATTGCGGACTTCCTGCATTACCTTGCCCTACGGCATGGCGTGTACTTATCGACGATGGGCGATGATGTAAAAAAAAACTCTACGACGAAGCCCTGACCCATAGTGGTATCATTGACCCACTGGCAGAATTAGACATAGACATCCAGAGCTTTGACATACCGAGAGCAGTCACGGTATATCCTGACCGGGCCGGTGTGCGCTGGTGGACGAAAGCATGGTTTAATAACCGGGAAGAGGGCGAAGCATCGGTGGAGATTGAGCGAGAACAAGCGATACGCTTCATTCACGACAACATCGAGAAGGATGTATGGCTGGAAGAGTTTTATCCCAAACAGATGGAAATTTACCACAACGCCATCGAGCAGACAAAAGAGCAATTATTAATGAATAGAATAGGATAAACATATAATACACTATGGACGGAATCAAGCATAGCGGACGGTTTGCAGAAATGGAACGCCTCGTGAACGACTATTTCAACTGCCATATCGCACCCATCATGTCAAAAACGCGGACTGACCTCATACGGAATCAGGGAGAGGAAATGAAAGAATATTCCACCTCTTTAGGTGGTATTCTCAGTATGATGGCATCTTCGGCACAACCAATGAGCGACCCCTATCAAGCACTCAAGGTCACAGGCGAATGGAACTCCAAAACAACAGAGGACTATATCGAGATGTGCAAGACGGAGATTACCGGTTCCGAGGAAATGCAGCAAGACCTTGCGTATATGGCCGGGCAGTGGCGGGATACCGTCGTGCAGGAAATCGGAAGGGCACGTTACAATGAGTTGTCAGAACAGCTCGGTTGTGACCTCGCCTATGCCTATATGGACCACCGGATAGAGGAACTGATGATTGACCGGTTGGTGAAAGAACGTATGCCCAAGTCTTCCGCTGACTACATCATCCGAAAGGCTGCCGAATCGAGTCTGCTGGGATTATCGCAGACGTTAAGCCGTTCACCGCTGACCGATGAAATAGAGGCACGAGGCGAAGCAGCTTACCGCCCGAACAGATGGGAAAAAGGTACGGGATGGATGTTGGGCACAGCCGCAGATACCCTGATGATGGGTGGTACTGGTTCATGGACGGCACTGGCAAAGTTTACCGGTGCAGATGTGGCTATTGCAGCCATCACCAATCATTTTGAAGGCAAGAAGCCTGATACCCTTTCAGTAGAACAGTGCATCAGTAAAGGAGTGTTCGGCAGAGACAGAAACGTATTCGACGATTTTCGCAAAGAGGCAGCCCAAATACAAATCAAAGAGAACACGGCGATTGGTACAGACAACAAGCAACTGAAAAAGAAAATCCCTGTCATGGACTTTGGCTTCATGGAATGGACACAAAACCAGAATAGCGGTTTATTGTGGCCGAATGTACAGAGCAAGGAAGAACAGAAATATGAGGAACGGTACAAGGATGTGCCGATTGTTGTTGCTCCCGGACAGGAAGAAGCCTACTTGCAGTCTTTGGAACAATGTGACAAAGCGAAAATGGTCAGGACAGAACAGGATGAAATTATGAAAGAAGAGAAGCATGAAACTGTTGTTCCTGCCAATGATGCGGAACAACATGTACAAACGATACAAAGTGCGCAAGTAGCACAGGGAAACGGAAACGGTTGGGGCGGACTGCTTGGTATGCTGGGACTGGATGGCATAGGTAATATCACAGGCAATCTCGGTTATGTAATGGCCGTGCTCCCTGATGTTCTACTGGGAATATTCACAGGCAAGACAGAATCATTGCATTTGGAAGACAATATGTTACCGATAGCGAGCATTGTGGCGGGTATGTTTGTGCGTAACCCGTTGCTGAAAATGCTCCTGATAGGCCTGGGAGGTATGAACTTGTTGAATAAGGCAGGACACGAAGCCTTGAAAGAACGAACAGAGGGAAAACTGAACGTAACAAATGAGAACAATGTGCAGTACCGACGCTATACAAATGAAACTCTGAACCCACGTATAGTAAACCCTGTATTGCAAGATAGTACGTTGATTGCCACGATAGACCGAGTACCGTGTACCATCCAGTTGTCACCGATTGTAGCAGAAGCCTACCGTACCGGGGCATTGCCTTTGAACACGCTGGCAAATGCTGTCCTTGCCAAGAACGACCAGCTTCGCCAGGCTGCCGCACGGAATTATGAGGACGGAAAACTGGAAACCATCGTGCGCCCACGGGGTATTCAATAATCCTATAATCAAATAAACGATATGAAAGAAAAATCGCAAATCGAAAAGAAAGCCGAGGAAAAACAAATCACCTTGCTTTCTACGGCTTTGAGTGAAGCCTCGAATGCCGGTGGACACTGGCTCAACGCATCAGGAAAGGGATACCCGCGCCTCTATCCAAAGGGTGTTTCTGTCAGCGCATTCAATGCACTATTCATGACGCTGCATTCTGATAAAAATGGATGCAAAACCAACCAGTTCACGCTATTCAGCGATGCCAAGGCACAAGGAGCCTCGGTGCGTGAGAATGAGCAAGGCGTTCCATTTTTGTTTTATAATTGGAACAAGTACGTTCACCGCAATAATCCAGAACAGGTTATCAGTCGTGATGACTACATGAAACTGTATGAAGAGGAACAAAAATTATATAAAGGTGTACATAACCGTGAAATTCGCACTTTGTTCAACATTGTCCAGACGACACTACCCTACGTGGATAAGGAGCGATACGAAACGACGTTGAGGCGGTATGGAAGTGCAGTGGAAAGAGGATATACGGAAGCTGACAACCGACGGTTGCATATTCAATTCAACGACTTCCTACTGAGGATGCGAGACAACCTTGTGCCTGTTCGTTTGGATGGAAGCGGTGTACCCCACTACGAAACAGATAAGGATGCGGTCTATATGCCGCGACAAAGAGAGTTCAGACATTATCACGACTATATACAGGAAGCCTTGCGGCAAATCGTGAGTGCTACCGGACACCAACAACGGTTAGCGCGTGAAGGTATGGTGATGAAGAACGGTGTGGCTCCTTCGGAGGATGCTGTCAGACAGGAACGGTTGGTAGTGGAACTGGCTTCAGGGATTAAAATGTTGGAACTGGGGTTGCCAGCACGGTTGTCTGAAGAAAGTCTGAAGACAGTGGAATACTGGTGCCGGGAGCTGAAAGAGAACCCGAACTTGATGGACGCTCTCGAAAGTGACGTGAACAATGCCATCGAAGTAATCAATAAAGCGGAACGGGGCGAGAAAATCGAATACGCCACCATGCGCAACCGGCGAGACACTTCAACCATGCAGGAGCAAATGCCCAAACATTATTTTGTGTCGAACGAGATTCGGCAGCATCCGGATAAAGAAACGAAAAAAATTGTGCTTGTTATTGACCCACAGGCAAAAACCGCAGATGTAATTCTTCCAGCAGGGGCTTCTACAGAGGTAGATAACGAGATACCGGGAATGAACAAGGGACGTATCATGCGAGCGTTGCAGAAAGATGGAATCGAGCAGGTACGCTTCTACAATACGGATGGTGCATTAGGTTATCGGCCCGATGACAGTTATTTTGCCGAGAAGATGATTATGCTGGCCCGGCTGAAGAACTGGGCGATGGAGAAGCTCTCCACACTGGACGTGGCGTCAGCGGTCAAACAGGCGAATGAGATCGGATTTGACCACGTAGAGATGATTCAAGATGATAAGAAACGATGGGCACTTTATATCAAACCCGAAAATAAGAGCGGATATAGCATCTATCCTGATAAAGAAGATATAAACCGCTTCTTTTCAACACTCAAGCAAGCGATGGATAACATCGGTAAGGTTCGGATGGAACTGGCGCACAAGTATTATGCGCTGGCCGAGGTCAAACCTGACCTGAAGGTGGATTTGTTCAGCAGCGAAATGCCGGAAATAGACTTGAACCGTATCCAGCGTGTTTCGGTTTTCAAAACCAAACAAGACGGCATACAATGCGTCGCAACTATTGATGGGCAGAAACAGCCTGCCCGAAGTGTCACTCCACAACAGTGGCAGCGGATGTGGATAGCGGAAGAGCGTGACAGCTACAAACGTCATTTGGCAGCTACCTTATTCGCAGACGTACTACAAAAAGGACAATCGCAGGAGGCACACACCGGAGAGAAACAACAGAAAGAAGCAGAGTTGTGGCCGATAGAAACGGTAGCGCAGGAACGGACGGAATCAGACAACAAGGCTATTTCACCGGAACGGCAGTTGTGGGACAAACTTAAAGCGAATCATCCCGATGCCTTGCAACTGCTTCGCACGAAAGATGGTTATCGGCTCTATAACGAAGATGCGGTACAGGGTGCAAAGATATTGGGCATAACCCTAAAAGAGTATCCGGAAGGGGACATTACGGCTTCAACGGAATTTTCAACGGAGCAGCTCGACAACTATCTGTCTAAGCTCGTCCGTGCCGGGGCACGGGTTGCTATAAGTGACATGGAGGAACAAGAAACACACAGAGGTTTTCATAGATAAGGAGTGTAGATACTAATTGAAAAGTGCGCCGTATTCTAATTGAAAAGAGCTCCATCCATAACTGGTTACAAAATTACTATAAGTTTAAAATATTCATTTATCTTGTCTCATTTTTTGTGTTTCCTTAAGCCTATAAGACAGTCCGGTCATATTAACCAGATAAGCTTTATGTGTAAGCCTGTCAACCATTGCCGCCACAAGCACCTTGTCCTTTATGATTTCATTCCATCTGTTAAAAGCCAAATTAGTAGTAATGATTGTAGCCTTTTTCCCGGCTCTTAACGACAGGTGGTTAAAAAGCAGTTCTCCTCCTTCCTTGTCACAACTGACATATCCGAACTCATCACAGATGACCAGATCGTATTTTTCAAACCTTAATTGTAGCGTCCTCAGTGTCTTTGCTGATTTAGCCTCCCTTATCTGGGTAAGCAGGACCGGCACTGAAGTAAACAATACGGTAAAGTCCTGTTGGCAGGCCTTTATTCCTAAAGCCGTAGCAATATGCGTCTTTCCCGTTCCCGGATTTCCATACAGGACCAGGTTTCTTCCCTGTCTGATGAAGTCCAGTGTTTCCAATTCAGGTAATATTACCTGTGCCTCTTTGGGCATGTCTTCCATAACAAGCTCATGCAGATACTTCATTTGTGGAAATCCCGCAGATCTTATCCTTGATCTTCTTCTACACTCCCTTCTCCTGGCGCTTTCCTTTCCAAGCAATTCCGTTAAGAACTGCAGATGGTTCCAGTTTTCTTCAGCTGCCAATGAAAGGGTGCATTCCAGTTCCTCTTTAAAGGACAGAAGCTTCAGTTCTGCAGCATAGTCATAAATGGTTTCTTTTTCTGATTTCATATATTATAAACTTAAATGGTTGGTATTATATCATGCACTTCATTGTATCCTGTCATGAGCGCCGTGATGCCTTCAAGCATATCCACAGCTTCTCTTTCTATATTCTCCTGTTGTGCCGGGAGAACAGGCGGTTCCATGGTTTCTTCTGTTTCTCCCTGTACGCTACCATGCAGCATGGCCTTTACCTGGTCCGGAGATATCTTTCTGACACCACGTCCGGTCAGCTCCTTGCATGCCGCGACAATGTCCGTTCCGGAAAATCCATTTTTTCGGGCATAGTCCAGCAACAGAACAAACGTCCTGTTGTCTTCCTTGAAATGGATGTCATACAGCCTTCTCAGTTTTTCCGGTGCTCTTTGCCAAACCACAGAGTGGGGCAATGCCCCCGGTTTACGGGAAAGTGTACGCAAATAGTGCTCCAGCTTGATGCACCAGTCTCCACCGCAATAACTGCGTTGATGAGAGGCCACTTTCTCCTTCCCGTACAGGATGACGATTTTTTCACTATAAACCTTGACATGTACTTTTTCTCCCACAAGAGAATCAGGTACGGAATAATGAACATTTTTCATGCTGATAGTTGACCATTTATCCACAATGTACTCATAGACCTCAAAACAGCCCAGATTACCGGGAAAAGGCTTCAGCGATGACAGGTCAGCTTCCAGACGTGATGTTTTCTCCGCTGTTGAAAGACTGCCTTGCTCGTTGTTGACCTGCATACATACCCGGTTTAAATGCTCCTGGGCAGAATGTATATCACCAAAATGGTCTGTCAGGCAGAAAGCTTTCCTTCTGACATATTCCACGCTGCGCTCCACATGTCCTTTCTCCCATCCGGCCCGTACATTACAGAAACGGTACTCAAAACAATAGAAACCGGACATCTTCATCAAAGCTTCTGTAGGTTTCTTATCACCACCGACAAAGCTCTTGACGGCTACACGCATATTATCATAGACCATCATGGCTGGGACACCATGTATATCCCTGAAAAAGTTACGGTGGGATTCCATGAAGGCAAGCGTATTCTGATGCCTGAAAAGATAGGCGTATCTGCCATTGCTATGCCCGAAAGTGAATACGGCCAGATAAAACTTGGTTTTGACACCGTCAATAAAAAGAAGAACTTCACCCCAGTCAAACTCGGCAATGCATCCAGGCTCATAGAACAACCGGATAAAGGCTTCGCTCTTTTTCTTCTCTTTGTATGACTCTATATTTTTTATATAACTGCATACTGTGGCGTAACTGATGGTGTATCCTTGAGATAACAGAAACTGGTGGATATCCTTTTTCAACATGCGCTGTTTGCGAAGTCCGGTAGCTATCTTAACGGCATTCTTCTTCAGGCAAAATCCTATCTTATCCTTAATCTCCTGGGTGAGCCGGCGAGGACGGCGTCTGGAACTGTCATACCTGGGCTGGATGGTAAGCAAATCACTCAAAGCCTCTTCCGGATTGTCCGTGCGGATGGCTGATTCGTACTCTGAAAGAATATTGTCAACGGTATGACGGCTGACATGAAGTTCACGAGAGATACGCCGTTTGCTATAACCGCATACCCTATACATGTGTATTATTGATTGTCTTTCTACCATAGTCTTCATTTTACCTTTGCATTTGGATTATACAAAGGTCATTATACTTATCCTATGGTGGCGCAATTTTCAACTGGAATATTGGCGCACTTTTCAATTAGTATCTACATGTAATTTTTTACTAATATGTATTTTTCACCAACTGCCTGCACGCATCCTTGATTGACAAACTCATCATTTGTTTCCAGCGGAATATACTCCACATCCATAAAGTCTTGAAGGATCAATTCCTTTTTGGGAAAAGAATTTTTTGTGACATCTACTGTGATCAAGTCATCTGCCGTTTGGTTCTGTCTTTTGCAACCTGTCGTTGTTAACAGAATAAATAGAAAGAAAATAGTTGCGCCTTTCATACCGGATAATTTAATTGTTACCAATCTTTTATTTGCCTGTTTCCAGGATTAGGTTGATAATAGAATTATAAATCCAAATCTATGTGATAATGCCAGGGGATATCCGGCAAATGAGTAGATGGTCGTTTGGTATGAGTATTTGTGATGGTGATAGCGAGTAATCGGTGTACAGATTTTATCAGGTCTATGTGTAATTTTGGGTATTTTCGAAACAAGGAAATGTGTCAAAACCCCTTGTTACCGTGTCAAGCGCGGAGACAGGATAGTTTTGACATTTTCTTTTGGAGATTCGGCAGGTGTTTTTATATTTTCCGGCATTCCTCCGGCAATATTGCCAGTGCTTTATTCTCGTTAGCCTCCATGATCTCGCGTTCTCCGGGGCCTTTGTCGTTGATGCCGCAGAGGTGGAGGATACCGTGAATGATGGTACGGTAGAGCTCCTCATTGTAGGAGGTGTTGAAAGTTTCGGAATTAGTCTTTACCGTGTCGAGGCTGATAAACAGGTCTCCGGAGATCTTGTCGCCACTGGTATAGTCGAACGTGATGATATCCGTATAATAATCATGTTGAAGGTACTGGCGGTTTACTTCCAGAATCTTCTCGTCCGAACAGAAGATGTACGCGATTTCGCCCACCTTCTTGCCGTAGGTCTCGGCCACGGCTTTGATCCATGCAGTCGTTTCGCGCTTCTTGATGGGGGGCATGTCTATGCCCTCTGTCTGATAACTAATCATAGCTTATGTCAATTGAAAAATAAATATCCGATGAAAATGGCAGCTAGTATTCCGGTAAAGTCGGCTATCAGTCCGCAGCTTAACGCATGCCTTGTACGCGTCACGCTGACGCTTCCGAAATACAC
>OGMR01000932.1_pt1 | contig 11804 bp, 13 predicted proteins | sample 1573251 | NCBI WGS metagenome assembly OGMR01 (sample SAMEA2581979, study PRJEB24529) | metagenome | biome: Human gut stool | place: China | collected 2011
TCTACTTCATTGTTGAGGTTCGTCCAACCGTTGATGGTAGCTTCCAGATTCATCTTTGGCTGCATTTGGTTGTAGTTGAGTCGCAACTCATACTTTCCTCCAACCTTCATCGCCGGAGTGGTGATGTCATACTCTTGCAAGGTCCCGTTAGGCAGCAAGAGGCGGAGATAAATATGAGAGGCGGGGCTTCCCTGTATGGTCGGCATCAGCCGGATGACTTCCGATTTCAGGGTTGACTCAGTAGCCAAGATAGTAGGCATTTCCACTTCCGTTGGCTTTATGCTCGGCAAACCGTAGTCTCCATCACTATTCTTCTGTGTAGGGAACAGACACCAGGCTGCATCTAATGCCTTACCACTCATCTCTGTACCTTTAGGTACATTCTCTATGATGACGGTCAGTTCCGAAAGCACGCTCTTCATTGGGTTTTGCACCACATAGCTGCCTTCCTTGTTGTCTATTCTTACATCGGCAACTCCGAAATAAGCATTATGGTTCACATCTTTAGGATTGGTCAAGCCTATCTGGATATTGTTCCAATTAGTCAAAGTCCTGGTCTGGTCAGTGGTGAAGAATGGCTCTATGAGATTGGTAATAGCCAATATCTGATAATGCCCTACAGGAAGTGCGAAGCGTTGGCTTGCCACCTCCTGCGCACTGCCATAATGTTTTTCCTCAACTAAGGAACCGTCATCGGCATTGAATATCCAGAGTTTCACGTCCTTCACTTCCGTACCTTGATCGGCTTCATCTGCCCAAGTGAGCGATACTGACAAGCCTCCCTCATCCTCACCATCATGAACATTATGGTCGCAACTTGCCAACAGGCATGGGACGCATAACAGCACCCATAACCAAATATTAAATCTTCTTTTTGCTTTCATTTTCTATCTTGTTTTATGGGTTACTTATGATTGTCTTTAGTCTCTACTCGGCGAGCCTTATCCGCATCTTGGGTGTCATCGCTACCATTTCCTATGGCAGTAATGCGACTTGCCTCTATGCCATTCTTCACAAGCCAAGTCTTTACGGCTTCTGCACGCTGGCGAGATATACGTTTATTGACAGCCACGCTGCCTTTTGTGTCACACCAACCTGTTACCGTCACCTTCATGTTCGGATTCTCTTTCAATGTCTTGAGAATAGTATTCAATTTAGTCTCTTCATTCTGTTGGATGTCGATACTATTGAAGGTGAAATATATGACAGGGAAAGTCACCTTTGCAGATTCTTTTATGTCTTGTTCAGCAACTCTTGTTTCTGCCTTATCTACTGTTTCTTTCTGATTGACATTCTCCGAAGAAGTTGGCTCTTGTTGTAGAACTTCCTTTTGTAGAACCTCCTTTTGTGGAACTGATGGAGTTTCTGCTACCTTGTTCTTCTTTTTAGTGAGGTTAATCCCTAATCTTACTCCACTTTCCCAAACAAAGTTGTTCTTATGCAGATGTTCTGGCATTCCGTCCATACGTTCGCCAGTAAGACGGGTCAAACCGGAATAGATGCCCAATTTCAGGCATGAGGTCAGTTGATAACCAACCTGCAAGTCTGCACCATAACCCAAATGCCAGTTGGTAGAACCTTTCATTACCTTGGCATCATCGGCTATAGTCTGAATATCAGCCTTGGTAGTTACAGCGTATATATGAGGTGAAACTGCCAAATCCCATCGACTGTTAGCTGTTTGATGGAACAGTCCAAGAAGATTGATATTTACTCTTGCTCCATATTGTCCCATTCTGACATGGCTTTTCAGATTGGCATATTCCCAACTGTCCATGCCTAAGACTCCTGCGTTGTAAAGCATACCGTCGCTACCCAACCAATAGTTACGTTCTACGCAGCAGTCTTGTGCCGACAAGTTCATCTCTCCATACTTGGCGGACAGCTCTGCCGAGAATATGGAGTTGAAACGATAGCCCCCATATAAGCCAGCAGCCCAACCGAGGTGCGTCTTGTCATGTCCGAAACTTGAGAAGGTAGAGAAACCGAAAGGCATTCCACCCTCAATACCGACGTACCAGCCTTGCGATGGGGTAAGTACATCTTTTCCTTCTTCAGCTTTCATTGTGGAAAGCGGAAACACTGATGCAAGTATTGCAATCAGCAATCTAATCCGTATTGTCAAATAATTTGCCATATTATTTCGTTTATATTAAATCGTAAAGATAAGGAGTTTTCTCCTAATAATCAAAATGGATGACTACCATGAAGCCTTTTGTTTCATTCTAACCGAAACTCACTCTAAGAAATACAAGAGGTTTGTCAGGGAAATAAAAATGAAAGCCAACAGCAAATAGATATAAAAGCGTTCTCTCTTGATGAAGTCACGAAAGCTATAGCGAGCCTTCCAATGATTCTCAAGATACATCCTGTAGTCATTTATCATGGCATATCCTAAGATCATACATAATATGAGTATAAACACCCCGATGATGATCAGGGCTAATTCTATCCTTGGCATGGTTTCTATCATTTCTTTCATGTCGCAAATATAGTGTTTTTCATCCGAAAAAGGTGTCGCATTCCTATGTTCAGGTGTCTACTTCCTATGTTTTAGGTGTCTACTTCGTAGGAATGCGACACCTTTTTGGCTGTTTTTTGTAGAAAATTTTGCTTTTTCTTTGGTATTTTACGAAAAAATGGTTATGCTCAATTTGAGTCATTTTGTGCTGCATCTGTAGAGTGGAAGTCTCTCCATTCTGTAGGAGAATAGTCTTCTTTTGTCTTGAAGATTCGGTAAAGATGCGTGCGGCAAGAGAATCCACACTCGGCTGAAGACTGTTGATAAGAGAAAGGTAGTTCTGTTTGTTGATTTTATTCGGTAACAGCGAATAGAATTATGCCATTTTATTCGCTGCTACCGAATAAAAAGAGCCTTTAAATTTTGTAGTATCAAATAAAATTCATACTTTTGCCCCCAAAAATAAGTATATGGAAAAGGAATTGTTTCGAACGATAATAGCTGAGAGCCAAGAATATATAGGTCGTATTCATTTGGTACAGCGTCCTCTATATTTAGAGGAATATGGCAATTATGTGTTTGTAGGAGTAAGACAAGCAGGAAAATCCTATTTGCTATACCAGAGAATACAGCAATTGCTGACAAATGGAGTTGATATAGAAGACATCGTGTATGTCAACTTTGACGATGAACGTTTGCAAGGAATGTCGGTTGCAGACTTCGATTTCATATTGCAAGCCTATCATAGCATGTATGAAGGTCAGCCCATCTTCTTCTTTGATGAGATACAGAATGTTGAAGGGTGGGCGAACTTTGCACGCCGTCTAGCCAACCAAAAATATCGTGTCTATATAACTGGCAGTAATGCCAAAATGCTGAGTCGTGACATAGAGACTGTGTTGGGAGGAAGATACCTGGACATCAGCGTGTTTCCATATAGCTTTTCTGAATATCTGAAAGCTGTTGAAGTCTTGCTTTCAAAGAATTGGCAATATGGCCGAAAAGCAAATGAACTGCAGCGCCATTTCCGAACTTACTTTGATTGGGGTGGTTTCCCTGAGCTTGTGCATTTTCAAGAAAAGAGAATATGGCTCAACAGCTTATATAATCGTATTTTCTTTAATGACCTGGTGGTTCGGCACAAAATAAAGAACGAGGATGCCTTACGCCTTTGTGTAAGAAGATTGGCAGAAAGCGTGAAACAGCCATGCTCCTTGAATCGTTTGAGCAATCTGATAAAAGCAACCGGTACTCCATGTAGCCCATCAACAGTAATGGAGTATGTTCGCTATCTGCAAGAATCATGCTTGTTGATTTCTATTGACAATTATGTTTCCAAGTTCGTGGAGAAAGAAACAATTAAAAAACATTATTTTGTAGATAATGGGCTGCTGCATCTCTTCATCAACAATCCGAACACCTCTCTGCTGGAGAACCTTTGCGCAATTACATTATACAAGAAATACGCCAAGGGCTTATACTATTATAATAAAAACATAGAGGTTGATTTCTATGTGCCAGATGAGGGGTTAGCTGTTCAGGCGAGCTATCAGATGAGCGATGGGGAAACCATAGAGCGAGAAGTGAAAGCATTAGTAGCCTTGCATGGTTTGCATCCTCTGAAGAGAGCTATGATAATCACCTATGAGGATGAAGGGGAGATTGTGCGTGATGGACTCAGAATAGAAATAAAACCTGCATGGAAATGGGTATTGGAAGGTTTGTAGAATATAAAGAAACAAGACCCTTGTCGTTTCCCGTGAAGTGCGGGTGAATAACACCCCGATGATGATCAGGGCTAATTCTATCCTTGGCATGGTTTCTATCATTTCTTTCATGTCGCAAATATAGTGTTTTTCATCCGAAAAAGGTGTCGCATTCCTATGTTTTAGGTGTCTACTTCGTAGGAATGCGACACCCATTTTAACGATTATTTTGTTAATAATCAGAAAAACGCTTGCTTTATGAAATATTATCTGTATCTTTGTGCTGGGATTATAAAGATTAAAATTATGGCTTCAAAGAGATATCCTTTGGGAATACAAACGTTCTCCGAAATCGTGAAGGGGAATTACTTCTATGCTGACAAGACGGCTATCGTCTATCAGTTGGCTCATTATGCCAAGTTTCATTTTCTGAGTCGCCCACGTCGATTCGGAAAGTCCTTGTTTGTATCTACCCTCCAGGCTTACTTCGAGGGTAAGAAAGAACTGTTCAAGGGACTTGCCATCGAACAGATGGAGAAGGAGTGGACGGCATATCCTGTCATCCACCTGGATCTGAGTTGTGGTAAATATTATAGTTTGGAGAATACTAAAATCATATTAAATAATATCCTTAAAGTTGAAGAGCAGAAATATGGAATAGAAGTTCCTGAATCTGAGCGTGAAGGCTTTGGGGGGCGCTTAAGGGATATTTTGTTGGCTGCCACGGCTCAAACAGGTAAGCAAGTTGTTGTTCTCATCGACGAATATGATGCTCCAATGCATGATTCTGTCAGTGACGAAGAGTTGCAGAAGACCATCCGCAACATCATGCGCGATTTCTTCAGCCCCTTGAAGCAGCAAGAGGGAAACATTCGCTTTGTTTTTATCACAGGCATCTCTAAGTTTAGTCAACTCAGCATCTTTAGTGAGTTGAACAATCTCAAGATTCTCACGTTGAAGGATGAATACAGTAGCTGTTGTGGTATCACCAAGAGTGAATTGACTCAGTATTTCCGTGAGGGTATCGAGGAGATGGCAGAGCATAATGGACTCACTTATGAGGAGACCTTGCGGCAACTCAAGCAGCATTATGATGGCTACCATTTCAGTATCAATAGCGAGGATATCTTCAATCCTTATAGTATTATCAATGCTTTGGACGATAAGGAGTTTAATAGCTATTGGTTTACATCTGGTACGCCTACGTTCTTGATAGAACTGATGCAGCAGAAGAATTTGGACATGCTCAATCTGGACGATTTGTGGATACAGGCATCACGTTTTGATACACCTACGGAAAGGCTTACTGATCCTATTCCTGTTCTTTTCCAAAGTGGCTATCTAACTATTAAGGGATACGAAAAAAATGGTAAATTGTATCATCTATGTTTCCCAAATCAAGAAGTAAGACAAGGTTTCTCGGAAAGTCTCGTCTGGTATTATACTGCGCAAGACATGAAAAGATATGATGCCATCGTGTATGCTTATTCCAAGAATGTGCTCGTCAATGACGACATGGGAGCCTTTATGCCTCACTTGAAGGCATTCTATGATAAGTTCCCATATACGATTATCAACAATAATGAGCGTCATTATCAAGCCGTGATGTTCACTATCTTTACCATGCTTGGCGAAGATGTGAAGGTGGAGCATACCACTTCGGATGGAAGAATAGACCTTGTGCTCAAGACGGACAAGAGTATCTTTATCTTTGAGTTGAAATATGAGAAGTCTGCTGATACCGCTATGGCGCAAATCAGCGGCAAGGACTATGCCAAGGCTTTTGCCGATGATGAGCGGAAGGTTGTGAAAGTGGGTGTCAACTTCTCTGAAGACCAGCGAAGCATAGAGGATTGGGCGATAGAATAAATGACATCTTGAGGTTGATAAAACGCAGAATCCTGCCGGCATTACTGCCAACAGGATTTTTTTTGCTACAGCTCTTAACTTAAAGTTCTGGTGGCAGCCTGTTCTTCTCTCCATTCGGCAGGCGTGCAACCCTCCTTGGTCTTGAAGACCCGATATAGATAGGTTCGGGCAGAGAAGCCACACTCGGCTGAAATGATATCATTGCTATAATCAGGATAATCCAACATCATCTTCTTTGCTGCATTGAAACGGATCTCGCTGAGCCATATTCTGAATGTAGACTGCATATACTGGTCGAAGAATATAGACAATTCCTCCTTGGAGATACTCAGTGTGCGTGAGAGGGTCAGCATATTCACAGCACAGTCCTTATATCCCAAATCAGCACACCATTCGTCAAGACGCTGCCGGATAAAGTCGATGCGCTCCTCTGACAGCTGCTGTAAAGTTTCTGTACCTGTCCTGCAGCTTTTGTCTTTGTTCAAACTTGCCCCCCCCAGATGGTTTCTGGTGTCCTGTTCTCACCGACGCACTGATTTCCTCTTCTTTGTCCAACAGTTCTTCGGTTGGGGTATAACTGTTGCCGAGAGCGATAAACGTAAGGTTGAAGAACAGCAGGGCGAACAATACGACGGGACCTACAATATATAATAAAGTAGTGGAAAAGATGGCAACCGGCATAGCGAGAACTGCGAGCCAGAGAATAATGACACTGGTTCGGGAATATCTTACGTAAGGCAACATATCCGTTGCTACCATAGTCTCCAACAACTTCTTGCGTCTGATCATCTCGCGGATAATCATGAATATGCAATAGATGACACTGAGGCAGAACAGAGCCAGCATCAGATAAAGTCCTTCTCTGATATACAGGCTATGATGAAGACTGATTCCCACGCAAAAGACAAGGAGAATGGCAGCATAAATACCACTGCACATCAGTATCATCTTTCTGAGGTTAGCACGGGTGGTTTCTATGTTGTAGATTCCTATGGAGATAAGCGAGAAGCAGGGGGTATAGAGGAGGATGTTGATGACCGCCCCCAGATTATCGTGCATAGCACGGAACCCGAAAGTCATCTGCAGCACATATTGTATCGCCAGTCCTATCAGGGCAACAACGATCATCCATCGTGAACGCTCATACCGCTTGTTCTCCCATCTCACTTGCAGATGAGAGACTGCCACGATGAAGGCATTGACGAGCATGAATATGAGACATGCAAACTGTAATAGATATAATGAGTCCATACGCTTCTTATCCTTACAAAATAAGTAATTACGCTTGCAAAGGTAAAATAATTATTTCAGAAAAAGGTACAATAAGGTCAAAATATTAATGAAAATACAAGAATGCTGTATGCCTATTTATAGGGTTTCAAATAACCAAGAGAAGAAAAGCTTATATAGAGACAAAAAAAATCCCTGCAGCCCAAAATTGGAACCACAGGGAAACACCCCTTAGTGGGCGTTGACGGATTCGAACCGCCGACCCTCTGCTTGTAAGGCAGATGCTCTAAACCAGCTGAGCTAAACGCCCTTACTTTTCGTAAGCGGTTGCAAAGGTACTAACATTTTTTGTATCCACCAAACTTTTAGCCAACTTTTTTCATTTTTTCTGCAAAAAAGTTGTTTTTACTATCATTTTTGCCTCTTTTCGCCCTTCAAAAGTCAGATACGCCACCTTTTCATCGTGGCATATAGCCCCTTGTCGTTTCCCGTGAAGTGCGGGTGAATATGTTTGCTGTTATGTTCATCACTACCAGCATCATCTCTATCGTTATTAGCTATATATAAATAAGAGTCAGTTTCAATCATCTCTTTTTGATAGGTTGACAAAATTAAATCTATATTTTCAGGTCATGGAGCAATTTGACTCCACATAGTCTTCTAAAAGTGTATGAATAGATAGAAAAGTCCCTCATAAAAGTGTGTTAATCTTTCAAAAAGTCCCTCATAAAAATGTGATATATTTTGCTTTCTCGCTAATTTTCAGTATATTTGCAGCAAAAAACAATATATGGAAAGATTTATCATGCAAGACCTCATTGCTTGGAAAAACAGAAAGGATAGGAAACCCCTTATCCTGTTAGGAGCAAGACAGGTTGGCAAAACTTATATCTTGAAGGAATTTGGGCAACGGGAGTTTGAAAATGTGGCCTACATCAACTGCGACAATAATGCCATGGCTAAGGATTTGTTTGCTTCAGACTATAATATAGATCGCATCCTTCTCACCATCGGAGCCATTACTGGTGTTAATATAGAAGCCGGCAAGACCCTCATCATCATGGATGAAATACAGGAGTTGCATCGTGGACTTGCATCGTTGAAGTATTTCTGTGAAAATGCACGGGAATATCATGTGGCAGTAGCCGGTTCCCTTCTCGGCTTGGCTCTTCATCAGGGAGAATCCTATCCAGTGGGAAAGGTTAATACCTTGGAAATGTATCCGATGACATTTGAGGAGTTTCTGTGGGCACGTGGTTTCAAACAGCGTATGGATTTGTTACAGCATGGAATGTGGGATGTAGTAAAATCGCTCAGAACCCTCTATATTCAGCATCTTCGTGAATATTACCTTGTTGGCGGAATGCCCGAAGCTGTAAATAAGTTCATAGAGACCAATGATGCAAATGCCGTAAGAGAAGTGCAGGAAGAAATTATTCGGGCCTACGAAAAAGACATTTCCAAGCATGCGCCAAAAGAGCAGGTGGTAAGAATCAACCAGGTATGGAATTCTATCCCTTCCCAACTTGCCAAAGAGAATAAAAAGTTTATCTATGGTGTAGTAAAGCAAGGTGCAAGAGCCAAGGATTATGAGTTGGCTATCCAATGGCTCATAGATGCAGGACTGGTATATAAAATCAGTAGGGTGAAGACTTTGGGGCTTCCTCTGAAGATTCATGAGGATATCAGTGCCTTCAAATTGTATCTTTTGGATTGTGGACTGCTGGGGGCTATGAGTAAAACTCCACCAGCCTTACTTCTTTTGCATAGTAATGACAATACCGGGAAGGGTGATTTTACGGAAAACTTCGTTTGTTGTCAGCTGGAATCGTTGCGCCAGATTCCTATATATTATTATAGTAAGGAAAACAGCCAGTTGGAACTTGATTTTGTTATTCAGGCAGGAATGCAGGTCATACCGGTAGAAGTGAAGGCAGAGGAGAATCTACAGTCAAAGTCTTTGAAAGCGACTATAGCCAAATATCCCGGCATGAAAGGCTTGCGTTTTTCTATGAGCGACTATCGGGAACAGAATGGCATTACGAATGTACCATTATACGGGGCAAGAGGGTATTGTCTGTCGTTTCTCTATACGCCCACCTCTCATCGTGGCATATAAGACCCTTGTCGTTTCCCGTGATTTGAAATTGATAAAAGACAGTCATCCCAAATACGTGATTTCTATGGATAGGCTTTACAGTCAAACCAATATTGATGGCATTAAGCACATTCATCTGCGAGATTTTCTGAAAATGACTACTTTGGTTTGATGCCAGGTAGATTACGAATATCACCATATAATCAAGGGTCTATACGCCACCTGTTCATCGTGGCATATAGACCCTTGTCAACCAAGTTAATTGCAGATTTACTACTATTATTCGGGCTTTGTATCAAAGAAACCGATAAACTCATCAAAATCTCGAAGAATGTCATTCAACTTAGGATTACTCTTTTGAACTATAATGGCTATGTAATTATCAACTTCTTCATCTCTAAGAATAGAAACCTTGACACAAAAACGATCTCGTTTATCGAATTCGTTAAACCATCTGGTAAAAAGGCGAGCTCGCATAGCCTGTCTGCTATCACCCGTTTCACATTGATATAGTAGAATATCGGGATTCGTAAGAAAGAATTCCTCTATAATACATTGTATAGTTGCTTTAACTTTAGAATCGTTAGGAGAATTCTTCTTGTTTTCATTGAGAATACCGAATTCATACGCTTTTTCATCCTCCCAAATATTATTGTTTTCAACAAATTCTATTCGATACTGAACACCATAATCTGTCAAGAACTTATATGATCAATTATCTATCCAGACCTTATAAGGAGAATGAAAATTGAGGCGAGTTAAGTTAAAGGCATGCATAGCAGTCTGTAGCCTCCTCACGTGCTTTGGCAAAGTCTATTTGAGCCTTTGCTTCCATATCTTTTTTACGTCTAACCATATCTCGTAATACTGCAATTGCTTCTTCACGAGTTTTAATTTTTAAAGCCATACTTATTCATTTTAAAGTTCTACTTCATGTTGATTGCAAAGATAAGCTTTTATTTTGAAAGTGCAAAGAAAACGGGAGAAAAGTTTCGGGAAAAGTTAGGATTTCAAAACCACTGCCCACACAGCCATATCATCCACCCAACAGGTATCAAGACACGATGAAGGGTCTATACGCCACCCGTTCATCGTGGCATATAGACCCTTGTCGTTTCCCGATAATGATGTTAATTTCATTCAAATATTTGGCGTTATCAAGATTTTGAAGTATATTTGCATCCAAAAGAATTTAAATGTGAATCAAATGGTTAAGCATTTATTAAATTAGAAAAGGTTTTATCATTCTTTTAAATAGAGTCGCCCTTTGCGGCATGGATTTTTAAAACAGATGATTATGAAGCAGGTAGAAGAAAGATACATCAGCTTGCTGACCGATTTCGGTTTCAAGCGAATTTTTGGAACAGCAATGAACAAGGATTTGCTCATTTGCTTCCTCAACAGCTTGTTTAATGGCAAACAGGTTGTGAAAGACGTATCGTATCTGAACCCAGAGCACGTGGGAGATGTATATACCGACCGCAGAGCCATCTTTGATGTATATTGTGAGGGCGAAAACGGCGAGAAGTTCATCGTAGAAATGCAGAATGCCTACCAGACGTATTTCAAGGATCGCGCCCTTTTCTACTCAACCTTCCCTATCCGTGAACAGGCACCAAAGGGGAATGAATGGGATTTCAAACTCAATCATGTCTATACCGTAGCCCTGCTCAACTTCAGCATGAACGAGGACGCCTTCGACAAGGAGAAAATCCGCCATCATGTGCAGTTGTGCGACACAGCTACCCACAAAGTATTTTACGACAAACTCGAATACATTTATGTAGAGATTTCCAAGTTCAACAAACCCCTGGAAGAACTGGACACGCTCTACGAGAAGTGGCTCTATGCACTGAAGAACCTCTATAAGCTTACCCAGCGCCCTAAAGAGCTGTGTGATAAAGTCTTCGACCGCCTCTTCGAGGAAGCCGAGATAGCCAAGTTTACTCCGCAGGAAATGAGGGAGTACGAGACCAGCAAGATGGCATATCGCGACATCAAGAATTCCGTAGACACAGCCAAGCGTGAAGGTCTTGCGGAGGGTATTGAAATCGGTATGAATCAGAAAGCTCAGGATATAGCAAAGAATATGCTGGCAATGGGACTTTCTGCCGAACAGGTTGCCAAAGCTACCCAGCTGTCTTTGGAAATCATTAAGAATCTGAGCAATTCATAAAAAACAGAAAGCGGAGATGTAGATTACGAATATCACCATATAATCAAGGGTCTATACGCCACCTGTTCATCGTGGCATATAGACCCTTGTCGCTTCCCGTGAGGCGCAATGTGTACCAAACCTGTTAATTATAAGTAATAAAAATAAAAAACCTATCGTTTTTGTTACTTATGTGAAACAAAAAGAGTATCTTTGTGAAAAGTTTTACTCGTATGAAACAAAAAATATTAGAAAGACTCGGGTATTCCAATCGTATCGAACGCA
>OGMR01000933.1_pt1 | contig 11802 bp, 8 predicted proteins | sample 1573251 | NCBI WGS metagenome assembly OGMR01 (sample SAMEA2581979, study PRJEB24529) | metagenome | biome: Human gut stool | place: China | collected 2011
CCGCCACTGCAGCAACGTGATCATTCCCGCAGTGGCGAAGATCCTCAAGGCCCACGAGGAGACGCTGAGGATCACGATGGACGTGCACCAGAGCCGCGACATCTACTACTCTAAGTTCTCGCATCCCTTCGACGTGGGCTTCGGCACGCTGCTCAGCAGTCACGACGACCTGCAGAAGGAGGCGATCGCGCACCTGCCCTTCAGGCTGGTGGTTCCGAAGACCAATCCCATGAGCCGGATGGAGAAGGTGAGGCTCGAGGACTATGCGCACGAGAACTTCATCCTGCTTTCCGCCGACAAGCTTGAGCGCGAGTACATCAGGAGCCTGCATCCCGCGCTCACGCCCGACAGGATCGTGGCCGAACTCTCCTCGACGCAGGTGGCGCTGAGGTTCGTCAAGCGCGGCATCGGCGTGCACATCACGGACGAGCTCGCGGCGATGAGCGTCTCGGACGACTGCGCGGCGGTCCCCCTCGAGAACCCGCTCACGATTCCCTTCTACGTCTTCTGGCCTGTCACCTCGGAGAACCTCTGGCCCGAAATCAGGCAGTGCATCGCCGAGATCGCGGGCAGCATCCGCGCGGCGGGCATCCCGCTCACGGAGGCGGGCGAGAGCTATCTGAAGGCCTGATGAGGTCCTGGGTCGAACGGCGGCCGAAGGGAAGCGGAAAGGAAAAATCCCACGGCCGGCAGCGGCGCGCGGGATTTTTTTCAAGGCGTCGCGGGACGGTCGTCCCGCGGCGGAAGGCTCATCGGATCAGACCCAGCCCTTCCGGCGGAACTCCTTGAGCTTCGCGGCGAAGTACTTCATGTCGTCGGGCGTCGAGAGCGAGACGCGGCACCATTCGACGGCGGGCGGGAACGGGCGGCCGACGAGGATGTTCTCCGCCTTCATGCGGTCCTGGAAGGGCTTGAGCGGGGCCTTGAGGTTCATGAAGATGAAGTTCGTCTGGCTGTCGAGGTACTCGATGCCGAGTTCGTCGAGGGTCTTGCAGACGATCACGCGGGCGTCCTCGTTGGCCTTGCGGGAGTTCGGGATGAAGTCCTTGTCTTCGAGCTCGACGAGCGCGGCGGCGATGGCCGAGTTGTTGAGCATGATGTCGTAGGCGACCTGGGTGCGGACCTTGTTGACGACGGCAGGCGCGGCATAGGTGAAGCCGAGGCGCATGCCGGCCATGGCGAAGATCTTCGAGAAGGTCTTGAGCACGCACAGGTTTTCGAGCCCCTCGTCGACGAGCGTCTTGCAGGAGACGAAGGACGGATCGCGGACGTATTCGGCGTAGGCCTCGTCGATGACGAAGAAGACGTCGGCCGGACGAGAGCGGATCCAGTCGTGAAGGGCCTTCGAGTCGACGATGGTCGAGGTTGGGTTGTTCGGGTTGACGAAGTAGACGATGACGGGGCCGTTGATGCCCGCGACGGTCTTCTTCATGGCCTCAAGGTCGACGGACCACTTCGCGCCCATCGGCACGGTGACGACCTTGACGTTGTTCTTGCGGGCCGTGTCGGCGCCGTCGCTGTAGGTGAGTTCGGGACAGATGAGGCAGACGCCGGGACGGATGTGGGCCTCGATGCTCGCGCGGATCGATTCGGCGGAGCCGTGCGAGAGCATCACGTTCTCGGGCTTGCCGCCCATGAAGTCGGCGCAGGCCTTGCGGAGCCTTTCGGCTGCGACGAACGGGTAGCGGTTGGCGTCGGGCAGGGCTGCGATCGCGGCGTCGCGGGCGGCGGGCGTGAGGCCGAGCGGATTTTCGTTGAAGCAGAGCGCCATCGGCTTTTTGGCCGTGGGCGGCGTGAACTTGGGCAGGGCGGGCGCAGGCGCGGCCTGCGCGGAGCCGAGCATGAGGGAGCCCGCGCCAAGGGCGGCGGCTCCGAGGAAATTGCGGCGGTTCAGGGGCATGATGCTCTCCGGGTGTCTGTGACTGGGGCCGGTGCGCTGCACCGGCGTTTCAGTCATTGTGACTCGAACGAAGGCTCTTGATGTCTCCTTGATGCGCTCTGCAAGAGGGAATTTCGCACTTTGTTGAGCGACTTCAGAGCGCTTGGGCGGAATGCTTTAGGGAAAACGGATTAGAACGGTTCTCAGGAGGGCATTCTGCCCGGTTGCGCCCTACGGCGCGACGCGCGGCCAGGCGGACTGCCAGGGGCCCGAGAGGAGAGCCGTGAGCCTCGCCTCGTCCTCCGCGATCCTGCTTCGGGTGCTGAGCGCCCCGTCCCTGAGGCTGCAGAAGGTGCGTGCGCACAGAAGCGCACGGGCGAATGCGGTCCAGCTCGCGCAGCGCGCGATCGCCTCGCCCGCGATGCGGCGTCTCAGGCGTTCGATGTCGGCGGGCTGGACCATCTCGACGTATAGCGCGGCCTCGAGAAGCGCGGCGCTCTGGGAGAGTTCGAGGGCGCGCAGGCGCGTCCAGTCGAAGTCGTTGCGGAAGGCGTCGACGAACATGCGCCTGCGGCGCATCGTCTCCTGCTCGGCGGGCGAGAGCGCGAGCATGTCGAAGCCCGACCAGCCGAGCGCCATGGTGTCCTTCATCAGGCGGCTGACGGTCTGGGCGTCGGAGATGCGGCGGTAGAGCCTGGTGACGGGGGCGCCGTCGACGATCACGCGGAAGCGTTCCTCGAGGTCGTCGGGCGACATGATCTCAAGCTCGGTCGAGAGGCGGTGGCCGACGTCGCTTGCAGCGTTGACATCGCCCGCAGGGATGACGCCTTCATCCCATCCCTCCGTCCAGAGCGTGAAGCGCGCGATGTTCGCGGCCGTGCCCTCGAAGTCAATGTTGTCCCAGACGCGAGGCGCGGATCTGGTCTTCACGTCGCCGAGGCGCACGAGCGCGGCACGCAGGTCCGAAAGGACGGGCTGCATGGCGGCGGATGGCATCAGGAGCTCGATCGGTTCTTCGTCGTTCGTCATGGGTTTGGGAGCCGGAGGATGGGGCGACCCTTCATTTTATCCCGCTGAGCGGGAGCCGCTCGCGTCGTCGGCGTGCGTGATCGTCATGAAGCAGGGATCGGCCTTGCAGTGGAAAATCGCCTCGAAGCGCTCGCCCGACGAGTTGACGAGGACGAGCGGCTCGGGCCTGAAGGCTTCGCGCGGCGTCTTCTCGAGCAGTTCGGGGAAGGCCTTGAGCATCTTCGGACAGCGCTTGAGCGCGGCGCGGATGCAGTGGCGGCAGGTCATGAGATCCGCCTTCTCCATGGGCTTGATCTCGAAGGCGGGCGCGGTCACGCGGGCGCCGTGGCGCTCGTAGAACTCGCGCGCGGCATCGTTGGCGACGTTGGCGGCGAAGCCGAGGATGCGGTCGGGATAGGGCGCCTCGTCGTCGACGGGGGCGCGGCCGGGACGGACCCGGGCTTCCTCGCGCATCTTCGTGAGCGCGTCGACGGCTTCGCGGCGCATCATGTTGACAACCGAGGCGGGCACGAAGACGTCGAGGTCCTCGGGCACGAAGATGTCGGAGGCCGTGTAGAGCGTGTCGCCGAGCCTGCCGAGGTTCCTGATGAGCGTCTCCCTGTTGCGCTCGGGGTTCGAGGGGGCGTCGAGATCCATCGCCACATGAGCTTCGGCGCATTCTCGGCCGTCGGTCACGATGAGCGTGAGCGCGTCGTCCTCGACGAGGAAGGTCATGACGATCGGAATGCGGCGCACGGCGGACTCGCCCGAGAGCTCGCGCACGAAGGAGCGGTCGAGGTTGCGCATGAGCGTCATGCCGCGGCGAAGCCCCTCGGGGAGTTCGCGGCGGTTGCGCAGCGTGAGCCTGACGAGGCCCTTGCCGGCGGGATCGGCACGGTTGACGGCAAGGCCGTGGATCTCCTCGTCGTCGCCGAGATAGGTGAGGCCGTCGCCGTTGGCAAGCGAGACGCCCGCAGCGGGACGCACGAGGATTTCGCCCGGCTCGACGCGCTCGCAGCAGCCGACGGGGCTGCCCGTGTTCTTGGGGCTCTCGAGCTGGGCGAGCTCGTAGGGCTTTGCAAACTGACGGCCGTGCACGAAGTAGTCGGTTCGGCTCCTCTGGAAGCTCTTCTCGGGGTCGGGCGTGAAGCTGAAGGTCGAGACGCCGTCGGAGGTGCGGGAGAGTTCGGGGCGTCGCGCGATGATGGCATCGAGCTGCTGACGGTACCAGGCCGTGATGTTCTTCACGTAGACGAGGTCCTTGAGGCGGCCCTCGATCTTGAAGGACGAGACGCCCGCGTCGATCAGGGCCTCGAGATTGTCGGTCTGGTTGTTGTCGCGCAGCGAAAGCACGTGGCTGCGGCGGGCGATCTGCTCGCCCGACTCCGTGTAGACGTCGTAGGGCAGGCGGCAGAGCTGCGCGCAGGCGCCCCTGTTGGCGCTTCGTCCCGTGATCGCCTCGCTGATGTAGCACTGGCCCGAATAGCTCACGCAGAGCGCGCCGTGGATGAAGTACTCGATGCGCGCCGAATGGAGCGCGGCTCGGCAGGCGGCGACCTCGGCGAGCGAGAGCTCGCGCGCGAGCACCATCTGCGAGAAGCCCGCCTTCTCGAGGAACGCGGCCTTTTCGGGCGTGCGGATGTCGCACTGCGTCGAGGCATGGAGCTCGATGTCGGGCAGCGGGCCCGCCATGAGGCCCATGTCCTGAACGATCAGGACGTCGACTCCGGCCTTGGCGGCGTCGAAGGCAAGCGAGCGGGCGCGCGGAAGCTCCTCGTTCGTGAAGAGCGTGTTGAGCGCCATGAAGACGCGGGCGTTGTAGCGGTGCGCGTACTCGGCGAGACTCGCGATGTCGTCCATCGTGTTGCCCGCGGACTGGCGGGCGCCGAAGGCGGGGCCGCCGATGTAGACGGCGTCGGCGCCGTGATCGATCGCGGCGATGCCGGTGTCGGCGTCGCGGGCGGGGGCGAGAAGTTCAAGAGCGGTGAGGGGAAGAGGCGTGTGGGACACGAAGGAATCCTCGGGATTGTCGTGGAAAGGCCGCGCGGGCGTGCGTCCGGCGGCCTGTGCATGAGGGGACGAGCGTCAGTGACGGAGCGTGATGCCGGCGGGTTGCCTGTAGAGCTCGGGTCTGGCGGGGCCCGTGACGGCGCAGGTCTTGACGGCGAGGTACTTGGCGAGCTCCTCGTCGCCCGCCTTTTTGGCGAAGTCTGCGGCGGACATGCCCCTGTCGGTGCAGTAGTCGCGGTAGGCGCCTGCGCGAAGGAGCATCATGACGGCCTCGCGGCTCGGTTTCCTTGCGGCCATGTCGAGCGCGGTGATGCCCGCCTTCGTCTGGGCGTTGACGTCGGCGCCGAGTTCGATGAGGCGCTTCATCATGGAGGTGCGGCCTTCGGTGGCGGCGTAGTGGAGCGGCGTCCAACCGCGGGTCTTGTTGACCTTCGCACCGAGCTTGAGCAGCCTGTCGAATTCAGCCTCGCGGCCCTTGATCACCGCAAGCATGAGCGGCGTCTCGCCGTGGCGGTTCTCCATGTTGACGTCAATGCCCTGGGCGTCGAGCAGCACGCGGGCGAGATCCCACGACTCGCTGCGCAGGGCCCAGGTGAGCGGCGTGTCGCCGTTTTCGAGCACGATGTTGGGCGTGATGCCCGTGGAGAGAAGGCGCCTGACGTCGGCGGCGTTGCCGGCGGCGATCGCCTGATTGAAGTCGTGCGTGTTGCGGGCCATCTGATCGACCTCGGCCTCGGAGAGGACGAAGGCGCCCGGGTCGCCTGCGGACGACGCGTCGGCGGACGATGCGAGGGGCGCGCAGAGAAGAAGCGGGGCGGCGGCAAGAAGAACGGCGAGCTTTTTCATAGACTGATTATGCTTCCTCAAGACGGATGGGCAGGCGGAAGAGCCTGACGGCGTTGGCCGTAGTTTGTCGGGCGACGTGCGCTTTGTCAACGCCGAAAAGTCCTGCGAGACATTCTGCGACATATTCGACGTACTGAGGCTCGCATCGCTTGCCGCGCTTGGGCACAGGCGCCATGTAGGGACAGTCGGTCTCGAGCAGGAGGCTTTCGAGCGGAAGCGCCCTCGCGGTCTCGCGCAGCGCCTCGTTTCGCTTGAAGGTGAGGTTGCCCGTGAAGCTTACGTGGCCGCCCGCGTCCACGACGGCGAGCGCCGTGTCCGTGTCGCCGCAGAAGCAGTGCATCACGAAGCCGACGTCGCCCGCATGCATGTCGCGGAGGATTTCGAGGGCCTCGCGCTCGCTGTCGCGCGCGTGGATGATGAGGGGCTTGCCGATGGCCTTCGCGGCCTCGATGTGGCGGCGAAAACGTGCGCGCTGCCAGTCAAGCGGCTCCTTGCACCAGTAGAAGTCGAGCCCCGTCTCGCCCACGGCGGCGAACCCCGGGCGCGAACAGATCTCGGCGATCCGCTCGACGGTGGGCTCGGGCTTGTCGGGAAATTCGGGATGAAGCGCCCAGGCGCCGAAGAGCCAGCCCGGATGCTCCGCGAGGAGCGCCTCGAGCTTCGGGAGCTCGTCGTCCTCGCAGGCGATGACCATGGCGGCCGCCATGCCCGCCGCCTTCATGCGCGCGATGACCTCGTCGCGGTCCTCGTCGAAGGCGTCGCTGTTGAGATGGCTGTGTGAATCGATGAACTGCATGTGCTGTTGCCTCAATAGTCCCAGTCGGAGGGCCGGTCGGTCTTGACGAAGGGCTCGCGCCTGAGGGCGCCGCGGCTGTAGGCCTGTACGGCGTCCTCGCGCCAGTCGCGGCGGTGCACGAGATGGAGCGCCGTCGAGAGATAGAAGAGCGTCTGAATGCCGAGGATTCCCCAATAGGGAAGGATGGACTCGGTGAGGGCCCCGTCCTGCGAGGCCGCAAGGAGCGCGGGCACTGCGGGCGAGGTCGGAATGAAGAGCGAGAGCGCGAAGACGGACTCGCTCAGCACGTTCGTCATGGGCCAGATGCCGCCCGAGATGAATACGGCGGGGGCCGAGATCATCACGACGGCCTGGCTCGACCAGCGGTTCGAGCCCAGAAGGATCGTGACCGCCATGCCGAAGGAGGCGACCGAGGCCGAGAAGAGCAGGCCGGTGCCCAGCGTCGCGGCGACGCTGCGCATGGAGCCGTACTCGTGCCACCAGAAGTCGAACCCCTGCATGTAGACGAACCAGAGGAAGGTGATGAGCGTGAAGGCGAGCCAGACGGCCGCGCCCCTGTGGAGCGGACGGTCGAGCGCGGCCTCCACGAAGGGCTCGCGCCTTGCGGCGACGAGCCAGCCGCCGAGCGCCATCGTGATGGCCATGAGCATCACGGCCTGAATGATCACGGGACCCACGACGGGCACGGTGTAGTTGCCGTAGCCGCCGATCTCGTTGTACATGTACTGCACGCGAAGGCCGGGCGCGGCCTGATGGTGCGAGTGCACGCTCGTGCCGGGGAGCCCCGTCGCATAGACGGCCGCATCGTCGAGGAGCTTCGTCTTGTCGGTCATGACGCCGCCCAGCGCGGCCTGAACGGCTCGAGCCTTCACGGGGAAGGCGCCGTTGCCGAGCACGTGCACGGTGACGTTCTCGCCTCGGGTGAGTGACTTCTCGAAGTCCTTCGGAATCGTGATGAGAACCGAGAACTCCTCGCGCCTGAAGGCCTCCATCGCCTCGCCTTCGTCCTGCGTGATGCGCACGACGCTGATGGCGGGCGAGGCGTCCATGGCCGTGACGAGACGGCGGGCGGCGGCCGAGCGGTCAAGGTCGAGCACGGCCGACGGGACGTGCTGGATCTGCTGGTTGCCGTAGGGCCAGGCGTAGAAGATCAGGTAGAAGGCGATCGCGCCCGCGAAGATGAGGATCGTGTCGCGGGAGAGAAAGGAGGCCTTGATCGTGTGTAGGAAGGTGTACCAGAAGCCGGGCGCCTTCATCTGCTCAGCCTGATTGTTCCTGTTCATCGTGCGCCTCCCTGCGTTTCGTCGGTGATGAGGCTCTCCTTGACGAGGAGTGTGCGGATGCGGTCCTTCTCGGGGTCCTTCGAACTCCAGGCGCGCAGGCGCACGCCGAGGATCGGAAGGCCGGCGGCCATGGGCACGACGATGAGGAGCGCAAGGGGCGCGAGGCGCGTGAAGACGTGGTCGAGGGGCGAATTCAGGATCCAGCACTCGCCCTGGACGGCGAGGTAGTGCGTAAGCGGCAGGAGCTGCCCGAAGAAGGCGGCGCCCGGCGTCATCGACTCGAGCGGATAGGAAAAGCCCGTGAACGGAAAGGACGGCGCGGCAAAGCAGATGAGCGCCGAGACGGCGATCGGCCAGCTGAGCGAGACGGCCGTGAAGAGGATGGCGATCGCGGCCATGGCCGCGATGAGCATCACCGTGGCGCCGATCCAGACGCCGACGGAGCCTGCGGCCGTCCAGCCGAGCACGCCCGTGAGGCCGAACACCCAGCACAGGCCGAGCACGACGTAGAAGACGAACCAGGGCAGGAGTTTGCCTAGGATTGCGGCGGACGCGAAGTCGTTTGCGGCCGCAAGAAGGCGCGTCGCACCTCCGTCGCGCCACTCGCGCACGAGCACGCCCGAGAAGGTGAGTCCTGCGGCAAGCGCGATGAGGCCGGGAATGAGCGTCGGCAGCAGGTAGGCGCTGAAGTTGAAGCCTGTGTTGCCGAGGAAGTAGACCTCGGGCGAGGCGATGCGCAGGTTGTTCGACTCGGCCTTGAGCGAGCCGCCGCGCGCGGCGGTCATCCTGATCGTGCCCGCGCTCTTCATGACGGCGGCGAGCGCCGTCTTCACGTCCACTTCCAGAATGGTGCCGACGGCGTAGTAGCTTTTGTTGATGATGAGCTCGAGCGTGCTGCCGCGTCCGTTCAGGCTGTCCTTCGTGAAGTCCCTTGGAATGATGATCGTGCCGTAGGTTTCTGCGCGCGAGAGCGCGGCTTCGGCTTCGGTCGCGGTTTCAAAGCCCCTGAGGCCGAGGCTCGGTACGGCATCGAGGACCATGACGAGCTCACGCGCGAGCGGGCCGCCGTCCTCGTTGACGAGACCCACGGGGAGCTTCGTCATGAGGCCGGTGCCGAAGGTGTTCGCCACGAAGAGCAGCCACATGACGGGCAGGAGTGCGCAGATCACCCACTGCTGCGGGTGCCTGCGGGTGTAGCGACATTCGATGCGGGCTGTGTTGACGAGGCCCTCAAACCAGTGCTTCATGGCGTGCCGCTCAGCGCTCGACGATGACTGTCATGCCGGGACGCAGGGCGGGAAGCTCTTCGACGGGACGAGCGCGCACCTCGAACGTGCGCAGGTCGTAGCCCGTCGACTGACGCGTCGCGCGCCAGACTGCGTACTCGCCGCGAGGATTGATCCAGTTGACCTTGAGGTCGACCGTGCGGTTGACGGCGGGGATGAAGCCCTTGAGGACCGTGCCCACCTCGACGCCCGGAAGCTCGTCCTCGCGGATGTTGAAGACGACCCACTTGTCGCTGAGGTCGGTGACAAGCACGAGCGGGAAGCCCGCGGGTGCCACTTCGCCTTCCTCCATCACGATGCGGGTGACTTCGCCCGCGGCGGGCGCCTTCACGATGCTTTCGGAGGCGAGGCTCGAGACTTCGGAGACGCCGCCTCTTGCCTGGTCGACGAGGGCCTTCGCGGCGGTTTTGTCCTCGACGCGGGCACCTTCGTCCACGGCGGAGAGCTTGGCGGCAGCGGCCTCGGTCACCTTGCGTGCGGCTGCAAGCTGGGCGGTCGCCTCGTCATGGCGCTGGGCGGGGATGAGGCCCTCCCTGTAGAGGGCGTCGACGCGTTCGTAGGTCTTGGACGCAAGGGTGAGAGCTGCCTTGGCGCGCTCCCAGTCTGCGCGGGCCGCATCCTTTTCCTGAACGCGGGCACCCGTGTTGGCGAGGTTCTCCCTCGCCTGGGCGGCGCGTTCCTGTGCCTTCACCTGTACGAGCTTGGCCTCGATTTCAGGAATGGCGATCACGGCGACGGTGTCGCCCGCCTTGAGCACGTCGCCCTCGCGGACCTTGAGTTCGGCAAGGCGTCCCGGCACCTTGGCGGAGACGGAGATCGTGCGGGCGTCGACCATGCCCTGCAGGGGCACGGGCGCGGGATGAGTGGCCTCCCAGACACCCCATCCGAGAAAAGCCGCGATGCCTGCGAAGAAGGCGCCTCCCACGAGAAGCGGGACGGAGGAGGCGGGGCGCTTGGGTGCCTGCGCCTGAGTCTGCTGAGCTTGAGTCTGTTCGATCATTTTGTTCCAACCGGTGGAAAAGCGTTGTTCTGAGTCACTTCACGACCACGAGGTCGCTGCGAGTAAGGGAGTTGACGAAGTCGGGCATGGCGCCTGCGGACGCGTGGAGCATGGCCCAGCTCACGACGAACTTGTAGGCGGCCGCGCGTCGGGCGACTTCGGCGCCCGTGAGCTTCGTGCGGGCCGTGTCGACGTCGACGGCGTTGGAGAGTCCTTCCGCGAAGCTCGCCTCGCGCAGTCTGAGGTTTTCGCGCGCAAGTTCGACGGTCGAGCCCGTGAGCTCGAACTCCTCGCGGGCCTGCATCACGCGCAGGAAGGCGACCTCGACGGCTGTGGTCACCTGGTTCTTCGCCTCGCTGCGCGCAGCTTCGGCCTTCGTAACCACGCTTCGAGCGGCGTTGAGCTTGTCGAAGCGGTCGTGGTTGTCCCAGAGCGTGAACGTGACGCCCACGCCGGCCATCCAGTCGGGCTCGGGCAGTGTCAGATAGTGCTTGATGAGGTTCTTGGTGCCGAAGGCGTAGACCTTGGGCTTGAAGCTCGCCTCGGCGGCGGAGATGCCTTCGTTCGCCTGAGCGCGCAGCGCATTCATCTTCCTGATGGCGGGTGACTGCGCGTCGGCGCGGTTCTGCCACTGCTCAAGCGTGCCCAGATCTCCCGTGAGGACGAAGAGCGGCGAGGAGAGCTCGGGAAGCGAGGTTTCGCGCAGCTGGCGCATCAGCTCCGCTTCGGCCACGCCGACGTCGGACTCGGCCGAGACGAGCGTGCGCTTCGCGTTGTCGCGGGCCACCTCGACGGCCAGGCGCTCGACTTTGGCGATGAGGCCCTTCTGCTCGAAGCGCTTCGCGCGGCGAAGCTCCTCGTTCTGATCCTCGAGCACGCTCCTGTGCAGGGCTGCGACGCTGCGCGCGAGCTGCACGCCCCAATAGCGGGCCGCAAGCTCGGCGTCAAGCGTGTTCTCGCGCATGTCGCGGTCGGCGCGCGTCTCGCTCACCTTGTGGTTGAGCGCGTTCTGCTGCGCGGTGATGAGGCCGCCCGTGTAGATGGGAAGCGTGGCCGTCACGGCCGCACGCGGCCCGCCGATGTCTTCCTTGAAGTGGATGTCGATGTGGTTGTACTTCTGCGCCAGATCCGAGATGATCTGTCCAGGCACGCCGCCGATCGGGCCGCCGAGGCCGGAGAGCTGTCCGAGCCCCGTGTCGATGCCCAGGTCGACGGTCTTGGTGCCCCAGACCTGCTTGACGTCCATCTCGACCTTCGGGCCCGAGAGCGACTTGGCGGCCTCGGCCTCGGACTCGGCGCGGGCGATTTCGGCGCGGTCGGCGGCCATGATGTCGGCGCGCTCGTGCAGCAGGACTCGGGCGTCGCCGAAGCCCATGGGGGCGGTGGTCGACGGTGCGGCAGACGAGGCGCCTGCGGCGAGGGCGGCCATAAGGCCGAGTAAGACCGCGGCTGTGGGACTAGGACGGAGCATGTTCAGGAATCTGGTTTGAAAACGGAATCTGTAATGGTAACACCAAGTACTGCGCCCGACGGAAGGAGCGGAGCCTCTGGCGAAATGAAGGGAATGTTTTTTCGTACGTTTCGTAACGGCGGGAGCACGGGGCCCTGCGCGGTGTTACCATGAACCGAGCTTGTTCGGACCGCCGGAGCGCATGGTGCGCTGCATGCGGTCCCTTCAAAGGAGGCTGAAATGA
>OGMR01000939.1_pt1 | contig 11728 bp, 10 predicted proteins | sample 1573251 | NCBI WGS metagenome assembly OGMR01 (sample SAMEA2581979, study PRJEB24529) | metagenome | biome: Human gut stool | place: China | collected 2011
TCCGGTCCGTTCAATATCCAGTATCTGGCACGCGAGAACGACATCAAGGTGATTGAGTGCAACCTCCGTGCCAGCCGTTCGTTCCCGTTTGTCAGCAAGGTGCTGAAGATAAACCTTATTGAACTTGCCACGAAGGTGATGCTCGGCATTCCGGTACAGAAGCCGGACAAGAATCTGTTCGATTTGGATTACGTAGGCATCAAGGCGAGCCAGTTCTCCTTCAACCGTCTGCAGAAGGCCGACCCGGTACTGGGTGTGGATATGGCAAGCACGGGCGAGGTGGGTTGCATCGGCAGCGATACTTCCTGCGCCATTCTCAAGGCGATGCTCTCCGTGGGATATCGTATTCCAGAGAAAAATATCCTGCTTTCTACCGGTACTCCGAAGCAGAAAGTGGACATGCTTTCTGCCGCGCGTATGCTTCAGAAGAAGGGGTATAAGATATTTGCCACGGGTGGTTCCAGCAACTTCCTTACGGAGAACGGTGTGGAGAATACGCGCGTCTACTGGCCCAGCGAACCCGAACGCCAGCCGCAGGCACTCGACATGCTGCACCGCAAGGAGATAGACATGGTGGTCAATATTCCGAAGAACCTCACCGCAGGCGAGTTGGATAACGGCTACAAGATACGCCGTGCCGCCATCGACCTCAATATTCCGTTGATAACGAATGCCCGTCTGGCAAGTGCGTTCATCAATGCATTCTGCACGATGACGCCGGATGATTTGGCTATCAAGTCGTGGGCGGAGTACAAATGATAATTTAATTTGCTATCTTTGCTGAAAACTAAGTTCGATGGAAACAATTTTGACCCAATACTATCAATCTCCTTATGGCGAGTTGCTCCTCGGCTCTTTCGGCGATAAACTCTGCCTATGCGACTGGATGCTGAACGAGAAACGTAGAGTAACCGTTGATAAGCGCATACGGCAGGCGCTGCATGCCGATTATGAGGAAGGCACTTCGGAAGTGATTGCAAGGGCAATCATTCAGTTGGATGAGTATTTTGCCTGTAAGCGGACCATATTCGATGTTCCACTGCTTGCAGTCGGAACAGAATTCCAGCGGACGGTGTGGCAGGAGTTGCAGAATATCCCTTACGGAAAAACAGTGTCCTACGGCGAGCTTTCACGAAAGCTGGGCAATCCGAAAGCCGTACGCGCGGTGGCGGCTGCCAATGGGGCAAATGCCCTCTCCATACTCATCCCCTGCCATCGTGTGGTGGGCAGCAATCATACGCTGATAGGCTATGCCGGTGGACTGGCAGCCAAACAAGGGATGCTGGCATTGGAAGCGGACTCTTGCGACGGACCGTCAGGCTCCCGTATAGGACAGCTGTTTTGAGGTCAGGTTTGTTTCTGGTATTCCGCCGGTGTCATCCCCGTCATACGTTTGAAGAACTTCGAGAAGAACGACGGATTGGGAAAGTTCAGTTCGTCTGATATTTGAAACACCAGCAGATCACTGTGTTTCAGCAATACTTTGGCTTCGAGGATAACTGCTTGATTAATCCATTGCATCACGGTTTGCCCGCTTGTTTCACGTATCACCGAACTCAGATAGTGCGGTGTCAGGCATAGCTTGTCGGCATAGAAGTTGACGCTGCGTTCGTGCTTGCTGTGTTGGTTCACCAAAGCGATGAAGCGGCGGAATAGCTCTTCCTGGCGTGAAAGGCGTGCCGGAGTTGACTTGCATGTGTGCTCGTGGATATACTTAAGGTTATAGAGAAGTGAGACAATCAAGTGCTGTACAGCTCCGCGGCGGTAGGGCAAACAATGTAGTATATTCCACAATAAAGAGAAGAAGCTGCTGATGTGTGCCCATTCCTCGTTGTTGCATGAAAGGCGGATTCCGTTTCGTGTATAAGCTTCCGAAAGAATGGAATTCTGTAGCACGGGCAGAAAATTGGCAGTGGGCATGATGACTTGGAATTCGTAGTCGGGACTGACTTCCGATATTTCTATCAGCGAATTGTCAGGGATGATAATAATATCGTGGGCTGTAGCTTCATATTCGATAAGATTGATGGAGATTCGGCCCTTACCTTGCATGATGCGTACAATCCTTCCTTCTTTGGCACGATAAGGTTGCTGGGTGCGGAATAGCCTGAATCCCATTGCTTGAAAACTGATGACCATTCCCAAATCGTCGTTTATAAATCTGTATTCGGAATGTTCTATAAAATCCGGATTGTTGCGGATGTCCTCGAATGCGACGCTTATCGGTTTGTTCTTTTCCATATCTTTCCCTTTATGAATAATGTATATTTCCACCGCAAAGATAATAAAGTGTTCCTATTATTTGTCTTTTTCTACGAAATGTCGTACTATTAGAACATCTTTGCGCACAAATGGATTGTAAGGTTATAGGGTTATGCCTTTATCTTTGCATGTGTATAGAACAAAACCATGTAGAATAAACAAGAAACAGAATGGATATGAAACGAACCGTTTTCTTTTTTACCCTTTCTCTTGCCGCCATGCTGGCACATGCCCAGCTCACGTTGGAAGAGTGCCAGCGCCGGGCGCAAGACAATTATCCGTTGGTCAGGCAATACGGACTGATAGAAAAGGCACGCGGGTACGACCTCTCCAATGCCGGAAAAGGTTACTTGCCCCAGTTTTCCCTATCCGGCAAGGCCACGTACCAGAGTGACATCACCCGGCTACCGGTCGAAATCCCTAATCTCGACATCAAGACTGCTTCGAAAGACCAGTACCAGGTGATGCTCGAAGTGCAGCAGACCCTCTGGGATGGTGGGGATATACGTTCCAGAAAACGATTGACGCGTGCCGCCTCGGAAGTGGAACTGGAAAAACAGCATGTAGACATGTATGCCTTGACTGACCGGGTGAACCAGCTCTTTTTCGGCATCCTGCTGTTGGACGAACAGCTGAAACAGAACAGCCTCTTGCAAGAAGATTTAGGAAGAACCCACAAGCAGGTAGCCGACTATATAGCCAATGGCATCGCCACCCTGAGCGACCTGGATGCAGTCAGCGTAGAGCAACTGAACACCAGGCAGCACCGTGTGGAATTGGAGACTACCCGCCGTGCATACCTCAGCATGCTTGCTGCCTTTACGGGCAAGGACCTCTCTTCCGAAACGGTTTTATTGAAACCGGCTGCCGAAGAAAACATAGACCGGCAGATGAACAACCGCCCCGAACTTCGTTGGTACGATGCGCAGGGAGAGCAGCTCCGTCAGCAGGAGGCAGCCTTGAACACCCGGTTGATGCCGCGTTTCGGCCTTTTTGTGCAAGGGGCATACGGCAATCCGGGGTTGAATATGCTGAAAGATGAATTCAACGCCTATTACATGGCGGGGGTGCGCATGTCCTGGAATTTCGGCAGTCTGTATACATTGAAGAACGACCGCCGCAGGATAGACAATACCCGCCAACAGATAGAGACCGGCCGGGATGTGTTCCTTTTCAACATTCGCCTGCAGGCTACGCAGCAGGATGCGGGCATTGTATCCATGCGCCGCCAGATGGCGGATGATGACGAGATTATCCGTCTGCGTGGGAATATCCGCCGTGCAGCCGAGGCCAAGGTGCAGAACGGGACAATGACCGTGACCGATATGCTGCGGGAGATTACCAACGAAAGTATGGCACGACAGACCAAGGCATTGCATGAGGTGCAGTTGCTGATGAACATCTGGCAGCTGAAATATACGCTGAACAATTAATGACTATAATCCGTAATTTATAACTTGAAATAGTATGAAATCATTGAAATTATTTCCTTTTTTATTTCTCCTTGCCGCCTGTACCGGCGGTACTCCGAAATATGATGCGACGGGAACGTTCGAGGCTACCGAAGTCATCGTTTCTGCCGAGGCGTCTGGAAAACTGCTGAGTTTCGACATCGAGGAAGGCACGACACTGAAAGACGGGCAGGAGGTAGGCATTATAGATACCGTCCAACTCTATCTGAAGAAACTCCAGTTGGAGGCCAGTGTCAAGTCCGTGGAAGGCCAGCGGCCTGATATCCTGAAGCAAGTAGCCGCCACTCAGGAACAGATTGTGCAGGCACGGCGCGAGCGCGACCGTGTGTCCAACCTGCTCCGTGTGGGTGCCGCCAACCAGAAGCAACTGGATGATGCCGAGTCCCTTCTCGAAGTCCTCCGCAAGCAGCTCGACGCACAGAACTCCACCCTGCGCAACAGTGACCGGAGCCTGACGTGGCAAAGTTCCTCTGTCGGCATCCAGGTGGCGCAGATAGAAGACCAGTTGCGCAAATGCCACATCACCTCTCCGCTGACGGGAACCGTCCTTGCCCAATATGCCGAAGCCGGAGAACTGGCTGCTCCCGGCACCCCTCTTTTCAAAGTGGCGGATATGGAGCAGATTTACCTCCGTGCCTACATCACCTCCGAGCAGCTTGCCGAAATCAAGCTGGGGCAGCAAGTGAAGGTTTATGCGGATTATGGAAAGGAAGTGCGGAAAGAATACCCCGGCATCGTCACCTGGATTTCCGATACGTCCGAATTCACTCCAAAAACTATCCTGACGAAAGACGAGCGCGCCAATCTGGTCTATGCCGTAAAGATTGCCGTGAAGAATGACGGGATGCTGAAAATAGGAATGTATGGAGGCTGTAACTTTAACTAATATCTCCAAGCGTTACGGCAGCGTGGAAGCCCTGCGGGGTGTCTCTCTGTCAGTGGCTCCCGGTGAGCTTTTCGGCATCATCGGGCCGGACGGTGCGGGCAAGACATCGCTTTTCCGCATCCTCACCACTTTGCTGCTTGCCGACGGAGGCTCGGCTTCGGTCTGCGGTCTGGATGTGGTGAAGGACTACAAAGCCATCCGCAGGCGGGTGGGGTATATGCCCGGACGCTTCTCCCTCTATCCGGACTTGACGGTGGAGGAGAATCTCAATTTCTTCGCCACCGTCTTCCACACCACCATCGAGGAGAATTATGATTTGGTGCGCGACATTTACCGGCAGATAGAACCTTTCCGCAAGCGCTGCGCCGGAGCGTTGTCCGGCGGCATGAAGCAGAAACTCGCCCTTAGCTGTGCCCTTATCCATAAACCGGATGTCCTCTTTCTGGACGAACCCACTACGGGCGTCGACCCCGTGTCCCGCAAGGAATTCTGGGGAATGCTTCGCCGACTGAAGGAGCAGGGTATCACCATCATTGCTTCCACCCCCATCATCGACGAAGCGCGCCAATGTGACCGCATCGCCTTCATCAACGAAGGAGAGATAAAAGGCATCGATACCCCCGACCGTATCCTGACACGCTTTGCGGGCATCCTCTGCCCTCCGGGCTTGCAGCACGAACGGGTGGAAAACCACGAAAACAAGGTGATTGAAGTGGAAGGGTTGACCAAGCGGTTCGGTAATTTCACCGCTGTAGACCACATCTCCTTCCAAGTCCATCGGGGCGAGATTTTCGGTTTCCTGGGAGCCAACGGGGCAGGCAAGACCACCGCCATGCGCATGCTTACGGGACTTAGCCGCCCCACCGGCGGCAAGGCATGTGTGGCAGGTTTCGATGTGGCTTCCCAACCCGAAGAAGTGAAGAAGAACATCGGCTACATGAGCCAGAAATTTTCCCTTTACGAAGACCTCAAGGTGTGGGAGAATATCCGCCTCTTTGCCGGTATCTACGGCATCCCCGAAGCGGAGATTGCCCCCAAGACGGATGAGCTGCTCCTCCGCCTCGGGCTGGAAAAGGAACGGGATACACTGGTGAAAAGCCTTCCGCTGGGCTGGAAGCAGAAGCTGGCCTTCTCCGTCTCCATTTTCCACCGTCCCAAGATTGTCTTTCTGGATGAGCCTACGGGTGGGGTGGACCCTGCCACGCGCCGCCAGTTCTGGGAGCTGATTTACCAGGCTGCCGACGAGGGCATCACCGTCTTTGTCACCACCCACTTTATGGACGAGGCGGAGTATTGCGACCGCATCTCCATCATGGTAGACGGCGTCATCCGTGCACTCGACACTCCCGGGGAGCTGAAACGGCAGTTCAATGCCACTACGATGGACGATGTATTCCAACAACTGGCTCGTCAAGCCGTGCGAACCGCCGACTGAAAATCCGTGAAATCCGCATTATCCGAGTCTAAATATAAATATAGACAATGAAACAATTCATATCTTTCATCCGAAAAGAGTTCTTCCATATCTTCCGCGACCGGCGCACGATGCTGATTCTGCTGGGCATGCCCATCGTGCAGATAATCCTTTTCGGTTTTGCCATCACCACCGAGGTGAAGAACGTGCGTGTGGCGGTGCTCGACCCGTCGAATGACGTAGTTACCCGCCGTATCATCGACCGCATGGATGCAAGCGAATACTTCACCGTCATCCGCCGCCTGCATTCTCCCGCCGATATGGAGGCTTCTTTCGGAAGAGGGAAGATTGACATGGCGCTTGTTTTCAGCGAGCGTTTCTCGGACAAGCTTTATACCGGCGAGGCGCGCGTGCAGCTTGTCTCCGACGCCATAGACCCCAATATGGCGACTATGCAGGCAGGCTATGCCGCAAACATCATTTCCTCTGCCGGGCAGGAGATGCTTCCGCCGGGAGTGCATGCCGCTGCCATCGTACCCCAGCTCAAGCTGCTGTACAATCCGCAGATGAAGAGTGCCTACAACTTCGTGCCGGGTGTCATGGGGCTTATTCTGATGCTGATTTGCGCCATGATGACCTCCATCTCCATTGTGCGCGAGAAGGAGAAGGGGACGATGGAGGTCCTGCTGGTTTCTCCCGTCAAACCGCTTTTCATCATTCTGGCAAAGGCGGTGCCCTATTTTGTGCTGTCGTTTGTCAACTTGACCACCATTCTTCTGCTTTCGGTCTATGTGCTCAATGTTCCCGTGGCGGGCAGCTTGTTCTGGCTGGTGGTGGTGTCGCTGCTATTCATCTTTGTCTCCCTGGCGCTGGGGCTGCTGATTTCCACGGTCACCCGGACGCAGGTTGCCGCCATGCTGGTGTCCGGACTGATGCTGATGATGCCCACCATGTTGCTTTCGGGCATGATATTCCCCATTGAGAGTATGCCCGTTATCCTGCAGGCCATTTCAGCTGTGCTTCCTGCACGCTGGTATATCCAGGCGGTGCGTAAGCTGATGATTGAGGGAGTGGATGTTTCGCTTGTGCTGATGGAGGTCGGCATACTTGCCACGATGGCGGTATTGCTGATAACGGTGAGTTTCAAGAAATTCAAGCATCGGCTTGAGTAAAGAGCGGATATGAATTTTATATTAATTATTCAGGCAGAAGAACATAAGGACAAAAGGATACGGGAAATCTGTTCTTTTGTTCTTATGTCTAAAATCTTTAAAATATCGTCTTATGATAAAGTTTCTCATTGAAAAGGAATTCAAGCAGTTGTTCCGCAACTCCTTCCTGCCCAAGCTGATTTTCATTTTCCCGTGCATGATTATGATACTGATGCCCTGGGCCGCCAATCTGGAGATAAAGAACATCAATCTGAATATAGTGGACAATGACCACAGCGTCTTGTCTCGCCGTCTGGTAGATAAAATCGGTGCATCCACTTATTTCTGCCTGACAGCGCTTCCCGATACATACGATGAGGCTTTGCTGGCCATTGAAGCAGGTTCGGCAGATGTCGTGCTGGAGATTCCCCGTGATTTCGAAAAGGATTGGGTGAAGGGAGAGGCGCCTCGTCTGCTGGTGGCGGCCAATGCCGTGAACGGCACGAAGGGCAGTCTGGGAGGATCCTACTTGTCTTCCATCATCAGTGACTATACCCGTGAACTGGGTTCGGAGTCGTCTTCGCAAGGGCTTGCCGGGAAGCCGCTTCCCCGGGTGGACATCACTACGCAGAACCTTTACAACCCCACGCTGAACTACAAGCTTTTCATGATTCCTGCCCTCATGGTAATGCTGCTGACGCTGATTTGCGGTTTTCTCCCTGCCCTCAATGTGGTGGGCGAGAAGGAGGCGGGCACCATCGAGCAGATAAATGTCACCCCCGTCGGCAAGTTCACTTTCATTGCCGCCAAGCTGATACCTTACTGGCTGATAGGTTTTGTGGTGCTGACCATCTGTTTCGTTCTGGCATGGGTACTTTACGGCATTCTGCCGGCGGGACATTTCCTCACTATCTACGGCATGGCGCTGTTTTTTCTACCGGTGGTGTCGGGGTTCGGGCTGGTCATATCCAATCATTCGACCACGTTGCAGCAGGCCATGTTTGTCATGTGGTTCTTCATGCTTATCCTTATTCTGATGAGTGGTCTTTTCACCCCTATCCACAGTATGCCTGAGTGGGCGCAATGGATTACGCGCATCAATCCGCTACGCTATTTTGTGGAGGTGATGCGTACCATCTATCTCCGTGGTGGCGGATTTGCCGAACTGCTTCCGCAACTGGGAGCCGTGTTGGTCTTTGCATTGGTCTTCAATCTGTGGGCGGTAAAAAGTTATAAGAAAAGTAGTTAACTGATTTTTCTTTATTATTATCCTATTTGGCTCTCTTTTTTGAAGAAGGGCTACACCATTTGCCTTGGATAGCTACACCCTTTTGTGTTTAAGGCTACACCATGAGAAGGAAAAGGTGTAGCCCTTTTATTATGGATAATAAAAGCTGTTTTTTGTGCGGAAAAAGAGTACAAGTAGTGATATGTATCTAATGATAAAAACAACTGTTATACTTGTCAATTAATTGATAGAGTTTATATGATATCTATCAGTTCCCTTATTGGAAAAAACTCTTATCTTTGCACGCGAATAAATAAATATCTTATACCAAAATGAATACACAGACTACTTATCTTGCCTCGAAACCGCATTATGAGATTCTTGACGGACTTCGTGGCGTGGCGGCTGTCATGGTTATTATCTTCCATCTTTTTGAAGCACATGCAGGTGGCAGCCATCTTACTCAAATTATCAATCATGGTTATCTGGCAGTGGATTTCTTCTTCATGCTTTCCGGTTTTGTTATCGGCTATGCTTATGATGACCGTTGGAACCGGATGACCGTAGGCACTTTCTTCAAACGCCGTATCATCCGCCTGCATCCTATGGTGATTATGGGTAGCATTGTGGGCGCTGCCTTTTTCTATTTTCAGGAGTCGCCTTGTTTTCCGCCTATCGAGAATACGTCCATCGGAACAATGCTGTTGGTGATGTTGCTGGGCTGTACCTTGCTTCCTCTTCCGCTGAAGTTCGACATTCGCGGCTGGACGGAAATGCATCCGTTGAATGGCCCGGCATGGTCGCTCTATTATGAATATATCGGTAATATCCTGTATGCGTTGTTTGTACGCAAGTTCAATAAGGTGGCCCTGTCGGTGCTGGTATTTGTGGCAGGGTGTTTTACGGTATACCGTTGTCTGACTGCTCCTGCCGGCGATATTGTGGGTGGTTGGGCCTTTAACTGGGAACAGCAGTATGTGGGTATGGTCCGGCTGATGTATCCGTTCTTCGGCGGATTGCTTCTGTCACGCCTCGGCTGGCTGATACGGCTTGAAAAGCGTGCTTTCTGGTGGTGCAGCCTGCTGATTGTGGTGGTTCTTTCCATTCCCCGTATCGGAGGTGAGGATGGTTACTGGATGAACGGGCTTTACGAGGCTTTCTGTATTATCTGCATCTTCCCGGTCATTGTTTCGATGGGAGCCGGCGGCAAGGTGACCGGTAAGCGCTCTACTGCCGTATGCAAGTTCCTGGGAGATATTTCCTATCCGATTTATATCACCCATTATCCGCTGGTATACACTTATACGGCTTGGGTATGCAACAATAACGCTACAATGGCAGAAGGTATCCCTTATATGATACTTACTTTCGTGGGAGCTGTTGTCCTTGCTTATGCTTGTTTGAAACTATACGACGAACCGGTGCGCAAGTGGCTGACAGACCGTTTTCTGAAAGGGAAGAAGAAATAGTTCCGTATGGCTATGGATATAAAAAATCTCCCGTTGCATTATCTTGTGCAGCGGGAGATTTTCTTTTTAATGGCCGGGCGTTATTTTACGTCGATGAATTTCTTGGCCTTTTCTTTTTCTGCTTCTGTAAACTTAGGCAATGTAATGTTCAACACGCCGTTTTCTACATGGGCGCCAATCTTTTCCTTATCGACATCGTCCGGAAGAATCATGGTTTGCTGGAACTTGGTGTATGAGAATTCGCGGCGCAAGTAGCGGCCTTCCTTCTTTTCGTCCTTGTTGTTCTCTTCCTTGCTTTCTGTTCTCTTTTCCATGCTGATGGCCAGATTGTTTTCTTCATCGATGTGAACGTTGAAGTCTTCTTTTGTCATACCGGGAGCAGCCAATTCAACTTTGTACTCTTTTGCTGTTTCGAATACGTTGATGGCAGGGGCGGTGGCATTTGCTTTTACCATCCAATCATTGTCAAAGAAATCATTAAAAATACTCGGTAACCAATTTTGGTTTCTTCTTACAGGCATCATAGTTATAGTCTCCTATTGTTTAAGTTAAACATGCTGTTTAGTTTTGAACTCCGGTTCTTTGTCTTCGGGTGTCTGCCTTTTGGGTTTTCACCATCCGTTTCTTGAACCGTCGTTCGCTAACAATATTGCAAACCTTATGCCAACCAGTTTTTACTGACTTTATTGACTATTTGTCATTGAAAAACTGACTTATTTGCTTGTTTAATGCCATTTTGCTATCTTATTTATTTAAAATTGATAGATTTTCAGACTAATTTAAAACGCATTCTCCAACGCTTGGCTTCTTCGTCCCAATCGTGACTGATGATTTTGAAGGTTCCGATTTCTGATGTATTCTCCACATGTACTCCGATGCAGAGGCATTCGTCGTAATCGCCTACTTTCACGACACGTACCGTTTCCGAAGCACCATCGGGCAGGCGTTCCAAGTCGAAACGTCCTTGCGCTTCCTCTTGCGTAATGAATTCTGTTGTGACGGGCAGCTGTCGGGCGATTACCTCGTTTACGGCCTCTTCCAGCTTCTTTATTTCTTCTTCCGTGGGGCAGGCGGCAAGACGATAGTCCAGCTTGCTCTTCTTTCGTTCTATGTGTGCTGATATGGAGCGGCCGCAACCGAATAACCTTATCATGGTTTGGTTGATGATGTGCTCCGTTGTATGCATAGGAGGGTACTCCTGCTTGTTGTGGTCATTGAGATGAGGTTGTTGTTCCATGTATAATTTCAATAGTTGATATATAATTTGATATTTTATCGTTTGAGGTTGGCCAGCACTTCTTCTTTCAAGATGCTGTATATATGTATGTCTGTATATTCTCCAGAAGCCAGCAGTTCTCCGCAACGTTCTGTTCCCTCATGGATGAAACCGAGGCGAACCGGTACTGCGTTGCTGGCTGCATTGCCCACGGCACAGCGAATTTGTATCCGCTTTATCTCTTTTTCTTGTACGGCCCACAGACACAGCTTGCGGACACTTTCAGTAATGATGCCCCGGTGCTGGTATTCCGGCAGTAGCCAATAGCCGAGTTCTGTACGGTGGTTGTCGAAATCGGAGAAATGGAAACCTATCAGTCCGCAGATTTCATGCTGCTGGTTCCAAATACCGAATATAGGTTCATTTCGTTCGGCAGGAGCAGATAGTACCTGACGTAAAAAAGCTTCTTCATCAGCTGTTGTGCGCATATTATCCACAAATGGCAGCCATGTTCTTAAGTAATCCCGGTGTGTGTCGATGGCATAGTAGATGGCTGCGGCATCTTCCATTCTGATTTCCTGCAGATAAATGTCCGGAAGGATGGGGAAGGAAATGGGAGAGGAGAGGATA
>OGMR01000947.1_pt1 | contig 11670 bp, 7 predicted proteins | sample 1573251 | NCBI WGS metagenome assembly OGMR01 (sample SAMEA2581979, study PRJEB24529) | metagenome | biome: Human gut stool | place: China | collected 2011
CGTGAATATTTGGACATACTTATCGGCTCAGGCAGTAACTATGCAAGCAACAAAACACTTGAATACATAACATTCGCTGCCGGCTGCTACTTAATGATGTATCATTACAAGCTGCCGTACTTAACCTATTCAATTATAGCGATCATCAATATGCCGCTTAATTATATTTGGACTTTAATAGGTTGGATAATTAACGACAACTTGGGCTTTTTGCCAAAGAAAACGGAACGCAGATTTTATGGGCTTTATTTCTTTTTAATTGCCGCGGGGTTGTGGATGATATTTGGTGATTTTTCATTTATGCTTCCTGACAGCAACAAATTAGTTCACTATCTAAACGGACTTGAGGGATTATCTGCCGCATCAACAATCAAAATTTTCGGTACACATATTTTGTGGAACGGTTGGAGCGGTGCGCGTAATATTTTTTACCGCAAAAAGCTCATACCTAAATTCGGCAGATACAAATACAGCTTATACTGCGATTTCATACCTAAAGTTATAATGGTATGGTTAATTGGCTGGTTACCATTTTATTCAACTATTACCGATACCGTAACAAGAGTATGGGTAGCTAATTTGCTGTTTTCAATATACAACTTATTCCCATTCGGTAACAATCTCGAAAACTGCGCACAAAACTGCTCACCAAATGTTCGCGAAAGAATATTAGTAAGAACATATCCTATTAAATTATCACACTTAATGCAATCTATTTTAGCAATACTTTTACCTGTATTTATAGGTATGTGCAAGGATAAATGGGCAGATATTGCAGTATTCAAATGGATTATTCCTATTACATTTACTGTATTTGCAGTACTTACAATGGTTTTTGCCGGCAGAATAAAAGAAAGAATACCGCAGCCGCCGCTTGAAAAGAAAGTGCAAATCAAATTTTGGGACGGTATGTTTGGTGTAATGCGAAATAAATACAGATGGATTCAAACAATAGTAGGTTTGCTTGATTCGCTTGGTAACGGAATGTTGGCATTTACAACAGTACTTTACCTTTACACATTCAGGTTAAGCGGATTAAGCTATTCACTTATAGTTGCGTTAGTATCTTTCGCAGGTACGCCGCCTGATTTCTTTACACCGTATTTTATTAAAAAATTCTCATACAAGCAAGTTATGATTTTCTATAACATATCAAGAGCAGTATGTTACAGCGTTATAGTTGCCTGCTACTTACTTTGCGGTGAACATCTTGTTTTATGCGGTACATTATCTGTAATAGTCTTGTTTATTACCGAAATGTTCCAAACAGTTCCGAAATCTATTGACCACGATATGAGTGTACGAGTGAACGACTATCAAATGTACCTTTCGGGCGAAAGACTTGAAAGTTTTGCAGGTGTGTTTGGCTGGTTTACCGGACCTATTGTATCGTTTGTAGGTTTAATTATTCCAATTTTAATTTTAAGATATGGATTTAACAGCAACTGGGATGTACTTTTCATTGATTCATCAAGAATCAAAATAATTGTAATACCAATTATATTTGATATTGTTGGTTATTTGCTTATGACAATTCCGTATTTCTTCTGGGATTATGATGATGACAAGCAAAACAAAGTTATGCAGGTTCTCAGAAAAAGAGAAAAAGTCACCCGCACAAAATACAACGAGGAACACGGCATTACCCAAAGTGATGAAACAGTTGAAGAAAAAATCGGCGAGGAGGTAATGTCATAATGAAAAAGCGTAAAAAAAACGAAGTAAATACAATTGAAAACGACGATTTCTTGGCACAAGAAGCACAGGAAAGCCAAGAAACCGCCGAAGATTATACACTTGATATTCCGGATGATGAAATTTGGACTTATCAAATTGAGGGATTGCAAAAACCGCACATTAACGAACCTTTTGAAAATGCCACCCTAAAAAAAATAATAGTAGTAATTACTCTGCTTATTGCAATAGGAACTGCTATTTTTCTTTCGGTTCGTGCGGTACATTCAGATGAATTCAAATATGAGCAGCTTTCCGACGGAACTTACGAGCTTATAAAGTATTCAAATCCGGGTAAAGTGAAAGAGGTTACAATTGACTATGTAGTTGATGTAAAAACAGGTAAAAAAGATACTTCAAAGCCTATTACGAAAATACATGAATATGCCTTTAACTGCGATGAATCAGTAACAAAAATAAATATCGGCAAAACAGTGAAGAACATAGACGGAAAATCAATTTATTCCTGCTGGGGAATAGCAAATGTATTTGTTGACAAAGAAAACCCTTACTATTGTGATATTAACGGTGTACTGTATAACAAGGATGTTACAGAAATCGTATTCTACCCTACCGACCACGACCGAGAATTAAGACTGCAAAACGGTTATGCAAAGCTTGACAAAAAGGGCGAGCAACATTCCATTCTTGTTGACGACGACGGAAAAGAAATGGAAGAACTTTGGGGTACAACAAAAAAGTATAACGAAGCTTACTATCAAAAATATAACAGAAACACAAGAACATATGTTGTTCCGTCAAGCGTAAAAACAATCGGTGAGCTTGCATTTGCATATTCAAACATTACTGATTTATATATTCCTGAGGGCGTAAGTCGTATGGAAAATATGGCAATATTTAAAAATACGGTATTAGTTAATATTTTCAGTTACAAAGCAAGTAAGCCTGTTATCGAAACATCATACAAGGCAATTGATGGTATGGATGAAATCTATTCATCACTGCCTGAGGGGCTTGAATTTATCGGCTCTGACTGTATGTATTATTTAAGAGGGTTATCATATATGTATATTCCTTCTTCCGTAAAAGAAATTAAGCACCACGCATTTTGGGACGCTGTATATGACGAAGACGGTGAATTAAAAGGAATAACAGAAATCAACATTGCTTTAGACGAAAATGCATTTAACGCAAAATGCACAACCGGTGACCAATGGCGCCCGCAACACGATTATATGTTATTCAAAAAATCAGTTGATTTGAAATATTCGGCAAAAAGAGAATCACAAAAAGCAAATAATATTCACCGTGAATATTACTGGACAGTCCAATGGATTAAAAACAACAAATCAGAAAATTTTGTGAAAAACTCCGCTTATCTTGTGAAAGATATGGACGGTGACGGTATTCCTGAACTTGTGCTTAGGGAAAACGGAAAAGATACAATACTTACAATAAAGTATAATTACCTTGATGAATACAAAGGCAATGCAAAATATACTGATAAGGAATTTTCAAAGCTTGATGATGAAAAACAGCTTGACAGTATTTTGAAAGCAGAAAAATAACGCTCAATTCAAAATACCGGAACTTACATATTGTAAGCTCCGGTATTTTGTGAATACGGTTATTATGGAGAAAAAAATGACTAAAAAAGAATACTTAAATCAAATCGAAGATGTAATTGAAAAAGGAAAATACAAAGATAATTGGCAATCGCTTGCGAACCACAAAACTCCTGACTGGTATTATAAAGGCAAGCTTGGAATATTTATTCACTGGGGAATATACAGTGTACCGGCTTATGGCAACGAGTGGTATTCGCGTTCAATGTACGATAAAAAATGCAAAGAATATTTATATCACAGAAAAAATTACGGGCCTCAAAATAAATTCGGTTACAAAGATTTTATACCTATGTTTAAAGGTGAAAAATTCAATGCAGATAAATGGCTGGCTCTTTTTAAAGAAAGCGGTGCAAAATTTGTAATGCCCGTTTGTGAACATCACGACGGATTTGCAATGTATGACACGCAATTTAACCGCTGGAATGCCACAAAAATGGGGCCGTGCCGAGATGTTATAGGCGAAATAAAAAGTGCCTGCGAAAAACAGGGTTTAACTTTTTGCGCATCAAGCCACAGTGCTGAACATTACTTTTTTATGAATATGGGAAAAACGATTGACAGTGATGTAAATGATGAAAAATATCAAGATTTTTACGGACCTGCTGTGCATTGCCCTGAATTTGACGGTAATACACTTCATAAAACAACTGCAAACACATATTCCATCGGTGCAAGCAAAGAATGGCTTGAAGATTGGCTTGTGCGAACCTGCGAACTTATAGATAAATATCAGCCGGCTGACCTTTATTTTGATTGGTGGATACACAATCACTCATTTAAACCGTATTTAAAAAAGCTGTGTGCATATTACTACAATCGTGCAGACGAATGGGGCAAAGAAGTTACTGTTAACTACAAGCACGAAGCGTTTGCACCTACTGTTGCTACATTTGATGTTGAGCGCGGCGCTTTAACAGATATATCCCCTATTCCTTGGCAAACTGATACTGCGATAGGAAAACGCTCGTGGGGATATACAAAAAACAACGAATTCAAATCAGCAAGGCACATTATTACTGATTTAATAGATATTGTAAGCAAAAACGGAATGTTACTTTTGAATGTAGGCCCAAAAGCCGACGGTACAATTACAGATGAAGAAACTGCTGTACTGAAACAATTAGGCACTTGGCTTAAACTAAACGGTGAAGGAATTTACAATACAACATTTTGGAAAACCTTTGGCGAAGGAAAAGTTAATAACAAAGCGGGATTTTTCCAAGATTCAAGTGAAAAGAAATTTACAAATAAAGATCTTCGATTTACATATAAAAACGGGTATATTTACGCATTTCAAATGCGCCCTAACGGTAAGGACGCTGTATTAAAAACACTTAAAAAGAAAAACGGACCTGATTTTATAATTAAAAATATTACACTTCTTTCAACCGGTGAAAAGCTCGAATTTGAAAGAAGCGATACTAAATTAACAGTTAAAGCAAACAGCCGATTTAGCGATAACTACCCTATTTGCTTTAAAATCGAAATTGAATAACATCAAAATCAAATTCATACAATATTTGAAGTGATAACCGCATTGTAGATTGCATGGGCGAGAAGTTGATGTCCCTCTTTAGTTAAATGCTCTTGGTCAACATTGCTCGGCCTCGCAAAATCGGAAGCAGAGATTATATTTGCACCTTTGGTTTCGGCAACTTTTTTATATTCGTTGAAAAGACCTTTTGCTATATCTACCGAATGAGCATCAAACTCAGGGTCAAATTCCTCTTTCCAAACTGCATCACCGAGGAAGATTGGTGATACAATAAGAACTTTTTTAGGCGAAATATACTTTAGCAGTTCATCAACACACAACCCAAGTCCCTTGGCAATATTGTATGAATTTGATTTATAATACGCTTTGCAATCATTAGTTCCAAGCATTATTACCGCTGCATCAATAGGATAACTTGTTTCTAAAATTTCAGGCAGTGACTTTAAACCGTTTCGGTTTTTGCGGTATGCATCATCAAAAACAGTAGTTCTGCCGCAAAGCCCCTCTTCTAAAACACGAACATCTTTATCATACAATTTTTCCTGCAAAATACTGGTCCATCGTACGCCCCAGGAATATCTTTCATTTGTTTTCGGAATTAAACCCCAAGTGTTAGAATCGCCAAAGCATAAAAGCTGTTTCAATTAAATCACCTTACTTCAAAAATAATGGTATCTTGGTATCATTATATCATTATTTCCTACTTTGTCAATAGGTTTTATAGGCTTTTGTAAAAAATCAATTTCTATTATTAAGAGATGAATAGTAATGCAGCATCATAAAAGAGAATATACAATATGAAAACAAACACAAAAACAAAAGGTAAAATAAATTAAAGGAGGCAGATATAAAATCAGAATAAGTGTGTTGCCTTATGGCAGCAAAAGGCGAATGGAACATTCCGAATTATGAATTAGAAAAGCTTGCTCATTATTTTCTCGAACTAATTACCGAGCAAAATGAGAACAAGAATAATGACAAAAATCCGAATAACAAAGCATAAAAATAAGGCAGGGATTTTAACAACTTCATAAAAGGAACAATAAAAAAATAACCCTCTTGATATAGAACAAATATCAAGAGGGTTATTAATGTCAAGAAGTTATAAATTGATTCAGCATATAGTTTTCTATTTACATTTTCACTTATTTCTTTTCGACATGTTTTACATTATCCAATACTTGTTATTGTTATATTAATTTAAAATATGGTTCATATTCTACGGAATATTTACTTTCAGGGAAAAGGAACTTGTATAATGCAATAAAGTAATCATCCGTCATACTGGCAATGTAATCAACAACAATTTGATTGTTTTCTTCTGAAAGATAATCAATACTTTGATATTTTCTCAAAGCATCACCAATAGGATTTATATGATGCTTAAAAATCATAGAATCTTCATCGTTTTTCTTAATATCATCCAGTAACTTATAATATATATCTTCAAACATCGGTTTTATTATACTGTTATACTGATTATTCATATTTTTGTCTTTATAAATCACTTCATAATTTTCTTTTTTTGCCAGACTCAAATCACTAAATGCCTTATCGCTGAGCGCTATGTAATCCTTACCGTAACTGTGTTCAATAATATCAACTGTTAAATTATTAATTATTTTTGCATTTTCTTTGCCTATTAATTCAGTAGTGAACTCATAATCGGGGTCAATGATACCTGCTAACGCTGCATCCTGTCGATCTTTCCCTAAATACGCAATCATATCACATATTCTTACCACGCAGCCTTCAAGAGTCGATGGGATAAGTTTTTTGATTGCATCTGTCCCTTCTGTATAACACAATTCAATTTCAGTATCATAATCATCAAATGATTTTTCATACTTAGGCTTGTATTCTTGCTGTTCAAACTCGCCATTATGACATAAGACTCCATCTAAGGTCTGCATTGTGAAATTTCTAGCAAAAATAGTATCTAATACTCTTGCACTATGAACATTATGATTGAAATATCTATTGGTTTCATTATGATACAACTCACTTAAGAATCTTTCACCGGCATGTCCAAAAGGTGTATGACCAATATCATGCCCTAATGCAATAGCCTCAATCAAATCCAGATTTAATCCTAAAACTGAGCCAATATTTCGTGCAATTCTTGAAACGAGTTGGACGTGCTGTGCTCTTCGTGTAATATCATCATTATTTTTAAACGAAAAAACCTGCGTTTTATCAGCATATCTGTTATAGTATGGCAAATGCATAATTTTTTCTACATCACGAACAAACACGGGACGCCATAAATTGGCTTTATCAATGTCATTGTTTCGTCTGACTGCCATTTCGTCTTTAAAAGCATATGGGTTGATCCAATGGCTTTCCCTATCAGAAATAATTTTTTGCTGTAAATCCTCATCAATTCGGTTGTATTTTATATCCGACATTATTTTATACTCCTTATTATGCTGAAATTAAATATCCAAACTATCATTGTTAAGCAAAAATTCCTTTATTCCAATCATAACATACCCTTTATCATCTCGGCGTGGTTTCATACTCTTCTCAACAATAACAATTTTCTTAAATGAATCATTGGTTTTATCAAACGGCCTTGTTTCTTGTTCCCATTTTTCTTCATCGGGAATATTGTATGCAGACTGAATATAGTAACGCTTACTACCTTGATTAGCTACGAAATCAATTTCCACTTGCTTTCGTATATCCTTGCCCTCGTCAGTCTTTTCTCTAAACTCAACTACACCGATATCAACATTATATCCTCTGTATCTGAGTTCGTTATAAATGATATTCTCCATCAAATGAGTTTCTTCTATTTGCCTAAAATTAAGCCTTGCGTTACGAAGTCCGGTGTCCTCAAAATATAATTTATAAGGTGTACTGATATATTTCTTACCTTTTACATCATACCTTTCTGCTTTACTAATCAAAAATGAATCTTTTAGATAACCTATATATTTATCAATCGTATATGCACAAAGAGTTGCATTTTTCACCGATTTAAAAGTGTTTTCTAATTTTCTTGGATTTGTTAAAGACGAAATTCCTGAAGCCAAAATATCAACAAGTTCACTGATTTCCTGATCAGAATTAAGATTATTTCGAGCGACTATATCCTTGATATATACATTTTTCATCTGTGTTATTAAATAATTAGCTTTTTGTTCATCGGTTTGCATTGAAGCTATTGCCGGTAATCCGCCATATACCATAAAATCGTCAAATGCTTCTTCTTTTGTGCCTTCATATACAGAATTAAACTCCGAAAAAGACAAAGGCAAAACATGTATTTCGTCACCACGACCCTCAAATTCAGTTAAAATATCACTTGAAAGAAATTTAGAATTACTGCCCGTAACATAAATATCTAAGTTATCCTTTCTCATATATCCGTTTAATACAGCCTCAAAATTTCCAAGCAACTGAACTTCATCGAGTAGGAGATAATACATTTCGTCATCGACAATCTTGCCCGCAAGATATTTCATAAATTTTCTCGGATCAACTTTTCTGTTTTGCTCACTTATGTCTAAAATATCTTCGTCTATAAGCAATAAATCATCTGCCGAGTCAAAAGCAAATCTAATAATATGATTTTTGTCTACACCTTCAGATAGTAAATAATTATAAAAGATTTTATTTAATAGATAGGATTTACCACATCTTCTGATGCCGGTTATGACTTTAATAAATCCGTTTTGTTTTCTTGTAATAAGTCTGTTTAAGTAGATATCCCTATTGATTTCCACAACATCACCTCATTTAATATTTTTGCCGCTATCGTCATTTTTGTTAATTTGATTATACTATAGTTTACTCAGTTTTTCAAGTTTTATAATAAAATGATGGCTTCATATGTTAAAAAAGTGGTAGTATTTGTATCGTAGTATGCAAACGATACCCGTGCTGGCTTCACGCTAAACACCTATATACAGATGACAGATATAATGCGGGAAACTTGCTTTTGAAAAGCGTATTAAAATAATACAACACACAGCATAAAACAAAAAAATAGGCAGGAAATTAACCCTGCCTTGTGTCTATATAAACAGAAAATCCGAAACTGTTACCAATGATAACAAGCTTCGGATTATTCTTTATTGGTGGAAGAGGGTGGATTCGAACCACCGAAGCTGAATAGCGACAGATTTACAGTCTGTTCCCTTTGGCCGCTCGGGAACTCTTCCATATTGGAGCTGGTGAACGGACTCGAACCCCTGACCTGCTGATTACAAATCAGCTGCTCTACCAACTGAGCTATACCAGCACAACACCGGCCTATGTATCATAGCAAAACCGACTATGTTTGTCAACAAAAATTTTCAGAAAATCAAATGTTTTTGGAGGGAGAGCATGCAACTGAACGAATTGGCGGCGCAGTACCGCGCCACGGGTGACGCGCTGCGTGCGCGCACGGCCACGCTGCGGCTGGAACTGGCGGCCATGCCGCGCTCCGGCCGTGCCCGGCGCGAGCTGGAGACGCGCATCGCGCGTCTGGAGCAGATGGCGGGCGAGACGCTGCGCACGGCGGGCTACCTCGCGCATTATTACGACCCCGACTGAGGCAGACCGGCCCGGTTTGCGTTCCTGCGGCAGGTGTGGTATACTTATCGGCATGAAACGCTTACATATAAAAAATAATCACAATCACACATTCCGCCGCGTACTGGCCGTTCTGCTGGCAGCGGCGATGACGTTCGCGCTCGCAGGCTGCTCGCCGCGCGAGCTGCACATCGGCCAGGTCGAGGTGAACACCGGCGTCAACACCGCGTGGATCACCCCCGCCAGGGGCGTGGACAGGTTCGGCATTCCGGCGTCCGATTTTTCCGCCGGGGCGGACGGCTCCGTGACCTACACCGGCACGGCCTACCGCGTGCTGCAGGGCATCGACGTGTCCACGTTCCAGCAGGACATCGACTGGCAGGCCGTCGCGGATTCCGGCATCGCCTTTGCGGTCATCCGCGCGGGCTACCGGGGCTATGGCAAGGGCAGCATCGTCGAAGACGACCGCTTCCGCCAGAACGTTGCCGGCGCGCGCGCGGCCGGGCTGCGCGTGGGGCTGTACTTCTTCTCGCAGGCGGTCACGCCCGAGGAGGCGGCCGAGGAGGCGCAGTGGCTCGTGGACGCGGCGCATGATTATCAGATCGACATGCCGCTCGTGTTCGACTGGGAGAACATTGACCAGAGCACCGTCGCCGCCGGCGACACGGTGCGCACGGCGGCAATGACCGGCGAGGATGTCACGGCCTGCGCCGTCGCGTTCTGCGAGGCGGTCACGGCCGCGGGCTACGACGCCGCCGTCTACGGCAACCGCTGGCAGGGGTACTATGACTATGATTTCACCCAGCTCAAGGACTATGCCTTCTGGGTGAGCGCGCCGGGCACGGCGGACGATTTTTACTACGCGCACGATTTCTGGCAGTACAGCTATGACGGCACGGTGCCGGGCATCTCCGGCAGCGTGGACCGCGACCTGTGGTTCGTACCGATCACGACCTGAGGAGGCGCGGGATGAAAAAACGACTTTTGACCCTGCTGCTCGCACTGGTGCTCGCGGTGTCGCTGGCGGTGCCCGCGGCGGCCGCGCAGACGCAGCCGGTGGAGGTGGCGAGTGCGCTGGAGCTGGCGCAGGCGATGGCCGCACCGGTGTCACCGCGCGGTCTGCTGCGCGCCCGCGCCGCTGTGACGGAGCCCACGCGCGTGGTCGCCTTCGCGCCCGCGCTCGCGGACGGGTACGGCACCGACCGGGTGCTGCATCTGGCAGCGTGGCAGGAATATGTGCTCGAATTTTCGAACGCGGCGGCGGCGCAGCGCGCGCTCGCGCGTTTACAGGCCGACCCCGATGTGACGGACTGCTTTCTCGACGAGGCGGTCACGGCGGACGACACGCTCGCCGGCCTCTGGGACGAGACGGCCAGCCGCTCCTGGGGCGGGCACGCCATGGGCCTCACGACGCTGCGCCATCAGGCGGACGTGCTCCTGCCCGCCGGGCGGCGCACGACCGTTGCCGTCATCGACACGGGGGCCGACTGCACGCACCCGCTGCTCGCGGGCCGCGTGTCGGCGCTCAGCTATGATTTTGCCAATGCCACAGCCGATATGACGGACGTCAACGGCCACGGCACGGCCACGGCCGGGCTCATCGCCGACCTCACGCCCGACGAGATGGACGTGATGGTCCTGCGCGTGTACGGCGACGACGATCTCTCGAAGCCGTCGCGCGTGCTCACGGCGCTCGAGTACGCGCTGGAAAACGGCGCGGCCGTCGTCAACATGAGCCTCGGCTGGCCGAACGCCATTGAGAAGGGCTACTCCTTTTTAAATACTGTCCTCGCGCAGGCGTATGCCTCGGGCGTGGTCGTCGTCACGGCGGCGGGCAACCGCAGCCAGAGCAACCCCACCGGCGACGCGGACGATGTCTACCCTGCCAATCAGGCGGCGGCGCTCACGGTCTCAGCCGTGGACCGCAGCCGCACGTTTGACGACAGCTATTCGGCCTCCGGCGCGTCGGTGGACCTGTGTGCGCCGGGGTCGTATGTCACGGTCGCGGCGCCGGGCGGCGGCACGGCCGTGCGCAGCGGTACGTCGTTCGCCGCGCCCCATATCGCGGCGGCGGCAGCCTGCGTGCTGCTCGCGCAGCCGGGGCTGAGCGCCGCGCGCGTGCGCCAGACGCTCTATCGCTACGCCGATGACCTCGGCGACCCGGGGCGGGATGACGAATACGGCCACGGCTTTGTGGTGCTCACGCAGTATTTTCACGACCGGCTGTGCCCGGGCCGCACGTTCCGCGACATGCCGGAGCCGGACTTCTGGTCGCACGCCGGGCTGGACTACTGGCACTATCTGGACATTACCTACTACGACGGCCTT
>OGMR01000951.1_pt1 | contig 11648 bp, 7 predicted proteins | sample 1573251 | NCBI WGS metagenome assembly OGMR01 (sample SAMEA2581979, study PRJEB24529) | metagenome | biome: Human gut stool | place: China | collected 2011
TATAAGACCTTCCTTAATCTCCCTGTTAGCCTTCTCCTTTTCAAGAAGTGTTGTGTACTTTCTTGTAGCAAGCTCATACTGGAAATTAATGTGGTGTTTTATTATATCCTTAATACCTAAGGTCTCAGGTCTTCCATCAACGATAGCCAGCATATTTACGCCAAATGTATCTTCCAACTTGGTCTTCTTGTAAAGAAGATTTTCAAGATTCTTGACATCAGCGTTCTTCTTAAGTTCAAGGACAATTCTTATTCCTTCCTTAGAAGATTCATTGGAAATGTCGACAATATCGGTAGTTTTCTTAGTCTCTATAAGGCTTACAACATCAGATATGAATTTGCCTATGTTAGCACCAATCATTGTATATGGAATCTCTGTAATAACAAGCTTGTCCTTCTCAGAACGGTTCTTGGCAGGCTCGAATACGACCTTGCCTCTTAACTTAATCTTACCTGTTCCAGTCTCATATATTGCACCAAGCTCGCTTTTATTAATTACAATTCCGCCTGTAGGAAAATCCGGTCCAGGGCAGAGCTGCATAAGCTCATCTGTTGTGATATCCTCATTATCCATATATGCACATACTGCATCAACAACCTCTGAAAGATTGTGTGGAGGGATATTAGTTGTCATACCAACCGCAATACCATCTGCACCATTTACAAGCAGATTAGGTACTCTTACAGGAAGAACCTCAGGCTCTTTTTCTGTCTCATCAAAGTTAGGCACGAAATCCACAACATTTTTATCAAGGTCAGCAAGATATACGTCCTGTGTGAACTTTTTTAACTTAGCTTCTGTATATCGCATAGCGGCAGCTCCGTCACCTTCGATAGAACCGAAGTTTCCGTGTCCGTCAACAAGAGCCATACCCTTCTTAAAATCCTGTGAAAGTACAACGAGTGTCTCATATATTGAACTGTCACCATGTGGATGGTATTTACCCATTGTATCACCAACGATACGTGCAGACTTTCTGTGAGGCTTGTCGTAATTAAGCCCCAACTGGTCCATGGCATACAGCACTCTTCTCTGTACCGGCTTTAAACCGTCCCTTACATCAGGAAGTGCTCTTGCTGTAATAACGCTCATGGAATAATCTATATAGGACTTCTGCATAACCTCAGAATACTCAGTCCTTATAATCTTCTCAGCCATTTTCTACTCCTTTAGCTTTTACGCATCAATCTCAGCTTCATTAGCATGCGTATATATAAATTCTCTTCTAGGTGGTACATCTGTACCCATAAGCATTGCTGTAACCTCAGTTGCAAGCCTTGCGTCCTCAATCTCAACCTGCTTTAAAATTCTTGTTTCAGGATTAAGAGTTGTCTCCCATAGCTGGTCAGGATCCATCTCTCCAAGACCTTTGTATCTCTGAAGTGTAAATGTTCCTGACGTATGCTTCTTTCTGTAATCCTCAAGTGCCTTGTCATCATATAGATATTCACCCTCGCCCTTCTTAGGAACAACCTTATAAAGAGGTGGTGTAGCAATATATACATGTCCCTGATTAATAAGCTCAGGCATGAATCTGTAGAAAAATGTAAGAAGCAGTGTATCAATATGTGCTCCATCCACATCGGCATCAGTCATGATAATAATCTTATTATATCTTAATCTGCTAATATCAAAGTCATTACCGTAGCCCTCTAAGAATCCACAGTTGAATGAATTAATCATTGTCTTAATCTCGGCATTGGCAAGTACCTTATCAATACTTGCCTTTTCAACATTAAGAATCTTACCTCTGATTGGAAGAATTGCCTGAGTTCTTCTGTTTCTTGCAGTCTTTGCTGAACCTCCAGCTGAATCTCCCTCAACAATGAACACCTCACATTCCTCCGGATTCTTGCTCTCACAGTTGGCAAGCTTTCCGTTGCTGTCTATAGAGAACTTCTGCTTTGTAAGCATATTTGTCTTAGCCTTTTCTTCTGCTTTTCGTATCTTCGCAGATTTTTCAGCACATGCAATTACAGCGTTAAGGTCATCCAAATGTCTATCGAAATAAAGTTGTACCTCGTCTCCTGTTACATTTGCAACAACTGTACCAGCATCCGGATTATCAAGCTTGGTCTTGGTCTGTCCCTCAAATCTTGGTGCAGGGTGCTTAACTGCAACAACTGCAGTCATACCATTTCTTACATCAAGACCTGTAAAATTCGCATCCTTATCCTTTAAGATGCCAAGTTCTCTCGCATACTGGTTGATAATCATTGTAAACTTGGTCTTAAAGCCTGTAATATGCGTTCCACCCTCCTGAGTGTATATGTTATTACAGAAGCCAAGAATATTTTCCTCAAATTCATTAACAAACTGAAATGCTACTTCAACCTCAATATCTTCCTGCTTCTTCTTAAAGTAGACGATATCGCATACTGTCTCTTTGCCATTGTTAAGGTCTTTGATATATGCCTTAAGTCCGTCAGGCTCATGGAAAGTTTCCTTATCCTCGCTGCCCTTTCTCTTATCTTCAAACTCAATTGTAAGCCCCGGATTAAGATATGCAGTCTCATGAAGCCTGCTCTTTATCGAGTCTGCTTTGAATCTTGTCTTTTCAAATATTTCTCCATCAGGAAGAAATGTAACAGTTGTACCAGTATCATTTTTTCTGCATGTACCAATCTTTTCAAGCGGCGCTGTTGCTTTTCCACGCTCGTATCTTTGCTTGTACACACCACCATCAACTCTTATCTCGACCTCAAGCCATACAGAAAGTGCATTAACTACAGATGCACCAACGCCGTGAAGTCCTCCAGATATCTTATATCCGCCATCTCCGAACTTGCCACCTGCATGAAGTACTGTAAATACAACCTCAACCGCAGGTATTCCGGCTTTAGGATGGATTCCGATAGGAATACCTCGTCCATTATCCTTGATAGTTGCTGTTCCATCATCATTAAGAGTTACATTTATCTGTGTACAAAAACCCGCAAGATGTTCATCCACTGAATTATCCGCAATCTCATATATAAGATGATTAAGACCTTTTGTTCCGACACTTCCAATATACATACCAGGTCTCATTCTTACCGCTTCAAGGCCCTCCAGTATTGATATACTGTTAGCATCATATTTATTAGCTGCCATTATTAATTACTCTCCTCTTTACTTTCCAAAATACGCATTGAAAGTATCCTCAAAGCTGCTTCCCAACGTATACGCATCCTGAATACTTAATTTCTTCCATTCGCTATTATTAAATTCCATATATATACCAGCTTCATATTTCTCAAAATCAGCATTAAACTGCTCTAACTTTCTCTTTTCAAGAATTGCAGACTTATTAACCTCGGTCTTAGCCTTATCATTATCCGATGTACATCTTATAATGTAATATCTGCCTGCTGCCTCAACTATACTGCTCATCTCACCAGTAGACAGATTGAATGCTGCTTTTTCAAATGCTGCATCCATCTCGCCACGTTTCAGTTCGTACTCATATTCGCCATCCGCATTGTACTCCTTGGCAACAGCAAAGAATGAACTTCCTGAATTCACAAGATTATATGCTTTATTAATATCTTCCTCTGAATCTGATACAATATACTGGATATCAATAACTCTTGCCTCATCTGCACTTACTTCAATATCCATGCTGGAAGTAAGATCATCGTAGAGTTTCTGTGCTATTGCAAATTCAGTAAACATTGTATTCAGTTTATCCTTAGTTATTCCTGTACTGCTTATCTGCGATTCTGTTAATTCATTGTAAAATGCATCAACAGCCTTACCCACAGAATCTTTTTCTTCTCTTCCAAGCACAACACCGCGTTCCTTAGCCTTAACATTCATAGCCTTGACGCGCATTAACTTACTCTTAATCTGGTCCTTAATATAGCTTTCAAAATCAGCATCACCAATTTTCTCTCTCCATATATTACTGCCAAACATTTCCTCATATTCCTTCTTCACATCAGACATGAGAATATCTGCCTCGCATGTATAAGTTATCTTCTGTCCTGCTGTCTTAATAAGCTCACCGTTCTTCATTCCTGTTGTAAAATATATCAGACTTCCATTAAAGAACTTAATATATCCTGCAACTAACAGAACTACAACAAGAATAACTGCTAATATAATAAATGGTTTCTTTCTTCTTTTTTTCATATTCTATCCTCTTTAATTATTTGTGATATGGCTCATTCTTCATAATCCTATAAGCCCTGTATATCTGTTCCAAAAGAATAACTCTCATAAGCTGGTGTGGAAATGTCATCTTTGAAAAACTCAGCTTATAATCAGCTCTCTTAAGTACTGCATCTGCAAGTCCCAAAGAGCCTCCTATTACAAATGTTATGTTACTCGTTCCTTCTATTCCAAGTCTGTCAATCTTTTCTGATAGTTCGACAGAATCAAGCATTTTCCCTTCTATTGCAAGTGCACATACATAGGCATCATCTTTAATGGCTGAAAGGATTCTCTCCCCTTCCTTATTCTTAATCTGTTCATTGACTATATCACTTGCATTATCCGGTGTTTTCTCATCAGACAGTTCAACAATATCAAGCTTGCAGTATCTTGAAAGTCTCTTGGAATATTCTTCAACTGCCTGGGTATAAAACTTTTCCTTAATCTTACCTACACATACAACAGTTATACGCATCTGTACTATCCTTCCACGAAGAAATATCCGCCATTATCAAGCCTGAACACTTCTAACTGCTCAAGAAGTTCATCATTGCTTAAGTCAGATACGTCCATTCCCTCATCATCCATCACTTCTCTTAATTCTTTAATATCCTTGCAGTATACCGCCATACAGTCCTCTAAGAATTCCTTAGCTTCCTCTAAATCATATGCAACAGGCTCATCGAAAAGCTGTTTCTGATCTCTTAAAAACACCTTCGCACACTCATCGATATGTTTATCCATAACTTAAATCTCCTTATCTTATCTCTTTAAATTGCTCTCTTAATGTTCCTTCTACCCATCCCGTTACGAAACGCCCATGTTTCTTAACATCATCTACAGCTTTCTCCATAACATATGAGTAATACACCCTGTCAAGCATTGCAATATCATTATAGTTGTCACCAAATGCCATACATTCTTCGGGTTTTAAGCTGAAATATTTCTGTATCTGCTCAATTCCTCTACCTTTATTAACATTAGTGTCCATAAGGTCTAAGTAAAGTTCTCCCGATACAAGTACTGAAGCCTTATCACTCCATTCGTTAATAAAATGCTCCTTGGAATTCTTAATTCCTGTCATATCACACACAGCAATCTTTAATATATCCTCGTCAATGTCTGTGAACTTATCAACTAATGTAGTATGGTAATTGACCACCTTGGTCATTCTGTAATAATATTCTTCTGACTTAGGCTTAATATATGCCGTATGTTCTCCTGATACAAGCACCTCACAATCAGGCTGTTCAATTACATCCTCAATTATCTCTAATGCAAGCTTCCTATCCATCGGAGTCTTCCCAATAGTTTCACCCATGTATTCCACAAGTGCACCATTCTCTGCAATATATGCAAGCTTATCACTGACAGTCCCAAAAAGTCTCTTAAGACTCGTTATCTGCCTGCCACTAGCCGGCGCGAATATAACGCCTTTGTCAACAAGTTTATTGATATACTGTATAGCAGATTCATCGACGCTCTGTGCTCCGTTAAGAAGCAGTGTCCCATCAAGGTCACTCGCTACGAATTTAATCATATGTTTTCTCCTTAAAATGCTTTAAGCTCATGTACAAGTCTGGCAACAGGCAGACCGACAACATTATTATAGTCGCCTTCAATACCCTTAATGTATGCTGCAAATTTTCCCTGAATACCATATGCACCAGCCTTATCCATAGGTTCTCCTGTGCTTATGTAATCCCTGATTTCCTCATCAGTCATATCATATACCCACACATCAGTCTTCTCATAAAAACTTACATTCTTATGTGCACTGCATATAGTTACACCTGTATACACCTGATGTATCTGACCTTCTAAAGACTTAAGTATTCTGAATGCATCCTCTTCATTCTTAGGCTTGGTAAGAATCTCTCCTTTATGATAAACAATAGTATCTGCACCTATAACGATTACAGAATCTTCATTATCTGCGTATTGTTCTAATACAGACTGTGCCTTAACAGAAGATAATTCTCTTACATAATCTTCAGGCTCCATCTCTTTAATATTCTCATCTGCATCACTTGTAACAACAGTAAAATCAAGTCCTACCTGACTCATTAATTCTCTTCGTCTTGGTGAACCCGATGCAAGTATCAAATGTTTCATAAAACTTCCATCTCCTTGTTCTTCACTGTATTTTGTGTTCAAAGCCTACTTCGACTCATACATATTGCATTATAGCATAAAAAAGCAGAGTGCTTCAATACCACCCCAATAAAAAAGGCACAACATTACTGCTGTGCCTCTCTGATATCATTAACATTTATTATCTTTTATTGCTCTTTTTGCTTATCACAATAACAGTTCCAGAAATAACAGCTGCTGCTACAAGAATCACAATATATACCCATACATGATTATTGTCACCAGTCTTTACAACCTCTTCATCAGCCGCAACTTCACCAGTTTTTCTGACTCTTGAGCCACCAACAGTCTCATCTTCTTTTCCTGTAACTAATTCTTCATCTCCTGCAACTTCACCAGTCTTCTTTGTGACCTGAGTTGATGAAGTTGTATGTTCTTTTGTCTGTTTATTAGAATCTACTGTTGTTTCATTTGACTTTGTTGTCTCATTAACAGCTGTTGTTTCGTTTGATTCTGGTTTTGTCGGCTTAGTTTCCTTACCAGCATCAACTGTAGTCTCATTCGACTTTGTTGTCTCCTGCGCAGCTGTTGTCTCGTTTGATTCTGGTTTTGTCGGCTTAGTTTCCTTACCAGCATCAACTGTTGTCTCATTCGACTTTGTTGTCTCCTGCGCAGCTGTTGTCTCGTTTGACTTTGTTGTTTCCTGTGCAGTTGTTGTCTCATTCGACTTTGTTGTCTCCTGTGCAACTGTTGTCTCGTTTGACTTTGTTGTCTCCTGTGCAACTGTTGTCTCGTTTGACTTTGTTGTCTCTTGTGCAGTTGTTGTCTCGTTTGACTTTGTTGTCTCCTGTGCAGTTGTTGTCTCGTTTGACTTTGTTGTCTCCTGTGCAGTTGTTGTCTCGTTTGACTTTGTTGTTTCCTGTGCAGTTGTTGTCTCTTCTGACTTTGTTGTTTCTGATGAAGACTGTGCTACAGATGTTGTTTCCTTTTGTGTCGTCTCCTGCTGTTGATTATCTGATATAAAATGCATTTGTCCATTGACATTAACAAATGACTTAGAAATTGCTCTTCCATTACATGTAGATGTTAAGGTAATATCTGCTTTTGGTGCAACAACTATACCACATACCTCACCTATATTAATATTACCAGTTACATTAACAGCATTGAAAATAACCGTGTCTGATACATCAACATCTGTTAATCCGCCTATATTCTTTCCATTAATGCTGAATCTCTTAATGTCTGCATCACCATCACCGCCAAGCAAATTAATGATAACAAACTGTCCCTGTGCTTTATTTGTTATGTTGAGCTGTCCTTCTCCATAATAAGATGAAACTTCTTTTCCCTGCCAGTCAATATAATTATTAGCATACATATTTACCACTACAATCTGCTTATTCTTAAATGAAGCAAGATCAATCTTTCTATCATCATAAGCACCAATAACTATATCAGCCTCCGAATCTGGTGTATCTGCATACGCCTTGAAATTATCGTATACATTATCAAGTGCTGCAGTTACATCCATATAATCCTCTGCATAATAAACATTGATTGTATCCTTGCAGTTAGCAACATTAATAACAGCACCTGTTCTTTTTCCGTCAGAATCTTTAATATAATATTTATTCTCTCTGGGTTCATAATCATAATCAGTTCCAAGTACAAGATTATTAAATGCATTTCTATCCACATTAACTTCTGATGAACCAGAATTATCAAAACTCTTGATATATGTTGTTCCAACGCTCATATCAAGCCATGCACTCATCCACTGATCTGTTATTACAAGCTTGTTAGTCGCGAAACATGTCTGATTGTGATTACTATTCTTAAATTCTTCAGCAACTACACCATAAGGTTTTGCTGCTCCTAATAATTCATTAAGGACATCCTGTGTTTTCGAGTATGCACCAGCTTTTAAAGATGTACCGGCAAACACAGAACCTGCAACCATTGCAACTGAAAGAACACCAACTGCAGTTTTCTTAACCTTTGCATTCAAACTACTTAATAGTTTTCTAAAAAACATTACTATCCCTCCAAAAATGTCTAAATCAACAGTTTCCCCTTAACTATATTTCTTTTCCCCTCTGAGCGTATAATAGCATTAGTACTATAGTACCGCTTCCCCCTTTGAGGGGGATTTTTTAATTCTACATAAATAAAACAACCCATATCCTGAATCAGTATCATTCTAGTATACGTTCCGGACATGGGTTATATTACACATTATTCAATTTAAATATTATGCTTCAAGGCTTCTGTTCATAGCTGACTCTAACGCATCAATAGAAGCTCTGATGATATCATGGTCAATACCAATACCAAAGTAATTCTTTCCATCCTCTCCTGTAATACCAACATATGCAATAGCACTAGAATCAGAGCCCTTCTTTAATGAATGTTCTTCATAACAGAAGATATCACAAGGCTTTCCAAAGTGACTGGCAAGAGCATTACTTACAGCATCAAGACGACCATTACCGCCATCTTCAACATTGCATTTCTTACCATTCTCATCAATAGTCACAACAGTCTGGATTCCATTAATCTGCTTGAAATGCACTTCAGAAATCTTGAATACTGGTGTATATTTCTTATATCTCTTCTCAAATATCTCAAGCACTTCATCTGCTGAAAGCTCCTTATGATTAACATCTGATACATCTTTGACAGCATAACCCAGATCTTCTCTCATAGCCTTAGGAACAACCATTCCATAGTTATGTTCAAGAACATAAGCAACACCGCCCTTACCAGACTGGCTATTAATTCTTATAACATCTGAATCATATGTACGTCCTACATCTTCTGGATTAATTGGAAGATATGGAACTGTCCATTTATTAGGATCATTTTCAATTCTGTAATGCATTCCCTTAGATATAGCATCCTGATGTGAACCTGAGAACGCTGCAAATACAAGCTTACCACACCATGGATGACGGTCATCAATCTTCATCTGTGTAAGTCTTTCAAATACTTCTGCAAGATGTGGCATATCGGAAAGATCAAGCTCAGGATTAACACCCTGCATATACATGTTCATAGCAAGTGTAATTATATCAACATTACCTGTTCTCTCACCATTACCAAAAAGTGTTCCCTCAATTCTGTCCGCTCCTGCAAGAAGTCCTAACTCTGCATCAGCAACACCTGTCGAACGGTCATTATGTGGATGAAGAGAAATAATAACATTCTCTCTGTTGTGCATGTGCTTAGACATATATTCAATCTGACTTGCAAATACATGTGGAAGTGACATCTCAACTGTAGCAGGAAGATTGATAATACATTTCTTATCAGGTGTTGGCTGCCAGATATCAACAACAGCGTTGCATACCTCAAGTGCATACTCTGGTTCTGTTCCTGTAAAGCTCTCTGGACTGTATTCGAAAAGGAAGTTTCCTCCATCAGCTTCAGCAAGTTCCTTTAATAACTTGGCACCTTCAATAGCAATCTGCTTAACTTCTTCCTTAGACTTCTTGAATACCTGTTCTCTCTGTGCTAATGAAGTAGAATTGTATACATGAACTATTGCTCTCGGAGCACCCTTTACGGCTTCAAATGTCTTCTTAATAATATGTGGTCTTGCCTGGGTAAGAACCTGGATTGTAACATCATCAGGAATCATATTCTTCTCAATAAGTGTACGGCAGAACTCATATTCTGTCTCAGAAGCTGCCGGAAAACCAATCTCAATTTCTTTAAATCCTACTTCAACTAACATCTGGAAGAATTCAAGCTTTTCATCAAGACTCATAGGTTCAACAAGAGCCTGGTTACCATCTCTTAAATCAACCGAACACCAGATTGGTGCCTTATCAACATACTCCTTGTTAACCCAGTCATTGCACTTAACTGGTGGCATAAAATAGCCTCTTTCATACTGTCTGTAATCAAACATTCCTAAAACCTCCTGAAAATATAAATATGTATTGTTAATAAGTAAAGGCTTCCTTAAAGATAAGCATAAAAAAATCTTTCGTCCATGGGCAATTTCACCCAAAGAGACGAAAGATAAATCTCACGCGTTACCACTCTTCTTCATAGCTATGCTATGCACTCACTGAATACGTACAACAAATGTGCTGCATTATATTCTGTCCACTATAACGGTTGGCTTCCGGCTACTCCTACTTCTCATAATGATTTCAGGTAGCAGCTCCAAGGCGAGTTCAATAAGTTCCTTCGACTGTCTCGCACCACCCGGCAGTTCTCTGACTCTGGTTCCTATCTAATAGTCCTCTTCACAGCATTTACTTATTATGTACGCTTATTATACTTGTCATTTTTTATAAAGTCAAGCATAAATTCAAGTTCTTCTTTGGAAATATTCTTATCAGAATATCTTGCTTTCTCATAACTTGCTGTAATTCTGTCTGCAGCATCAGCATCGTCAGTTATTCTGTTTATTGTTATATCCTGTGGCTGCATATTTTCAAGTGATTTACCATCCGAATCCCTGGCTGCCTTTGATGATTTTATTGCTGCTTTTCTGAATGCCTTCCTGTACTGCATATTAACAGGCATATTCTTAGCTTCTTCTGCTCTCTGACGTCTCTTTATCCTTGCTTCTGTTCTTCTGTCATTGCCAATGAATTCAATCTCATCACCATTATTATCCTGTGACTTTTTGAAATTCTTGGCATATCTGATAATCATATAGACAATAAATACAACAAGTGCAATTACAAGAACTATTGCAAATGCTGTAAATAATGCACTCATAACAGGATTATCAGTAAATGCAAGGTCGTTATCTCCCTTTACCACATCATCATCAGTGACTGGATTCACGGAATCTTCGGGCATCGTAGAGACTTCTTCTTTCTCTCTTATAAGTCTTAAGAACAGCTTCAGCACTATCCTTACAACTGCTACAAAACCTGAACCAATCAGTGTAAATATATTGCCATAATCCCCACTATAGAACAGAATCATGCCAAAAATCATAAGTCCTGACACAACCATGACCATTATCATGTTAATTCCTGTAATTCTCTCAGCAGGAAATTCTGATTTGCCAGCATTACTTATAAACAGAGAATTAAGCTCTTTTAACTGGTTAGCAAGAAAAGCAAGCAGAACAAACAGCACAAATAATACTGTTTCATAGTTAACAAGCAGTCTGTTGCCTGCTGAACCGCCATAAAGACTTCCTGCGACCATAACCAGACAATACAGAGGTGACATTCTCTCTCCTGCCTGCAAGGCAGCTTTCTTGTCTTCCTGAGTTACATCAGCAAACTGATTCTCATAAAGCGGTTCATTCATATATTCAGTTTTTCTTGCATTAGCCACTCTTATGCTTACAGACCTTATACACACAGCAAGTACACTTACAAAATATGCTGTAGACTCTGCATCTCCATTACCAATTATAATGGCTGTTATAAGCAAAGCAGCAT
>OGMR01000953.1_pt1 | contig 11633 bp, 7 predicted proteins | sample 1573251 | NCBI WGS metagenome assembly OGMR01 (sample SAMEA2581979, study PRJEB24529) | metagenome | biome: Human gut stool | place: China | collected 2011
AACGTAGCTCGCCTCCCAGAGGAGGTTTGCTGAGACTAGTCAATAAAGGCTCTTTGAAGCCTCCGCCTTTAGGCGGGGGTTATTGACCTTTTCCGTGGCCTCGACCGCGAGCTTGGAGGCGGCGGGCAGGATGGACATGCACATGGCGATGATCGGATCGACGATGAATCCGGGGAACGCCTGCTTGAAGAATTCCTCGATTTCCTCAGGCGTGCGGGCGAAGATGCCGCTCATCAGGTAGCCCAGCGTGAGGAAAGACGCCGTGAAAAGAGCGCGGCTCTCTTCGTCCATCCTGGAAAGTGTCTCGCTGAGAAGCTTCGCGTAGTGTTCGCCTGCAGTGGGGCCATCGTAATCGCCTTCGATGACGGGGGCGAAGTGCTTCTTGAGAAGGGAGCCGTCGTCCTTCTCGGGTGTGTGATGCACGAGGAATTCCGAAAGCGTGGCAAGGCTGGGAAGGAAGGTTTCGGTAGTGGCGTCTGCCAGATGGAGCTTCTTGAAGTGTTCCTTTGCGGCGGCCTCGTCCTTCAGGAAATGATTGACGGCGGTGAGTGCGCATGAGAGCGGAAGACAGATGTCCTGATTCGCTTCGGCACTTTCGCATGCCTCGTCGAAGCTCCTGCACATCTGCATCACGGGGTCGTCGGATTCGACGAGTTCCACGCCGGCGACGATGCCGGCCAGATGGAGGGCGAGTCCCCGGTCGGAGGCCGCAAGATCGTCAGACTCCGCGAGACGGGAGCTCGCGCGGGAGTCGATGTCTTCGGGACGACAGTCGAGCATGGCGGCCAGGGCGGAGACGAGAAGGGCAAGAGCGACTCTGGCGGGATGGTCGGCCTTCTGGCTCACGGCGCGCTGAAGGTTCCAGAACTGCTCGAAAACGGCATCGAGCTCTCGGTCGAAGGGCGAGAAGCGGCTGGAGACTGCGGCGAGCACGTCGCTTGCCGTGCGGGACTCGTTGAACTGCCTGAGCACGGCCGGAATGAAAAGCGGCTGAATGCCGGAACTCTCAAGGTTTTTCTCGAGAACCTTCGGGTCGTCGTTCGAGAGGTCTCGAAGCACCGAGACGATCCTGTTGTGGCACCACGCAAAGCAGGCGCGGGAACTCGACGAAAGGCGCTGCAGGCTCTTGTTGAGCTCGGCGACGCTAGCGGCCTCGGTCGGAAGTTCGATGAGGCTGCCCCGGAAGTCGGCGTTCATGCCGAGTTCGCCGAACATGATCTCGAGAACCCCCTGAAGGTCCCAGTAGGCGCCCATGAGCCCCGTGAGGTCGCTGTTGTCGTAGAGATAGTGCTCGATGGGATCCTCATCGTCGTCGGGATCCGCGCCGGTGACGATGGACGAGGAGGAAATCGCGCCCCAGATGACGTCGAGCGAGACGACGAGCGGATTGCTGTCGTCTCCGAGCGTTCCCGCGAGCTCGCGAATCATGTCTGCGAGGGTTCCGCTCTCGGCGGCCGCGTCACGGTCGAAGGCTTCCGCATCGTCGGCAAGGTCTCCGATGGCCTTGACGGCAGTCTCCAGAACGTTGTTGTCTTCAGCCGTCAGGCCGAGTGCGGCGACGATGGCGGCGGATCCGCAGTGGATGTGCGCATAGAAGGGGCGCAGCGATTCGGGAAGCGCCTTGTAGGCGGTCAGAACGGCGGAAGTCGTGAACTCGGAGGGCGATTCGGTTTGAGGTACCTGCATGGGGAATCCTTCGATTGAAAAAACTGCCAGACTGAAAGTATGCGACAAATCGCCGGCATTCGCGTGCTTGGCAGGGTAATGCCTGAGATTGCGCGGGTTGGGCACTGCTTGTTTTTGGGATCAGCGCCGCCAGTTTTTGTACGGATTCCTTGCGAGCATCGAGTTGTAGTAGCGCGGATCGCCCGTCACCTCCTCGCCGATCCACTCGGGCTTCTCGAAGGAAGCATCCACGGATGGCAGCTCGATCTCGGCCATGACGAGGCCCTCGTTGTCGCCGAAGAATTCGTCCACCTCCCAGACGAAGCCCGCAAACGGAATCTTCGTGCGGGTTTTGGCGATGACGGGCTTTTCGGCGAGTTCGTCGAGCATGGTCCGGGCCTCGTTGTACGGGATCTCGTACTCGTACTCGGGATGCGCGATGCCGCTTCCGCGTCCCTTGACCGTGAGAAAGCCCTTGTCGCCCACGGTTCGCACGCGCACCGTGCGGTTCCTGTCGCTGCAGAGGTAGCCCTGAGCGTAGCGCACGGCGCAGCCGAGCTTCCGCCAGCCGTCCGACTTCACGAGAAACTTGCGTTCGATTTCAATGCCCATGATTCCGGTCCCTCCATTCGATTCAGTTCATCGACCTGGCGCTTCGAGCGCCGCGAGCACGGTCTGCACGAGTGCGAGGCGATTTTCGGGCGTTGCGCCGCCCGAGTCGATCCTCAGCTTGTCGGGCCCGAGCATGCGGGCGTCCTTCCTCGACTGCAGGAAGCGGATGAGTGCCATCGGCTCGACGGCGGGCCTTGCCGTGAATGTGATGACGGTCGCCGTGTCGGCGCAGTCGATCTTGCGCACGCCGAGCGCTTCGCAGCGAAGGCGCAGCCTGTGGATCTGAGTGAGTCTCTGCGCGGCCTCGGGAAGCTTGCCGTAGCGGTCGGCGAGCGATTCGGTCGTGCGGATGATGTCCTCGACACTCGTCGCGGACGAGAGCTCCTTGTAGAAGCCGAGGCGCTGCGAGACGTCCGAGACGTAGCTGCTCGGCAGCAGTGCGGGCGCATGGAGCGAGATTTCCGTGGTCGGCACGAGGGGCTCCGTGAAGTCGGGAAGTTCTCCGCGCTTGAGTGCCTTGACGGCATTGGCGAGCATGCGGCTGTAGAGGTCGAACCCGACCTCGGCGATCTCGCCCGACTGGTGTTCGCCTAGCACTTCGCCCGCGCCTCGGATCTCGAGGTCGTGCATGGCGAGGTAGAAGCCGCTGCCGAGTTCCTCAAGGGACTGGATGGCTTCGAGGCGCTGCTTCGCCTGCTTCGTCGTGGCGCCCGAGGGCGGGGTGAGCAGGTAGGCGTAGGCCTGATGGTGGCTTCGGCCGACGCGGCCGCGCAACTGATGGAGCTGTGCGAGGCCGAGCTTGTCAGCCCGCTGCATGATGATCGTGTTGGCGGTCGGGACGTCGATGCCCGTCTCGATGATGGTCGTGCAGAGGAGCAGGTTGTAGCGCTGCTGGTAGAACTCGCGCATGATGTGCTCAAGCTCGCGCTCGCTCATCTGTCCGTGCGCGACGGCGATGCGTGCTTCGGGAATCAGCGTGGCGAGCTGCTCGCGACGGTTCTCGATCGTCTCCACCTCGTTGTGCAGGAAGTAGACCTGGCCGCCGCGCTTGAGTTCGCGGATGACGGCCTCGCGGATGAGGCCCGGCTCCTCGGCGTGCACAAAGGTCTTGACCGCCAGACGGCGCTCGGGGGCTGTCGCGATGACGGAGAAGTCGCGGATGCCTTCGAGGCTCATCGAGAGCGTGCGCGGGATCGGCGTGGCCGTGAGCGTGAGGACGTCGACCTCGGCGCGCAGCTTCCTGAGCGTCTCCTTCTGGCGAACGCCGAAGCGGTGTTCCTCGTCGATGATGACGAGGCCGAGGCGCTTGAAGGACACCTTGTCGGTAAGAAGCTTGTGCGTGCCGATCACGATGTCGACCGTGCCGTCGGCGATGCCTTCGAGCGCCTTCGTCGTCTCTTTGCCCGTTCTGAAGCGGGAGAGCTCGGCGACGCGCACGGGCCAGGGCGCGAATCGGTCGCGGAAGGTCTGGGCATGCTGCTCGGCGAGCAGGGTCGTCGGGCAGAGCACGGCCACCTGCCGGCCCGCCGAGACGGCGACGAAGGCCGCGCGCAACGCGACTTCGGTCTTGCCGAAGCCCACGTCGCCGCAGACAAGGCGGTCCATCGTCTTGCCCGTCGTCATGTCGTTGAGGACGGCGCCGATGGCGGCCGCCTGGTCGGGCGTCTCGTCGAATGCAAAGCCCTCGCAGAAGGCCTCGTAGTCGCTGATGTCGATGGGGAAGACGACGCCCTTGCGGGTCTCGCGTAGCGCATAGAGGTGCAGGAGCTCGGCCGCCGTGTCGCGGACCTGCTCGGCCGCCTTCCTTCTCGCCTTTTCCCAGTCGCCGCGTCCGAGAGCGTGCAGCGGGGCGTTCTCGGGATCGGCGCCCGAGTAGCGCGAGATGAGGTGGAGGTTGGCGATCGGCACGAAGAGCTTGGCCTCGTTCTTGTAGTCGATGCGCAGAAGCTCGGCCTCTCCGTCGGGCGTGTCCATGTGCACGAGCCCCTGATAGCGGCCGATGCCGTGCTCGAGGTGCACGACGGCATCCCCAATCTTGAGTTCGGAGACGTCGCGCACGATCATTTCGATGTTGGTCGACTGGCGGTTGCGGCGCAGACGCGAACGCCTCGGGCTGGCGGCATAGAGCTCGGTTTCGGTGAGGATCGCCGTACCGGGATTCTCAAGGAGGCTGCCCGCAAAGAGCGGCGCGGCCGCAAGGCCCACGGGCGCGTCGCCCGCGAGGAAGTCCGCCCAGTTTTCGTACTCCGTGAATTCGAGGCCCGACGCCCTGAAGAGCTCGCCCATCGTGCCCATGCGGCCCACCGAGGTCGCAACTATGAGCGTGCGGCGGCCCCGCGTCTTCTCGGTCGTCGTGAAGGCGATGAGGTTCGAGACGGGGTTCTGGCTCTTGCGGTCGACCGCAACGCCCTTGAGGGCGAGCGCGTCTTCGGGGGCTCCCTCGCGCCTGAAGGTGAAGCGCGCGAACTTCGAGAGGCTCGTGAAGAACGCTTCGGGCGTGAGCCAGAGCTCCTCGGGCTTCATCGCGGGACGGTCCGCGTCCGTTTCGAGCATGCGCTGGCGCGAGAGCGTCTCCTTCATGAAGCCAGCAAGCGCGGTCTGCACGTCGCCCACGAGCACGACGCGCGTGCCCGCCGACAGATAGTCGGCCAGCGTGGCCGTCTGCTCGAAAAAGAGCGGCAGATAGTATTCGATGCCCGGCGGCAGGACCCCGTTGCCGATGTCGCGGTAGACGAGGCTTTTGCCCGGATCGCCTGCAAAGCGCGTGCGCCAGCGCTGCCTGAAGCCCGTGACGGCCTCGGGCGTCACGGGGAACTCGTGGCCCGGAAGCAGCCTGATCTCGTTGACGGCCTCCATGGAGCGCTGCGTCTCGACGTCGAACCAGCGGATCGACTCGATCTCGTCGTCGAAGAGGTCGAGGCGGAAGGGCCTGTCGGAGCCCATCGGGAAGACGTCGATGATGCTGCCGCGAACGGCGAATTCACCCGCCGCGAGCACCTGCTTGACGCCTGCGTAGCCTGCGGCGGCGAGGTTCGAGCGAAGGCCCTCGACCGAGAGCGTGTCGCCGGGACGGAAGAAGAAGGTGTTCGCGCCCACGTAGGCGACGGGCGCCATGCGCTGGGCGGCCGTGACGGCGGAGGCGATCACGACGTCGAGGCCCTTCGTGCCCGAGGTCATGCGGTAGAGGGTCTCAAGGCGCTCGGAGACGATGTCCTCCTGCGGGGAGAGCACGTCGTAGGGGAGCGTCTCCCAGTCGGGGAGGCTTCTGACGCCGAGTTCGGGACTGAACCAAGGGATCTCCTGCCCGAGCCTCACGGCGTCGAGCGGATCGGCGCAGATGACGAGGAGTCTTTCATGCCTTGTGCGGCACTTCTCGGCCATCTGCGAGAGCGCGAGCGCGTCGGGTGCCGCCGTGCCGATGGGCAGCGCGTACCTGTCGCCGGGCCCGAAACGGAAGATGTCTTCGGAAATCAGGTCTGGGATTGCGCTATTGGACATGTGTGGGCTCCGTTTTGTGTCTTGAGTCGGAAGTGACGATAGCACAAACCGGAGGACTCTCAGAGGGCGGTCGACAGGCGAGGGGCGACACCTTCGGCCGATATGCCGTAGGATTAGGTGAAGGCCGCCCGATCCGCGAGCGGCCGATGGAGGCCCGACCATGCTGAGAGCTCATCGATGCAGACGTTATGCGGCGCGTTTGAAGGAACTCATCCGCTGCACGCCCGTGGATCCGCTTCTTCTCACCGAGGGAGAGGTGACGGACCTTGCATGCCTTCACGCCGACAGCACGCGCCCGACGGCCGGCGAATGCCTCCTTCATGACGACAGGTCTCCCGTCCTCCTTCTCTCCTCCCTTCATCCCGCTCCCGAGACTCTATGGGACGAGGACCTCGCGCTTCTCACGCTTCTTCTTAAGCACTTCGGCCTTCGTCCGAGCGTGGAGACGGGGCTTGCGCTCTACACCGCCGTCCTCTGCCGAAGCGCGGGCTTCACCGACTGCCCTGAATTCGAGGGTTTCGAGCGCCCCGCACTGCCCGAGGGCGCCGACCTCGGCACGCTGCTTGTCGATTTCCTCTATCCCGAAAGCAAAAATCCCGGCGTCTGGGAGACGCCGGGATTCGGAGTGCAGGATGCGGCGGAGTTCGCCGCGGGCTAGACCTTAGAAGCGGTACTGACCCTGGATGCCGATGATGTAGGCATCAAGCTTGCGGAACTTGCCGATTTCCTCATGCTTGGAGTTGTAGAGGCTGCGTTCATGCACGCCGTGCAGGTGAGCGAAGCCCACGTCCGTCTGGAAGTCCTTCGTCCAGTGGAAGGAGGAGCCGATGGCGAACCACCAGCGGTCGGCGTCGGGAATCGTGCCGGTACGCGTGTACTTGTCGTCGATCGTGGACGTTTCGTAGGCGATGCCGCCGCGCAGCGTCCAGAAGCTGTTGATGCGGGCGTCGTAGCCGACGGAGTAGAGGTACGTGTCCTTCCAGTTCTTCTTGGACTCAAAGTCCTGGTGCTGGGTTTCAATCGTCAGGGATTTGAAGCTCGACCAGTCGGCCCAGCGCATGGTGCCGTAGAGGCTCAGCCAGTCGTTGACGTCCCAAGCGGCGGAGAGCATGGCCCAGGCGGGGGCGTCCATGGAGACCTGAGCGTTCATGGAAGTCGGCAGGGCGACGATATTTCCTCCGTCAGGGACCTTGATGTGGTTGTCGGTATTGAGCGTGCCGTTGACCGTGTGCCCGACGGCGGAGCGGTAGGAGGCACCGATGCGGACGCTTTCAACAGGCGTCCACATCAAGCCGACGTTCCAGCCCCAGGCGTCGCCGGAGACCTTCGTGTAGGCCATGCCCGGAGTGCCCTGGCCAAGCAGGGGATGATGGGTCCAATTGAAGCCGAGGTCGGCCTTCACGTACTGGTAGGAAATGCCGGCACCGAGCGAGACCTTGTCGGAGAGCTTCCAGGCAAAGGACGGGTTGAAGTCATAGACCGCGATCTTGGCTTCCGTGCCTTCGCCGGACTGCTCCCAGTTTTCGCCGTATTCGGTGGAGAGGCCGAACGGCACCGTGAAGCCGAAGCCGATCCAGGTCACGTCGTTGATCTGGTGCGAGATGAAGAGGTTGGGCACGGCTTCGGGGTGCTTGCGGCCGTTTTCGTCGTGGTCGGAGCCGCCGTCCTTGGCGTTGTAGTCGAGGTTGAGGCCGACGCCGACGAAGCCGAACTGGGCCTGCGTGCCCGTGTGAAGCGTCATCGTGGCGGGGTTGTAGTAGAGGCCTGAGACGTCAGTGCCGTCGACACCCATGCCGGCGTAGGCGCGGCCGAGACCGAGAGCGGACTGCTCCGTCAGCTGGAAGCCGCCGGCAACGGCGGCGGAGGAGAAGGTGGCGGCCACGGCGGCGGCAGCGGCAGCGCGGATGAAATTCTGATGCAAGATCTGCTCCTGGTATGGATTGGAGTGCGCGACACATGTCGTTTTTCGGGCTTTTTATGCGTGTTTTCCCGAATGAGGTGTACACCCTAACACATAGCAACAGAAGTTTAAAAGCGGGCTAATCCGTCAGCATGATGGGTCCCCTGAAAGAGGAAAAGCACCGTTAATCCCTCTGGGAGAGGGTTTGCGGTGCTTTTTTAATCCTGAAGGACTACCTTAGAACAGGTACTGCATCTGGGCGGAGAAGATGTAGGAGTCGAGCGACTTGAATTCGCCGATCTTCTTGCCGCCGACCTTGTCGTAGAGGTCGGTGTCGCCGACGCCCTTGATGTAGGTGGCGCCGAAGTCGAACGTCAGGTTGTCCGTGTACTTGTAGGAGGCGCCGCCCGAGAACCAGACGCGGTCGGTGTCGGGAATGACGGCCATGCGGTACTGGTTTTCAACAGGCCCCTGGTCGTAGGCCACGCCGCCGCGGACAGTCCACTGGCCGTTGAGCTTGTAATCGGCACCGACGGAGAAGAACCACGTGTCGTCCCAGTTGTTTTCGACGGGAACGTTGGCGTATGCGTCCAATGGGGGGGTGTTGAAGTCGAGGTTCTGGACGTCGAGCGTGCGGAAGTTGGACCACTTGGACCAGCGGGCCGTGCCGGAAAGGCGCAGCGCGTCGGTGGCCTCCCACGTGGCGGAGAGCGTGACCGTGTCGGGGGTCTTGATGCGGACCTTCATGTCGCTCGTCAGGTTCTGGAGACTCTTCACGTCAGTATGACCTTCGGCGTTGTGAGCGATGTGCGAGCGGTAGGCGAGGCCGAGGCGGACGGTCTCGACAGGCTGGAACATCAGGCCCACGTTCCAGCCCCAGGCCCAGCTGTCGCCCTTGACGTTCGCCTGCATCGGACCCATGCCCATGCCCAGTTCGGCCTTGGCGTACTGGAGCGAGATGCCGCCGCCGACGCTGAGCTTGTCGTTGACCTTCCAGGCCAGGTTCGGGTTGATATCGAAGGTGAGGATCATGGACTCGGTGCCGCGCTCCCTGCCTTCCCAGCCTTCGCCGTATTCCGTGCCCATGCCGTAGGGGACGGTGAGACCAAGACCTGCCCAGAGGCTGTCGTTGATCTGGTGCGTGATGAAGCCGGCGGGAATGGTCTGGCCCTTGAGACGGCCGTTTTCGCTCTGGCCGTAGTTGCCTTCGTAGTCAAGATTGACCGCAACCCAGGTGCCCGTCGCCTGCATGCGCGTGCCGGAGAGAAGCGTCATGCCGGCGGGATTGTAGTGAACGGCGGAAAGGTCGTCACCCACGATGCCGGCGCCGGCCATGGCACGGCCCATCTGGATGGCGGACTGCTCGGAGAGCTGGAAGCCCGCGGCGTAGGTCTGGGTGGCAAAGGCGCCGGCAACCATCATCGCAGCGGCGGCAATCTTGAAAGTCGGGTTCTTCAACGGAAAACTCCTGTCAATTGAAAGTCTGAGCGAGGCGTCCCGCGACGGGCGCCGTCGAAAAAATGAATTGAGGGAATTTTGAAGAATCAAAGGACCGAAAACGAATCATCTTTCAAAGGGTTAACCCTAAGTGATGGACGGCTTAATCCGCGCGGATGATGTTCGCTGAAGTGAATGAAATCGTGTAAATCCCTGTGTTCCAATTGAATGGAAGGGGAAAGCGTCTCGATGAGCCTTCCCCGAAGGGGTGGCATGGTAATCCGAAATACTTTGAAAATGGTCCGAAATGGGCCCGAAACGAGCCCGAAGATCCTCGGAAAATGGATGCAAAAATGGTCCGGCTTCAATGAAGACCGGGCCATTGGCCGAGGATTCGAGCGGGTGTCAGCCCTGAGGTTCGGGATCGTTGGGGGTGCCGTAGTCCATGGAGGCGGCCGAACCGATGATGCCGACGATGCGGTTGAAGAGCGACTGCAGCTCGAGGTGCAGGGCGGAGGTGTCGATGGCGCCCGACAGGCCGCGGGAGACGCGCTCCATGTGGCGCAACGTCAGCTCGTAGCTGTCGCGCAGGATCGCCTCGCGCTCGTTGTTGAGCGTGTTGCAGAGGGCGCGGCGCTTCTCGAGGTCCTTCTCGGCGAGAATCACGGCAAGCTGTTCGAGGCAGACGCCGACGCGGTGATGCAGGGCCTGAAGCTCCTTGAGGCCGTCGGGCGTGAACGAGCGGTTCTTGCGGCACTTCTCGTTCATGATGACCGTGATGATGCGGTCGATCGTGTTGAGGGCGACCTTGATGCTGCCGTTGGCGTTCTTGAGGTACTGCCACTCGATCGCCTCGGCCGTGGTGAGCTGGCCGCGCATGACGAGCCCGAGGTAGCGTGTCATCGTGCTCGTGCGCTGGTTGATGTAGTTGCCGCGGTCATGCAGGATGAGGATCTCGCCGTCGGCGGGATTGATGCGCAGCATGATTTCGATGTCGTGCCAGAAGTTGCGGACGTCGCCCGTTATGCGCTGCAGCTCCGTGCGCGCAACGTTGAGGGACATGCCGCTCGAGATCAGGTTTTCCTTCGCGAAGAGGTCTGCGGCCTCGCCGCCCGTCTTGGCATCAGCCTTCTTTTCGGGGATGATGCGGTCGGCAATCCTTGCGAAGGGTTTGATGATGAAGAGGCCCGTGCCCGAGATGATCAGGTTGAGCGTGACGTGGAAGTAGATGACGCTGTCGGGGATCGTGCCGAAGCCCTCGGCGATGAAGGGGCACGTTGCGAGCAGCAGGGCCGTGAACGAAAGCGTCACGGTGCGCCACATCGTGTTGGCGACCGGACCGCGGCGGCCGATGCGCGAGGCGGTCATCGTGGTCATGAGCGCAAGGATCGTGCTTTCGATGTCCGCGCCGAGCGCCACCCAGAGGCCCGTGGAGACGGGGATGACGCCTGCGGTGACGAGGCCTGAGGTGATGATCACGGCGGCAAGGCTCGAGAAGCAGCCGAAGCCGAGGCACAGGCCGAGCAGTACGGCGAGGATCGGCGAATGGGAGATCTCGAGGAAGAGAGGCGCGAGCTCCGTGCTCGTTCGCAGCGGCATCGTGGCGGCCACGATGAGGCTGAGCGCAAGCATGATGATGCCCAGGCCGATCAGGATGCGGCCGAACTGGCCCTGACGCGTGTCCGCCTTGCGCATGAAGAAGAGGCAGGTGCCGATGAAAATCAAGAGCGGCGACAGGAACGAAAGGTCGAAGGTGAGCACGCGGGTCATCAGGGCCGAACCGAAGTCGGCGCCGAGAATCGTCGCGAAGGCCATGTTGGTGGTGAGAAAGCCTTCGGCCTGAATGCTCGCCACGATGAGCGTGGCGGCGGTGGAGCTCTGGAGAAGAGATGCGAGCGTGGTGCCCGACGCCATGGCGATGGCCCGGTTCTTGAGCCGGACGGAGAGGAAGTCCTTGAGGGCCACACCGAAGGTGCGGAGCATCCCGGTCTTGACCATGTAGGCTCCCCAGAGCAGGAGGGCGATGCCTCCGGCCATGTGGATGAGCGACTGCATAAAAGCCTGCCTCCGTGGAAAAATGTGTTGAAAATAGGCGGATGTCTTTCGATATTAGCGGAAGGTCCGTTCAAAGTGCTCTTCCTGCGGGAAAACGCTTTGTAGCTAAGCCTCGGTACAATGTGCCCATCAGGGCCTGCCGCGCCTGCGGAGGCCACGGGACAAGAAGGAGAAACGGATGAGTGAAGCCACGAAGGTGGTCGGGCTCGTGTGCGCGGCCGGCGTCGGCAGCCGCATGGGGCTCGGATCTCCCAAGCAGTACATGAAGTTCGGCTCGGAGGCGATGATCGTGCACACGGTGCGCGCCCTTCGAGCCGTCGAGCGCATGGGCGAGATCGTCGTGGTCGTGAGCCCGACGGATCCCTACATCGACGACGTGGCGCGCCACTTTCCTGAAAACGTCAGGGTGCTGCGCTGCGGCGGCAGGGAGCGTGCGGAGTCGGTCGTCAACGGCCTTCTCAACGTA
>OGMR01000958.1_pt1 | contig 11552 bp, 8 predicted proteins | sample 1573251 | NCBI WGS metagenome assembly OGMR01 (sample SAMEA2581979, study PRJEB24529) | metagenome | biome: Human gut stool | place: China | collected 2011
GGTAGGGGGAGCACGAGGGGGAAGGAGACCCTTTTGCCGCGCCAGCCAAAAGGGTCTCCTTCCCCCTCGTCACGATATCCGCCGCGCGCCATCTCGCCATGCAAAAAGCCGCCGTCCCGCAAGGGGACAGCGGCTTTTTCTCAACAGCTCAGGGCCGTTTTTTTCAAAGAAAAATCGCTACTTCCAGAGGTTGCTGTACTTGACCGAGAGGCCGTCGGTGCGTTCCACAAGCCGGTTGACCAGGGCGTCGATCTCCTCGTAGGTCAGGGTGCCCACTTCGCGGGCCAGCAGATAGCCCAGGTAGCCTTCGCCCTGGGTGAAGGTCCAGCAGATGGAATACACGGAGCCCACGCCCGGACGGCCAGGGAATTCGGACTGCGTGCTCACCAGCAGGCGCATCTTGGGCATGTCCTTGTCCGTGAGGCTGAAGAGGTTGCTGCCGTTGAAGGCTTCCTTGAGGCGCATGCCCAGGCGGGCACCGATGCTGTCCGTCCCTTCCAGCTCCACCCAGACGGGCGTGCTGCGGGCGTCGACTTTGGCGGGTTTGTCAGCCTTGGGCGCTCCGGCCTGGGGGGTGGCCGCCTGGATCACGGGGGCCGTCAGGGCCAGCATCAGGATGCACAGGGCCAGCGTGGCGATCTTTTTCATGTCCGAGTCTCCTTGTTTCATGACTGCCGGGGATGGCGGGCAGTCCCATCCCTCCATCTAAGCACGTTCCCGCCCAAAATCCAAGCGCCATCCCCCGGCACGGCTCCGGCTCCCGACCTTGAAGGGCGCCGTCTTTGCCGTTATAGTAGTGTGTTGGGGTGCGTTCCGCCCACAGGCCCGCGTCCCCTGCTTCGAACATACGGCAAGAGCCTTCCCCATACACATTCTACCCTTTTGCGACACAAGGAGTCGTCATGCAACGCACCCTTATCGTCAATGCCCTGGCCTCCGAGGCCCCGCAGCGCCAGATCACCGTCTGCGGCTGGATCCGCACCCGCCGCGATGCCAAGGACTTCAGCTTCGTGGAGATCAACGACGGTTCCTGCCTGACCAACATGCAGTGCATCGTGGACGCGGGCACCGCCGCCCACGAAGGTCTGGGCGATGCCAACACCGGCGCTTCCGTGGCCGTCACCGGCGAGCTGGTGGCCTCTCCCGGCAAGGGCCAGAAGTGGGAAGTGCGTGCCGAGAGCATCCGCGTGTTCGGCCTGGCCGATCCCGAATCCTTCCCCCTGCAGAAGAAGCGCCACTCCGACGAGTTCCTGCGCGGCATCGCCCACCTGCGCATGCGCACCAACAAGTACGGCGCTGCCTTCCGCATCCGCTCCGAAGCGGCGCGCGCCGTGCATGACTACTTCCACAGCCAGCATTTTTCCTGGGTGCATACGCCCATCCTCACCGGCTCCGACTGCGAGGGCGCGGGCGAGATGTTCCGCGTCACGACGCTCGACCTCGACAATATCCCGCGCACGGCCGACGGCAAGGTAGATTTCTCCAAGGACTTCTTCGGCAAGAGCACGAACCTGACCGTGTCCGGCCAGCTCAACGCCGAAAACTTCGCGCTCGCTTTTGGTGATGTGTACACCTTCGGCCCCACGTTCCGCGCCGAGAACTCCAACACCCAGCGCCATGCCGCCGAGTTCTGGATGATCGAGCCGGAGATGGCGTTTGCCGACCTCGACGACGATCTCGAGTGCATGGAGGCGATGGTGAAGTTCATCATCAACACCGTGCTCGAAAAGTGCCCGCAGGAGATGGAATTTTTCAATTCCTTCGTGGACAAAGGGCTGCTCGAGCGCCTGCACAACGTCGTGGATAACGACTTTGGCCGCATCACATACACCGACGCCGTGAAGCTGCTCAAGGATTCCGGTCACAAGTTCGATTACCCCGTGGAGTGGGGCATCGACCTGCAGACGGAGCACGAGCGCTACCTGACCGAGCAGGTGTTCAACAAGCCCGTGTTCGTCACGGATTATCCGAAGGAGATCAAGGCATTTTACATGCGCATGAACGACGACGGCAAGACCGTCGCCGCGGCGGACTGCCTCGTGCCGGGCATCGGCGAAATCATCGGCGGCAGCCAGCGTGAGGAGCGGCTCGACCTGCTCACCAAGCGTATGCAGGAGCTGGGCCTGCGCGAGGAAGACTACTGGTGGTACCTCGACCTGCGGCGCTACGGCAGCTGCCGCCACGCCGGCTTCGGTCTCGGCTTTGAACGCATGGTCATGTACCTGACCGGCGTGAGCAACATCCGCGACGTGGAGCTGCACCCGCGCACGGTCGGCAACGCAGACTTCTGATTTTGATCGAGAACGAACGACACCCCCGGAAGCAATCGGCTTCCGGGGGCGCTTTTTTTGCCAAAACAGGCCCCCGCATCCGCGGGGGCCTGCTGCGTATGCAGTTAATACGCCTCAATCTCCTGAATGGTCATGTCACGGCCGGAGAGGGGCATGAGCTTTTTCCCGCCGCAGTCCGGGCAGGAGAGCGCCTCCACGTCGGCGACGAACTCCGCCCCACAGTCGAGACAGCGGGCGCGGCCCGCCTCCGTCTCGATGCGCAGAGGCACGCCGTCATACTCCGTGCCGTCGGTCACAGCGGTCCAGCAGTCGGTGAGAAAGCGCGGGACGACGCCCGAGAGCGTCCCGACGCGGACCGTGATGCTGCGCACGCCCTCGAGCGCCTGCTCGCGGGAGATGTCGCGCACCATTTTGAGCATCGCGTCGCACAGTGCCAGCTCGTGCATTACTTGCTGACCGCCTTTTTCACGATGCTGCCCGCGCGCTTGACGACACCCTCGGCGACCTTGATCGGCATGGTCTCATACGAGCCTGCGTGCCAGTCGCGCACCTTCTTGAGATGGATGGCGTCGAACTTGCACTTCGTGGTGCACAGGCCGCAGCCGATGCACAGGTAGCTGTCCACCTTCGTGGCACCGCAGCCGAGGCAGCGGGCGCACTCTTTGCGCACCTGCTCTTCCGTGAACGTGACGCGCGCGTCGGAGAAGGTCTTGGCCTTGGCGGCGTTGTAGCCCGGCGTCTGGCGGTGATCCTTGTCAAAACCGGCCGTCTCGATGAGCACATGGTCTTTATCAAGCGCCTTGTACACTCTGCGGTCGCGGCCGGCAGTGAGCGTCTGGCCGGGGTGCACATAGCGGTGCAGGCTGATGGCGGCCTCCTTGCCGGCGGCAATGGCGTCGATGGCAAACTTCGGGCCGGTGTAGCAGTCGCCGCCGACGAAGATGTCCGGCTGCGCGGTCTGATAGGTAAGCGCGTCGGCCTCGGCGGTGCCCTTTTTCGTCGTCGTGAGCGCGCCGGTATCGAGCGTGCCCCAGTCGACCGTCTGACCGATGGCGCCGATGACGGAATCGACCGCGAGCGTCTCAAATTCGCCGGTACCGACGGGCTTGCGGCGGCCCTTCTCGTCCGGCTCGCCGAGCGTCATGCGCTCGACCCGGATGCCAGTGACCTTGCCGTCCGCGCCGAGGATCTCGACCGGTGCGGTCAGGAAGCGGAACTGCACCCCCTCGTCCATTGCCTCTTTGACCTCTTCGGGGTCGGCGGGCAGCTCTGCCTCACTGCGGCGGTAGAGCACGTACGTCTCGTCCGCGCCGAGGCGCACCGCGCTGCGGCAGACGTCCATGGCCACGTTGCCGCCGCCGATGACGGCGCAGCGCTTGCCGATGTTCGTCTCGTGGCCGAGGTTCACGGCGCGCAGGAAGTCCACGCCGCCGTAGACGCCCGTGAGCTCCTCGCCCGGGATGCGGAGCTTGGCCGCCTTCTGCGCGCCGATGGCGACATAGAAGCCCTTGTAGCCCTGCGCGCGCAGCTGCTCGATGGTGACGTCCTTGCCGACCTCGACGCCGCAGCGGAATTCGACGCCCATCTCGCGCAGGATGTCGATCTCGGCGTTGAGCACGTCTTTTTCGAGGCGGAAGCTCGGGATGCCGAGCGTGAGCATGCCGCCGGGCACCGGATTGCGGTCGAACACGGTCACGGGGTAGCCCTTGTTGGCGAGGTAGTAGGCACAGCTCATGCCCGCGGGGCCGGCGCCGATGACGGCGATCTTCTCCGTGTACGGGCGGCCGATCTGGTTGAGCAGCTTCGGCACGTAGCGTGTGGCCTCGTGCAGGTCGTGGTCGGCGATGAAGCGCTTGACCTCGTCGATGGCGACGGCCTCGTCCACGTCGCCGCGGGTGCACTCAGCCTCGCAGCGCTTGTTGCAGATGCGGCCGCAGACGGCCGGGAACGGGTTTTCTTTCTTGATGAGCTCGAGCGCGTCCGTGTAGCGGCCCTGCGCGGCGAGCTTCAGGTAGCCCTGCACGGGGATGTGCGCGGGGCAGGCGGTCTTGCACGGGGCGGTGCCGGTGGGCACGACGTCCTCGTGATCCTCGCGGTAGTTCGGGTCCCAGCTGCGCTTCGGACGCAGGGTCTCGGAGAGCTTGACGTAGTCCGGCTTTGGCGTCAGATCCTCGGTCGAGCAGAGCTTCTGGCCGAGCTTGAGCGCATTGCCGGGGCAGGTCTCCACGCACTGGCCGCAGGCGACGCACTTGGCCTCGTCCACCTCGGCGACGTAGTTGGAGCGGATCGCGTCGCGCGCGCCGTACATCAATCCCACGCGCAGACCGAAGCAGGCACAGGCGCAGCAGTTGCAGATGGCCGCGCTCTCGCCCGGCTCTTCAATGTTGACCATGTCGTGCATGAGGCCGTTTTCTTCGGCGCGCTTGATGATCTCGAGCGCCTGCTCGCGCGTGATCTCCTTGGCGCGGCCGGAGCGGATGTAGTGCTCGGCGCCCTTGCCCATCTGGATGCACATATCCTCGTCGAGGTGGCCGCAGCCGTCGCCGATGCTCGTGCGCGACGCGCGGCAGGAGCACGGAGACACGGAGAAGCGGTCGTATTTATCCAGATAGTGCGAGATGCGCTCAAACTCGTTCACGCCGGGGATGCCCTCGAGCGCGCTCTCGACCGGGATGACGCGCATGAGGCCGTAGCCGTCGGGGATCATGGCACCCATGTTCGCCGCGAGGTTGCGGGTGTATTCCTCGAATGCGCGGCCGACCTCCGGATGCGTGTCGAGCAGCTCCTTCTGGTTGACCATCATCTCGAGAATGCCGGGCGCGAAGATCTGCATATAATAGACGTCCTCGCCGAGCGCTTCGTCCTTCGAGCGGCGGAAGATGCCATAGTATACGAGGTTGTCCAGCAGGGGCTGCACCTCCTGCACGGTCTTGCCGACCTTCTTGGCCAGATAGGCCGCGGTGCGCTCCTTGCGCAGCCCGGCCGCGATGGCGACATCCGCTTCCTCGTCGGTCAGGATGCCTGCCATGCAGTAGTATTCGGGCGCGTTTTCGTCGATCTTGGTCGTGATGCCGGTGACGCCCCCAATGATCTTTGCCAGCTTCACGATCTTCGGTCTGAGTTGTGCCATGGTCTCTCCTCCTTCTTTTTTGCGCGAGATTGTCATCACTATAACATACCCGGTGCGTCTTGGGAACCATATTTTTGTTTCTTGTGCCGAAGTGGGGCGCTTTGCCCCGCGCTGTGCCGTAAAAAAGGCTCCCGCCATTGTGCGGGAGCCCTTTTGTGTGCGTGTCAGAACTTGACGAAGCCGGTCGTCGTGCCCATCGGATAGCCGAGCGTCCACTCCTGTTTTCCGCAGTGGGGACAGACCTCGCCGCGGGCCTTGAGCTCGTCGATGAAGGCCTCAGCGCGCATGATGTACATATTCGTCTTGCGCACGTAGCGGCAGTGCCCGCAGAAGACCACGTAGGTCGCAAAGCTGTCGTAGATGCCACGGGCGCGTTTTTCCTTTTCCTCGGCGGTCAGCGGCCGGGGATTGACATTGTGATTGACTGCCATGGTTTGCTCCTCCCCTGTCAGATCTGGTGCTCGCGCTTGACGCTGTCATAGTGCTTGTTCAAAAACGGCACGACGACGGAGCGCATGAGCTTCATGTCGAGGTTATAGTAATAGATCACGAACAGCACGGCCAGCGCGCCGCCGGTGATGCCAAAAGCTCGGAACAGGAACTGCGCAAATTTGCATTTCATATCGGTGGACCTCCTTTACCAGCCCATGCTGTCGTCAAAGTCGAGCAGCGACGGATCGACCGGCTCCTCGTGCATGACGTTGATCATGTATTCGTTGACGGTGCGGCGCGCCTCGGCTGGCGAGACGATGCGGTGATCCATCAGCGAGTGCGGCATCCACACCGTGTGGAAGCGCTCGTCGTGCTTGCGGATCTCCTCCTCAATCAGGCCCTGCGCACCGGCCATGCCCTTGCAGCCGATGTCGTCGTACATGATGATCATGTCGCAGTTGAACTTCTCCGCCGTCTCCCACATCTGCATGATGTGGCGGTTGCCGCCGACGGTGTGCGTGCGCATCGGGGTGCGGGCGTGCCAGTCGGCCACGTCGCTCATCATGACGTCGCGGTCCTCGGTGTCGACAATGTTGTGGCCGGTGAGCGAGTCCATGTTGATCAGGCACAGGATGCCCCAGCAGTTATACAGCCACTGCACGCCGTGCGCGTAGTACGTCGAGCCGCAGCTCCAGGCAATGGCGCGGTGGCGCGTGTGCGGGAAGGTGTCGATGTTTCTGCGCACGCACTTGTCAAAGATGCGCGTGATCTTGCGCGAGGCTTTGAGGAAGTACTCGTTGCCGCCCTGCTGGTAGAAGTAGATGCGGAACAGACCCTGACACACAGGGTTGAGCGCGCCGTTGTTCGTCTTGGCATAGATGTCCCAGCGCTCGGTCTCCTCGCGGTTGAACTGGTTGGTGTTTTCAATGTGCTGGATGAACGTGTCCCAGTTGAACGGCTGGTGGAACTGCTCCTCGAGGAAGTGGATGGCGTCGTACACCTCGTGCACGCCGAGCTCCTTGCAGGTCGGGTCGTCGTACATGAGCGGGGTCGTGAACGGGTGCACGGCCTTCTTGCCGTCGCTCGAGAGCGCGCGGTACATGGCGACGTTGTCCATCATGTTCGCGTCGCAGGGGTTGTTGGTCGTGAGCCAGCAGTTGCCGATGTCGGGGTACTCGCCCTCGACGGCGACGCCGGTCTCCACGAGTGGCAGCGTGCACATGTCGCCCGGGATGCCGCAGCTGACGGCCTGGTCGACGTAGTACGAGCCGAGGTTCTTGTTCAGGATCGGCACCATGAACGCCGCGTGCTGCTGGATGTTGATGCCGTAGTAGCCGGGGAAGCCGTAGATGATGTGCTTCGGCAGCGTGTAGTCAAAGGCGATCGTGCGCTCGGTCCACTTGTTCTCGCCGAAGCGGCGGTCGGCGCGGATCTCGCGCCAGAGCGTCGTGATGGAGTCGGACACCATGCAGTCGATGGCCGTCAGGTCGGCGCGCAGAACCATGCCGCGGTCGCCCTCGATCCATTTGTCGACCATCATCGGCGTGGCTAGATAAGCGCTCAGCCAGCGATACTTCCAGAATGCGCGGATCATGCGCACCGGGTCGCGGCCGATGAGCCCGGCCATCTTGCCCCAGGTCTGCAGCCAGCGGGCGAAGGCATAGGCCGTGTCCTTCACGCCGCGCCACTCGCGGTGGCGGTAGAAGTTCGTGCCCTCGATGTACAGGTCGCCGAGATAATGGCAGTCGTTGTCGCCCCGCAGGAAGTGGCCGAGCGTGCCGTATTCTTCTTTGAGCGTGCGTTTGCGTTTCCACATAGCTGAACCCCTCCCTTATTGCTGCGCCTGGATCTTTTTGATCTCCAGCGACTCGATGAACGCCTGGAACCGGGTACGCAGCTGACCGGAGGCGGCGCTCGTGTAATCCTTCTCGATCTGGCACACCGGTACGCTGCGCGGCAGCTCGTAGCCCTCGTAGAACCACATGCCGTCCTGCGCACGCTCGTAGCCCCAGTATTCGCAGAACTTCATGTTCTCGACGATGATGCCATCGGCGTGGTATTTCTCCACGAGATCGAAAATGTATTTCTTGCGCGCGATGATGTTTTCGGGGCCCATGGCGCGCGGGCACTGGTTGCGCCACATATAGTAGTCGGCGATGGACTGCAGAACGTCCTTGCCCTCCTCGAGCGGGATCTCCTCGCGGCCGGGCATCGAGCCGAAGCAGTAGCGGTCGGCCACGACGAGTCCGCCGGCCATCTCGCACATTTTCGTGAACTCGGGGTCATCGATCTCGCTGCCGGCGATGAGCACACGCGCACGGTACCACGGCTTCGGGTCCGGCTCGCGCGTGCGCAGCTCCTGCAGCGTCTCGCGCAGGTAGGGCAGGATGAGATCCTTCGGGCACGTCTGCGTGCACAGCTGGATGACGTGGAATTCATAGCCCGTGATGACGGGGTTTTCCGCCTCGCGCATGGCGTTGATCTCCGTCATGATGCGGCAGACCTCGTTGAACTGCTCAACGGCGCGGCGCAGGTTGTCCTCCGAGAAGTCCACGCCGTAGACCTTCTCGAGCGGCTGAATGATCTTCTGCTCGATCTGGCGGCGGTAGTAGCCCGCGTGCCACTCGGTCTTGCGCAGCGGCATGTCGAGATACGTGCAGAAAAATTTCTCGTTCGGGATCAGCTCGCAGTATTCAAAATACTGCTCCATGCGGTTCATCGTCGTGCAGCACTCCTGCCCGATGAGCGCGGAGATGAAGTTGTAGCCGCCCTCGAACGCGCGCTCGAGGATGCTCTTGGAGTACGGGCACGAGCGGTTGGTCATATAATAGGTAGCCATGTCGGGATTGGTGCAGTTCGGCGCGCGCAGACGCACGCCAAAACACTTGTCCGTATCCAGCAAAACCTCCGGTATGTACGAACAGTTCCATGCCAGCGCCAGCCGCCCGTCCCCACAGGCGGCCTGAACCAGGTCGTTGTTTGCCTGCTGCAGCAGGTTTTCAAAATAGATCAGATGCTTCAGGTCTCTCATTCGCGCATTCCCTCCTTCGATGCACAGATTCCGCGCAGTCGATGAAAATTCGACATTTTGCACAAGCGCAGAACGTTAACGCATATTCATTATAGAACTTTGTCCGAATCATGTCAATATGTGTAACAAATGATTATTAACGGACATTTCGCGTTTTTCTGCCTGAGAGGCGGAAAAACAACAGGAAAGGACTTGCTAAAAGATAAACAAAGTGATAAAGTAAACCTGTATATGCAAAAATTTTCCCGGAAAAACCGGTGCTCGGACACGCGCGGGGGAAGCGCCGTCCGCAGGAAAGGGGAACGAAGAAGATGGGTTACATGAAGTATCTCAAACTCATGAACCGCATGAACGCGGTCACGCAGGTGCCGCAGCCGCCGGTGCCGCAGTTTGAAAAATACTGCAAGCTGTTCGTGACCGACGAAGAGTACGACATCATGATGGGCATGAAGCTGCGCGGCAACACGGAGGCAGAGCTGCGCGCGCTCTACACCGGCAGTGACTGGGCCGGCACGCTCTACGACATGTGCCGCAAGGGCTTCCTGCTGAAGATCTATGACGGCGCCGAGCCGACGTATGACCTCGCGCCGATGCTGCCGGGCTGGTTTGAATTCCCGCTCTCGACCGGCGAGGACAGCGACACGATCCAGAAGGCGTCGGAGCTGTTCACCTCGGCCATCAACATGGTCACGACGCTCAACGTCGAGCCGCTGCGCACGGGCTACGCCGCCATGAACAACCTTAAAAAGCTGCAGGGTGACAAGGGCCACATGGAGGTGGCGCTCCCGCTCGAGGGCAAGGCCGCCGGCAAGGTCGTGCACGTCGACCGCAAGCTCTCCAACGACACGACGAGCGTCGTGCCGAGCTACCAGCTCGAGGCGTACCTCGACAGCCTGCCGGACGATGCGCCCATCAGCGTCATGCACTGCTTCTGCCGCAACATCCGCCGCAGAGAGGGCATGCAGCCCAAGCACCCCACGCCGGACGAGGTGTGTCTGTGTGTCGGCAACATAGCCAAGCAGATCATCGAGTTCGGCATCGGCCGCCAGGTCAGCAAGGCCGAGGCGCGCCGGATCCTCGTTGACTGCGAGAACAAGGGCTGCGTCCACCAGGTGTTCCACTACGCCTGCAACATGGACGAGGAGACGACCGCCATCTGCAACTGCGACACGCAGTGCTGCGAGATGCTCGGCTCCTACACGCGCGGCGGCATGCAGCCGCTGTATATGCGCGCGCACGCAAAGCCCGTCATCGTCCTCCCCGAAAACTGCAACGGCTGCAACATCTGCAACCACTTCTGCCCGACGGTGGCCACCGGCTTCAACGCGCAGAGCGGCAAGGTGTTTGTGGAGTACCAGCGCTGCATCGGCTGCGGCGTGTGCGTCACGAAGTGCCCGAAGGACGTGCGCAAGATGGTCGACGGCGACCGCGTGCTCTTCTGCAAGCCGCTCAAGAAGGATCTGGTGCGCGAGCGCAATGTCCGCCGCCAGCCGAAGAAAAAATAAATGCACGAGGCGGCCATTGCCAAGGAGGTCTTTGACATCGCCCAGCAGGCGATGGCGGAAAACGGCCTCACGCGCCTGACGCGCGTTGTCATGGACATCGGCGAATACTCCGCCGTCGTGCCCGAGCAGCTGCAGCTCGTGTTCCGCATCGCGGTGCACAACACCGCCATGGACGGCTGCGCGCTCGAGATCCATGATCTGCCCGGCGAGCTGGGCATGTATGTGCGCACGATCGAGGGCGAGTAGACGCATACATATAAAATTAATAAACAACGCGGCACGCCCGCAGGAACGCTGGTTCCTGCGGGCGTGGTTTTTATTTGACGGGAAAACGGCACCGATCTGTGCCACGAAAACGGAAAATTCGTCCGGCGCGCATATCCGCACGCAAATCCGCCGACAATAACCGGGAAGCAAATCCCGTAAACTGCGGCTTTGGAGGAATGGATATGTACAAAAAAGATTTTATTGACACCAACGATTTCACAAAACAGGAACTGCTGGACATTATCGACCTGTCGCTCGCCATCAAGCGCGCCATCCGCCGGGGTTATTATCCCCCGCTGATGAAAAATATGAACCTCGGCATGATCTTTCAGCAGTCGAGCACCCGCACGCGCGTGTCGTTCGAGACGGCCATGAGCCAGCTCGGCGGCCACGCGCAGTATCTCGGCCCCGGCATGATCCAGCTCGGCGGTCACGAGACCATTGGCGACACCGGCAAGGTGCTCTCGCGCCTGGTCGACGTGGTCATGGCCCGCGTCATCGAGCACAAGACCATCGTGGAACTCGCCGACGCGTGCACGATCCCGGTCATCAACGGCATGAGCGACTATAACCACCCCACGCAGGAGATCGGGGATCTGTGTACCATCTTCGAGCATCTGCCCCAGGGCAAGCGCCTGAAGGACGTGAAGGTGGTGTTCGTGGGGGACGGCACGCAGGTCTGTGCCTCGCTGGGCTTCATCACCACCAAGCTGGGGATGCACTTCGTCCACTACGGCCCGGCGGGGCACCAGCTGACGGAGAAGCATCAGACCATTTTAGAGCGCAACTGCCAGCTCTCCGGCGGCAGCTGGCTGGTGACGGATGACCGCTCCGCCGTCCGGGACGCCGATTTCATCTACACCGACGTGTGGTACGGCCTGTACGAAAATGAGATG